>Ga0209187_1004748_pt1 | contig 10043 bp, 7 predicted proteins | sample BantaG_FD_187430 | JGI IMG/M metagenome (GOLD analysis project Ga0209187, IMG submission 187430) | Marine algal microbial communities from Bantry Bay, Ireland - BantryBay_4 metaG (SPAdes) (version 2) | ecosystem: Host-associated > Algae > Red algae > Unclassified | place: Bantry Bay, Ireland... | reverse complement strand
TTCTGGATTTACATTGGATGAATTTGGAATTCAACTATGGTCAGTCAGAGATTTTATGGAGAAAGATCCCAAAGGCACTCTCAAGACTCTTGGCGAATATGGTTATAACACAATCGAAAGTTTTCAAGGCTCGGATGGTGTTTTTTGGGGAATGAAGCCTAAAGAATATGCTATTTACTTATCTGATCATAACCTGAAGACAGTTTCTGCACATTGTGATTCTCAATATGCTTTGGATCCTAAGAAACTCGATGAATTTAAAAAATTAGTTGATGATGCATCTGAAATTGGAATGCAATATCTTGTCAATCCATATATGGCTTTTTTGAAAACACAAGATGAATTCAAAAATGCAACGGATGGAATGAATGAATTAGGAGTTCTGTGCGAGAAAAATGGCATTCAATATTGTTATCATAATCACGCTTATTCTTTCCAACCGATAGATGGAGTGCTTCCGCAAGATATAATGATGGATGGCACAAAAGGAGGTCCTGTAGGATTCGAAATGGATATTTATTGGGTAGCTGCAGCTGGAGCTGATCCGATAGAATGGTTAGAGAAACATCCAAACAGATTCGTATTGAGTCACGTTAAAGATCGATATAAAGAACCAAAAATTGCTAAAATCATGAAGGACGAGAAAGTAGATGATAAATCTACTGTTTCCGCTTCTTGTGTATTAGGAACCGGACAACTTGATTTTCATAAGATCCTTGCTGTAGCCAAAGAGAATGGAATGAAAAGATATATAGTAGAGCAAGAAAGATATGATGACATGACCTCAATGCAAGCCGTAGAAAAAGATGCTTCTTATATGAAACAGTTCAGGGTTTAGATTTTAAATCAATAACAATAATTTCGAAGGCTTACAGTTTATTTTGTAGGCCTTTGTAAATAAAGATTTGATATAAAATACTCAATCCTTTTTTTATTCATTTTCGTTCTTCAATCTTGCGAGTTATACCCTAAGGTGCCTGATTGTATTACTCCATTGTAATTAACTCAATTGGATAACAGCAACAGAAATATGTGGATGTAGTTTTTAAAGATTTTTAAATAGTAAGCCGAAAGATTACCACTAATTTTCCAAGGCGTTTCTAGTAAAATGAAGTAGCACATCCATGCTCGTTAGTATTAGGAATGAAAGTACATGTTTTGATGTAGAAGTTCTCGCAAAAGATTGGTATATCTTAGGAGGTATGAGAAAAGTAAATGCTAAATCTTACCTTAAAGAACTAAGAAATTTGAATTGGAAATTATTAGATGGCCAGCTTGTCAAATATCTAAAAATGGATAAAATTATTGATTAGAATTGGCTTTTGTCAGTTTAGATTAAAGTGTTTTAGTTCAATTGTTTTTTAAATGTTATCATCAATGAATCACGATTGTTTCTACCGATATAGACTAAGGAGTCATCAGAAACTTGAGTATATCTTCCCTTAATATCTAGATCGTAGAAATCCTGAAAATTCCATATCTCAAGTTGATTGTCATCAGGAACTATTAAATATTCAAAGAATGAAAGTGAATCGTCTATTTTAACTGCTCCATATCGCCCCTTGTCTAGGATGATTGACTTGAAGGATTGAATTGTTTTCTTATTCTCTTCTGGTACATTATTTTTTAGGAATTGGAGATCCATAATATTCCAGACTCCAGTGATCGGGCTTTGTGCATTTCTGGATCTATAATTTTTAGTATCTTCTATATAGTCTTGGTTATAGAAAAACAAACCCACAAGAAGAATCATCTTCATTATTGAGGCAGAATTATGTAAGTGTTTATTGTTTTTCAAAGGATGGTAACCTAATTCTCCTGTATTTTTTTGTGATGAAAAGAATGCAATGTAACTTGGCAATTCATTGAAGATAAAATAGGAGACAATAGCTAGATATATACTGTTTTTATAGACAAAACAACTCTCAAAACTGATGTTAAGCATCACAGCATTGATAAGAATACCTCCTAACAATAAAGTGCCTAATCGCTTGGTTTGATTGAAGCATATCAAAGCAAGGCCTGCCAATACAGCATATCCTACGTAAGATTGGAACATGGGACTAAATCCATAAAAGGCATTTGCAAATGTTTGTGCTTCAAGATTAGCTAGCTTAGTTTCACTATCAAACAATGTGTAGTTATAGAAGTGTCCCTCAGCTTTGAGCAAAGCGGTAGTAACGATGGCATACACAATCATAACTCTTAATATAAACTCGACGTAATACTGTACTTGTTTTTCGTAGCCATAGTGTCTGGTTAAAATTGTAATGGAACCACCTGCGCCTAAAAATATCGATCCTAGTATCCAAGCTCTCATTACATCCATTGTGCCATCAGCGCATGACCACCAATATGACATGTATGTCGATGCCAAAACACCAATTAAAGTGAAGCCAATTATATTAGCACTATTGATATGGAGATCTTTCCAATTCATGAATACTGTCAGGTTTTGGCTATGTGATATGTTAAAGAACTTAAGTTAGCACTTAAGATTGTCATGAAGTGTAATTTTATAATTCAATATCAAATTATTAACATTCTATCCTAAAAGTTTTCGTGTAGGGCATTTTGTAATCAGTAACATTAACAAACTGTTTTCATACATATTAGAAACTTTTTGATATAAATATTTGTAGTAATATTTAACACCCTTAGTTTAAAAAAAATATAAGATGTATTGTCTTTGCTAACGTACTGCCCAAAAACATAAATTGATATGCGACAACTTAAAATTACCAATAAGATAACCAATAGAGAAAGTGTCGCACTAGAGAAGTACCTAACTGATATTGCCAAAATTGATCTCATTACAGCGGATGAAGAAATCAGACTTGCAAAACTTATAAAGCAAGGAGACAAAGATGCACTTGAAAAGCTAACGAAGGCAAATCTTAGATTTGTAGTGTCAGTTGCTAAACAATATCAAAATCAAGGGTTGTCACTTCCCGATCTCATAAACGAAGGCAATGTTGGGCTTATGAAAGCGGCCAAAAGGTTTGATGAAACTAAAGGCTTCAAGTTTATCTCATATGCTGTTTGGTGGATTCGACAAGCAATATTAGCTGCAATAGTAGAATATAGCAGAATTGTAAGATTACCTTTAAATAAAGTTACTTCTTATAATAAAGTGAACGAAGCACATGTAAAGTTTACGCAACAATACGAAAGAGAACCAAGTCATGAAGAACTAGCTGAAATCCTGGATGTAAAACCTAAGGATATTGCCAATATGTTGCGTGGTGGAAATAGACATGTATCTATGGATGCCCCAATTAGTAGTGATGAAGGATCCGCTTCTAGAATTGATTTATACTCATTAGGAGATGAAGATAGCCCAGATTTAGAATTGATGGAACAATCGTTAGCTGATGAAATTTCGCATGGTCTAAGTTTACTGTCTCCAAGAGAAGTTGAAATTTTATCCTATTACTTTGGATTGAACGGGAAAAACTCACATACTTTAGATGAGATAGGAGATATGTTCGGCCTTACTAGAGAAAGAGTAAGACAGATCAGAGAAAGAGCTATCAGAAGATTAAGACGATCAGTAAATAGAAATGCACTGAAAAGTTATCTCGGATAAATGGGTTTTATCTTTTACTGGACATAATATTCTATAAGAATCATTCAGACAGAAGTGGTATAAAACTTAGCTGTTTGAAAATTATTAAACATGCCTGCACCAGACCCAAATCAGAAATTTCCGCTTCAGGATTATAACCGATTGTGTTTCCTCAAGAATGTGATCACCAACCCGAATATTATTGTTGGAGACTATACCTATTATGATGACTTTGAAGACGTAGCCAACTTCGAAAAGAACGTCAAATATCATTTTGATTTCACTGGGGATAAGTTGATCATCGGTAAGTTCTGTATGATTGCTTCAGGAGTTACTTTTATAATGAATGGTGCCAATCACCTTACAGACTCTATTTCTACCTTCCCATTTGCTATATTTGGAGAAGACTGGAAAGATGCCATGGTCGGAAAGACTTATCCTACAAAGGGAGATACAATTATTGGTAATGATGTATGGATAGGATATAATGCGACCATCATGGCTGGTGTTACGATTGGTGATGGGGCTATCATAGCAACCAATTCTACGGTAGTTAAAGATGTACCTCCTTATACAGTTGTTGGTGGTAATCCTGCGAAAGAAATCAAAAAACGATTTACAGATTTAGAGATAAAGCGCTTGCTAGATTTGAAATGGTGGGATAAGGATATCGATTGGATTACGGCAAATGTGCAGAAGTTGACTGGAAAGAATTTGGAAAACTCAGGTTAATAGATTTTTTACTCTAATTCAACGCTTCACATTCATGCCCCTCACCGCTTCTTCAATCCCTCTCGGCGTTAATTCAAACATATCAACCATCTCTTTTATCACTTGAATGGAAAAAGTATGATGCCAATACCGCTTCGGCTCAGGATTCAACCAAACCACTTTTTTGAAATGTTCGGTGATTGCATGATAGGTTTCTCTACTTGTTCTATTGAGTTCGTAGGCAGCCATTGATGCATCACCTATGATAAATACTCTATAGTCAGGATTCTTTTTTAGGAGTCGCTCTATTGGAATATGTTTTGACCTATGAGCGTCTTCGTAAATATAGTCATAGATCGTGTTGTGGAAATAGTAAGTTTCTAGGTCATGGGCAAACCTTGTTTTCATTTTTTTGAACAATGCTCTGACTGGTCTGATGTGAGCATCCATAGAATATCCTCCATTGTCTATCAAAAGCAAAACTTGAAGTTTCTCGTCTGTAATACTTTTCATTTCTGGTAAGAATAATCCACCTCGCTTTAATCCTTGATTGATCGTCTCAGGAATGTCAAGTCTATCGTGTGCCGTTTCTTCTACTATCCCTTTGAGTGCAGCTAGTGCGGCATCGACATTATTGTCATTTAAGATAGAATCCATATCTACTGGGAAGAACTTACGATCGTTAAGTACTTTTCTCGCCATTTTTCCGCCACCAGTACCTCCGACTCTGATTCCATCTTTTGCTGCTCCACCATGTCCATATGGAGAAGTGCCGCCAGTACCGAGCCAGTGACTACCACCTGAATGCCGAGACTTTTGTTGATCCATCACTTCCTTCATTCGTTCAAGTAGTTCTTCCAAACTAAGATCAGAATAATCAGCCATTTTGTCGAGGTGTCTTTTGCCTACGTCATCACTACCTTCTTCGCCATCTTGATCTTCTTTATTTCCGTCATCACTATCCCAGATTTGTCTTCCGTCTATGATTTCCTTTATATCATATGTAGTGAGGTGAACATCATCCAAGAATTTATTAATGAGATCCTCTACAGGTATATCATCTCCAAATCGATCAAGATTATCATCTCTCCATTGGCGAAATGTCTCAGAACGAGCTACCGCATCACTCAGCCTATCCCCATTTTGAATATCAATATTTAGGAAATAATCATAGTATGCTCTTGTGAATGGCCCAATCATCTCTGGATCCTTTACCACGATTCCTTTCAATACGCCAAACATATCTCCAAGCGTCTTGATCAAGCCACGCTCCATCGCTTTCTGCAATAGTAGTAGCGTCCGAACATCTGCCGGTAGATTATATTCACGAAACTTTTGCGGTAGGGTAGAGAACATTTTTTTAATTGATAATCTTTAATTGATAGTTGACAATGGATAATTGATAATTACTTTATCGTCAACAGCTTAAAGCGATTCTGCGATTTTGTCGATTCAGCAATTCAGCAATTTAGCAACATAATAAAACAAATTCACAAATCAAACAAATTCACAAATCTAACTTTTTCAATTAGCTCCACTTCGTCTGTTGTAGTCTTCTTTTAATTGATAGTTGACAATGGATAATTGATAATTACTTTTATAGCCAACAGCTTAAATCGATTTTGCGATTTTGTCGATTCAGCAATTCAGCAATTTGTCAACATCATAAAACAAATTCACAAATCTAACAAATTTACAAATCTAACTTTTTCAATTATCTCCACTTCGTCTGTTGTAGTCTTCTTTTTAATTGATAGTTGACAATGGATAATTGATAATTACTTTATCGTCAACAGCTTAAAGCGATTCTGCGATTTTGTCGATTCAGCAATTCAGCAATTTAGCAATTTAGCAACATAATAAAACAAATTCACAAATCAAACAAATTCACAAATCTAACTTTTTCAATTAGCTCCACTTCGTCTGTTGTAGTCTTCTTTTTAATTGATAGTTGACAATGGATAATTGATAATTACTTTTATCGTCAACAGCATAAAGCGATTTGGCGATTTAGTCGATTCAGCAATTCAGCAATTTGTCAACATCATAAAACAAATTCACAAATCAAACAAATTCACAAATCTAACTTTTTCAATTATCTCCACTTCGTCTGTTGTAGTCTTCTTTTTAATTGACAGTTGACAATGGATAATTGATAATTACTTATATCGTCAACAGCTTAAAGCGATTCTGCGATTTTGTCGATTCAGCAATTCAGCAATTTGTCAACATCATAAAACAAATTCACAAATCTAACAAATTCACAAATCTAACTTTTTCAATTAGCTCCACTTCTTCTGTCGTAGTCTTCTTCATTCTTGAGAACCATTTTTTGTATACGCTCTAGATCAGTTTGTGTTTTTATCAGTGCTCCGATTCCTTCTAGTTTTTGGATCTTTTCTATAGCCTCATCAGTCGTATATGTCTTAACGTACTTTAGCCAGTTTAGTAATTCTCGTGTAGTAGGGGATCGTTCTAAGCCAATCTTTCTTAATTGATAGAAAATGTCGAGTGCAACATCCACAATCTTCGTTTCGATCGAGGGATAGTGTTTGCTTACGATATCTCTCATCATCTTCGGCTCTGGAAAGTGGATGTAGTGGTAGATACATCTTCCTTTGAATGCCGTCGGTAGTTCTTGTTCACGATTTGAGGTGATGATGATAACGGGCATATCTTCTTCTGATACTTCAATGACTTTCTCCGACTCAGGCATGATGAATTTTCGATGACTCAGGGCATAAAGTAAATCATTGGGGAATTCTCTAGGAGCTTTGTCTATCTCGTCTATTAATAATACAGAATGAGGTGTACTATATGCTCTAGCAGCTGGACCTTTAGCCACATAGTCAGCTAGTTTCTCTGGATCTCTACCGCCAGTGCTAAGTCTAGTATCTAAACCTTTTTCTTCTCGTTGAGCATTCAGGATCTCTATTTGAGAATCACGTAAATATTTCACATGATCAAATCGAGCGACGAATTGTTCTACATTGCTTTTGGATCCAGTAGCATAAACAAATAGCTCCAAGTTTTGATCTTCTGCATATTGGATTGGAAGTTCTGTTTTTCCTGTTCCAGGTTCTCCTTCTATCAGTAAAGGCATGCCTAATACTCGTGCCATGTGAAAAGCTTGTGCTAGTTCCATGTCACATAGATATTTCTCCGAGCCTGTCCAAAATTCTGTTTTTGCCATTTGATTTTACTTTGGTGGCAAGATAGATCATATTATTATTTAACCAGTCATTTTTGATTTGATGGTTTAGATTTTAATGATTTTTTGAGAAAATGAATTTTGACCATCAGAGATTCTTATGATATAAATTCCAGTTTCTAATTGGCTAAGATCTACTTCATTAAAAAATGATTGAGACATGATCTTTTTGCCAAGTATGTCAAAAATAACGGCTGTTAGTTCTTTGTTATTTCCTTGGATGTTTAAGATGCCAGAAGTAGGGTTGGGGTATACAGAAATACTTTGATCGGTTTCTTCATCAACGTATACACTTGTACAGTCAAGACCTGCATCTGTTATTATCCAACCGTGGTTATCTATTAGGCTTTGTCGGGCGGAGGTACTTTGGCAGTAGGTGAGACCTGCAGCACTAAAGTTCAAATTAGAATTTACATCTTGTTGAGACCAATCCGTTAAAAGAGCATCGTAGTTCTCTGTAGATAAGCCACAGCTATCAAACGCGGCATATAAATAAGTGACTTTACTGATATCCCAATTGCTAATATCTGAATTGAAAGCTGTTGCTTTATAAAAAATTAATCCCATAAAGGATAAAGAACTAGTGTCCCATGAATTAATGTTTGAATTGAAAACAGTTGCATTGCTAAACATACGGTCCATAGACCTCACACTTCCTACATCCCAGTCACTTATGTCAGAATTAAATAAAAGGGCAGATCTAAACATATCTCTCATCTCAATTACGGAGCTAACATCCCAATCATTGAGAGGTGAATTGAAATTTATAGCATTGTAAAACATACCACCCATGTTAGTCACAGAACTAACATCCCAAACATTTAAATCAGAGTTGAATGAAGAAAATCGAAACATGCCACTCATGTCAGTAACAGAACTAACATCCCAGTTGTTGAGTTTAGAATTAAAAACCGTTGCATTGTCAAACATAGCACTCATATCTGTTACGGCACTAACATCCCAGTCATTTAAATCAGAATTGAAGGATGATGCCGATCGAAACATGCCACTCATGTCAGTAACAGAACTAACATCCCAGTTGTTGAGTTTAGAATTAAAAACCGTTGCATTGTCAAACATAGCACTCATATCTGTTACGGCACTAACATCCCATTCGTTGAGAGGAGAATTAAAAGCTGGTGCATTAGAAAACATAGCACTCATATCGGTCACAGAACTAACATTCCAGTTGTTGAGAGTTGAATTGAAAACAGAAGTATTTGAAAACATACTCTCCATACAAGTGACGTTGCTAACATTCCAATTACTAATGTCTGAATTGAAAGAAAGAGAGGCCCAAAACATATATGACATATCAGTTACATTTTGAACATTCCACAAGTTGAGATCTGCGTTAAACCCCAATGCTGTATAAAACATTCCAGTCATATTCTTAACTTGACCCACATCCCACATACTTATATCTGCATTAAAGTTTGTCGCACCTTCAAACATGGTTGCCATATTAATTACATTTTCAACATTCCAATTACTAAGATCTGCATTAAATTCTGATTCGGACGCAAATGCATTCTTCATATCAGTAACATCGCTTACATCCCAATCTGGCATAGCTCCATACTCACTATTGGTACACATTCCATCTACGGGATTAGTAGATAGACATATATTAATTGCTTCTTGAAAGTTTTCATCTGTCAGGGATGTTTGAGAATATCCTATAGCTGACAAGAAATAGAAGAGTATTAGGAATATTGTTTTCATTGGTTTATCGTTTTCGCTAGTAAGTATAATGGATGCTGATATTTTTTAATTGGTAAAATAGATTGATGTCCATTTTGAAAATTATAAAATATGACATCATTCCGAAACAACCACTTTACTCCTTCTAAATATCGACCTTTTATACTTTATCTTGGATCTTTGCGCCAGCACATATAAAACATCATCTTCCACAAAGGTAGTTTTTGGATAGTAATAATCCTTCTCTTCGTATTCGATAGGGTAAAATGAATTTTTCGATCTGTCAAAAGCAAAGTAATTTTCCTCTGACAAAATAATTAAGTGGTCAGATACTCCAGTATCTACAAATTGACCTTTTATTATGAATTCTGGAATTGTGATTTCTTCAGCTTCCTGTTCGATGTATTCTTCTTTCAGATCGAATATGAATAATTTTCTTTTGAAATCATCTAAAACGAATAGAGAATTGTCTTTTATTTCTGTAGAAACTGAAATCTCATTGGCATATATACTTAAGTAATAGTTATAAACTTGTTGCATAGTGTCTGAAACTATTAGATCTTGAAGATCACCACTCCAGGTTTCATCTGCGATAATGTTGTCGGATATATCTCCAGGTTTCCATAATGGATTCAATTTGTGACAGTCTCTATAATACAACCCAATAATCTCTTGATAGACACTCTGTGATCTGGTGAAATTTTCTCTATCAAAGGATTTGTAAAAAGGTTTTCTTGTGTATGTTGTATTATCTATTAGTGATAATGTAAGTTCTTTATTATGTGCTGCCCATTCTTCTGCAATAGTATAGTTACTATTGGTAAATATATAGTGGTCCAACGTTTTTTT
>Ga0209187_1004747_pt1 | contig 10048 bp, 6 predicted proteins | sample BantaG_FD_187430 | JGI IMG/M metagenome (GOLD analysis project Ga0209187, IMG submission 187430) | Marine algal microbial communities from Bantry Bay, Ireland - BantryBay_4 metaG (SPAdes) (version 2) | ecosystem: Host-associated > Algae > Red algae > Unclassified | place: Bantry Bay, Ireland... | reverse complement strand
ACCTTTACTGTTCATAGTAAGAGATACTTCTGGTTCTCCAGATGTAGGGTCTATTTGTTGAGATGCTTCAACTACTACATCACCTTCTAATGGTGCCTTTTCTGTACCATTCTGAGTTTTTATCAAGTACAACTCATATTGATTCGTCAATTCACCATCCGCATTTTTGTAAGGCTTATATGAATACAGGAATTCCGAATTTTTTGGAAAAATTGATTTTACATCACTTGACTGAAGAAGCTCCATAGTCGCTCTTCTCTTGTTTTTATCAACAAGTCCCATTACAGTTCCATATAGTCCTACTCCATTAGAACCATTTAATTGTATCTTGCTTAATAATGGACCTGAAGCACTAAAGATATCGTTAGATGGTCTGATTACTTCAGTAGAATCTGTAGTATTACCATCTTCGTCATATATATAATTGTAAGTAGTATCCATTGCCGCCGCTACCTCTTCACCTCTTGATGCAGCTAATTTTTTATCAGCTGCTTGGAACATTGCCGCTACGCCTGGATCAGTAAATCTGTATGTATCCCAAAATTCAAGATTTGCTGTACCTACTAAGTTTTTCTCCATTCTTGCAGCGTTATCAACCCCTGGCATTTCTACTAATATTAGATCTCTACCAGCATCAAGAGACACGTTTGGTTGTACAACACCAAGTCTATCAATTCTTTCTTTTAGCATTTTGAATGTAAGGTCAACAGTTTCATCTGCTTTAGTTCTCAACATAGTCACTACTTCGCCATCCGTTGTTTCAAGATTGATGTCTCCAAGAGATTCACTTCTTTGAAAAAGTTTAGCAAGTCTTTTATCTGGAGCTACTTCTTTATAAGCATCCGCAAATAATGTAATATAATCTGATTGACTCGTTGCAAGATCAGCTGTTGCCTTATCAAGTGCTTGCACAAATTGTGCATCTTTTGATTTTGACCCTGCTAATGCTTTCAACAATTCTTTTAGATCTACCTGAAGTACTGCACTCATTCCTCCTTTCAAGTCAAGACCAAGACCTAATTGCTTACTCTTAAGATCATTGTAAGTGAATGAACTAATACCTGGGATAGAAAAGATCGTTTCACTAGACATTGAGTCTAAATATTGCGCCTTTGCTATTTTCCTTTCTACTGACTGACTTTTCTCATCCACCAATGCCGCTCTTGCATCTGCATATTCAACTGCATCTTTTTCTACCTTATTAGTTGGGAAAAAATACACTACTTGTAGTGCACTCACAACCGCTAAAAGTACCAAGAAAAACTTCAATATTCCTTTACCTTGCATGCTTTAATTTTATTTACTTTCTTCAAAAAACGACGCAAATATACGTCTTTAATTTACATACCTACTATGATTAGCAAGCTTAGTCATATAATTATGCCTAATAATGTGTAATGATACTGATAATCATTGAGTAATTTATTACCCAAAAATACTATTTGTTGTCTAATTTCTAAAAACAGGGATATTTTTTCAATTAATCAGGTTTTCAGGCCACAAAAGTATAAAAAAACTGGAAATAATATAAAATCAGTAACTAAGAATGGACTGATTGTTTTTAGATTGGAAATTTATAAATAAGATAATTCAAATATATATCCTTTTGAAATCTAAAGTTCTAATGGCTTGTTAATGGTGTGAGAAATAGTATTTTTTTGACGATAGTGGAATTGCATTTATTGCGTGTTCAACCCTTTCTCCTGTCTTTCCCTTAAAAGGGCAAGATTTTACTATTTTGTTGTTATACTAAAATTCAGCTAGTTGATTTGACTGTCTATACTGATTTGTTTTTGCTGAAGCAAAGATATTTTTGCAGCTTCTAATGAATTAGAAGCAGCATTAGTTTATTGTGCTTCGCTATTTAATTATGACGGGTTCAACCCTTTCTCCTGTCTTTCTCTTAAAAGGGCAAGATGTTACGATACAGGTTAACTGATTCAATGTTATTCCTAAAACATATTATAAAATCACTGCTCGAGCCACCAGCAAGCCACCTTGTCCTTTTTTAAGGGTAATGACGGATAATGAATGAACACGTCTAGTCTTTTATTGCCATTAATAAAAACCGAGATTTGTCTTTAATATTTCTTTCATATATATGTTACAAAGTCAAGCACCATTTATTCTACTATATTTGCGCCATCAAATTTTCAATCCACATGAAAAATACATCAATATTATTTCTGTCTTTTATATTTATTGCTTTTGGTTGCAAAACAGTTAAACCGAAAGTAACCAAGGTCTATAATATTGTTAACGTGAAGCAAGATGTTGAGATTCTCTCTCATGATGATATGGAAGGTCGCGAAACTGGAACCAAAGGAGAAAAAATGGCAGCTGCCTACATTTCGGACAGGATGGATGCAATTGGTCTACTTCCTGGTGGAATTGGAGATGGATATATTCAATCGTTTGATAGAATAATACGAAGTAATCCTCATGCAGATGGACCGAGTCCAGATGATAAGAAAATTACAGGATTCAATATCTTAGGACTCATTGATAACAAGGCAGATTATACAGCTGTGATAGGCGCACATTATGATCATTTGGGTTATGGAGCTGAAGGATCATTATACGTGGGTGACCCTGCGATTCATAATGGAGCGGATGATAATGCAAGTGGTGTAGCGGGAATGCTAAGAATAGCAGAACATTTAAAAACTCAATCAGACTCTTCGCTTAATTATCTTTTTATTGCTTTTAGTGGGGAAGAGAAAGGTCTGTGGGGAAGTAACTATTTCACAAAGCACCCTACTGTGCCTTTAGCAAAAGTCAACTATATGATCAATATGGATATGATAGGAAGACTAAATGACGACAGACAGCTAGCTATCTACGGCACAGGCACTACCCCATCTTGGGATCAAGTTTTGAAATTAGAATCTGGGCAATCATTCAGAGTAAAAGAAGAAAGATCAGGCGTAGGTCCAACAGATCATACGTCATTCTATTTAGAAGATATTCCGGTGTTGCAGTTTTTTACGGGACAACATGCTGACTATCATAAACCAACAGATGATGCACACCTTATTAATTACGAAGGTATTGTGGACATTACGGACTATATAATTAACATTATAGGTTATACACAAGGTCGAGGTAAACTCACATTTCAGAAAACAAAAGACGAAAGTACTGAAACGCCAGATTTCAAAGTAACACTAGGCGTAATTCCTGATTATCTATTTGATGGCAAAGGAATGAGAATAGACGGAGTAAGAGATAATCGCCCTGCATTCAAAGCCAATCTCAAAAAAGGAGATATCGTTAGAAAAATGGGTGATATTGAAATCGTCGATATGATGTCCTACATGAAAGCGCTTGGTGCACACGAAAAAGGTCAAACCATTGATATTACTATTATTAGAGATGGTAAAGAAAGTACTAGGAAGTTAACTTTTTAACCAGTTATTGAGTTAATGAGTTTTTTAATTAGTGAGTTGATGAGTTGATGACTTTCCACAATTTAATTTAGCATTAAAGACGTAAATCTGTCAGACACTCGTTGAGATGTAAGACATGTTTAATTTTTTTTGCATATAGAACAGCTACTACTAAATGTCTCGCACTTAATCTTTTTACTTCTTACCCAACCATTTCATATTTGTCTTCTGTCTATGTGAATAGATCAATTAAAAATATAAAAAATAGATAATTATGAAGACATTAATCAAAAGCTCCCAGCTATTACTTTTATTCGTTTTACTGATTTCATTCACATCTTGTTTAGAAGATAAATGTGATGCTACACGAACATTTGTGGAGTATGAAGCTGTATTTGCAAAACCTGAGGAATTTAGAATAGATAATATTGAATATTTTGAATCTAGGTTGTTAGAGAATCCTGGTAAGATTTACTACTATAATTCTACACTAATTATCAATGAAAAGTATGAAGGGATTCACTTGTATGATAATTCTGATGCTACATCACCAACATATCTAGGTTTTATTTCTATTCCAGGTAATTTAGATGTTTCGATAAAAAACGGAATTCTATATGCCGATAATTATGTAGATCTACTTTCTATAGATATATCTGACTTCAAAGATCCAAAATTACTGGATCGTCAAGAGGAGGTATTTAATATCTATGACATTTGGGATGAGGATCAAGGATATTTTATCTACACAAAAGAAACAGAAAGAAGTATCGAGATCGATTGCGATGACCCCAATTTTAATAATCAATGGTTTCGGAATGGTAATGTAATTTTTGCTGATGCTAGTGTTTCGTTTGAAGCAAGCGCTCCAACAGGAGTTAACAATAATATTTCAAACACTGGTCAAGGTGGTTCATTTGCTAGGTTCTCAGTACAGGGTGAATATCTGTATGTTTTGAATTTAACAGAATTGAAAAGTTATAGCTTAAGCACCTTAACTGAGCCCCAACTTCTTAATACTGTTCAAGTAGACTGGGGAAACATAGAAACGCTCTTTCCATATGGAAACTTTCTATTTATTGGCGGAAATAATGGAATGTTTATTTACGATAGAACTAATCCTGAGCTGCCTACTTTTGTCTCTAGATTTACTCACGCTAGGGCTTGTGACCCAGTATTTGTTCAAGGAAACACAGCATTTGTTACATTAAGAAACGGAAGTAGATGCGAGTCATTTACCAATCAATTAGATGTAATCGATATAACGAATATTGAAAATCCACAATTGAAAAGATCATATGATATGACTAACCCACATGGATTAGCAGTTGTTAATGATGATCTATATATATGCGATGGAGATGCTGGTCTCAGAGTATTTGACAAAACTGATCTTAATAAAATAGATGATAATCAAGTCGAGCACATTAACGATATCAATGCATACGACATCATTCCTTTGAGCAAGGATCATATTATAGTAGTAGGCGATGGAGGACTGTATCAGTATGATAGTAGCAATCCAAGTTCTTTGAAAGAATTGAGCTATATTTCCATCTCTAAATAACTGATTATGAATCGTCTATTATTACTTATATTATTTTTTTCTATAAGTGCTGTTTCATCTGCACAAGATGAGGTCATTTTTAATGAGGATAAAAGAGCTTTATTATACTTAAATAATGGTTCAGAATTAGAAGTCTCAATAATTAATTGGAACCCAGAATTGGGAATAAAATTTATTACTATCTGGGGACAAGAAATGTTTTTCCCTATTGATGAAATAAGTAAAGTTAAATCTTTAAGTAAAGAGGGATATTATTCTCACTATGTCTTTAAAGAAAAGGGGATTTACTACTCTATGTCAGCTGGACTAATAACAGGTAATAAGGGCGTACGAAATACTGAAATAAATGGATATACACTATCTTTTAGTTCAGGTTATAGATTCAGTAGATTACTGAGTATTGGTATAGGTTCGTCTGTAGATCAATTTGCGCACCAATCTGGCGAAAGAATGCATCCAATTTTCTTAGATTTTAGAAGTTACATCCTTCCCAACAACGCTACCCTTGTCGCAAATTTACAAACTGGGTATAGTCTAGCTTATAAAAATGAAAATAGAGGAATAACTAGTGCAAAAGGAGGATTTATGTTTTACCCTAGCCTTGGGATGAGCTTTGGAGGATCAGCTACCAAATACTCGATAGATTTGGGATATAAGTTTCAACAAGCAACATGGTCATATGAAAACCAATGGGACACTAGAAATTCCACAGAATTTAGATTGGGATATCAAAGGTTAGTTTTACGATTTGGAATTGTATTATGATACAATATTTGTGAATCTGAATATTCAAAATCCGAAGAATTAATAACATTCAATCTTGTTATTTGAACAAAATTACACATTAAAAATTTATAATTACCTGACTTCCTTCTTCTTATGACGTGAGAATATTATAGTTGCTATGTCTACTATAATATTCTCTTTTTCATCCATTATTTTCTTGATAATTAAATGCTGTTGGTCTAAACTAATATTCCTAATTTAGAGTTTTAAAAGAAATAATTATATAGTATGGATAATCATAATATGGATGGAGACATCACAAAATGCCCTTTTATGGGTGGTGCGGTAAAACAAAGTGCAGGAGGCGGACAAACCAACAATGATTGGTGGCCAAATCAATTAAAATTAGAAATATTAAGACAGCATTCTGAAAAATCTAATCCAATGGGAGATGATTTTGACTATGCAGAAGCATTCAAATCACTTGATCTCAGCGCGCTAAAGAAAGATCTTGCTGATCTTATGACGGATTCTCAAGACTGGTGGCCAGCGGATTATGGTCATTATGGTCCTTTCTTTATCAGGATGGCTTGGCATTCAGCGGGGACTTACAGAACTAGCGATGGTCGTGGTGGCGGTGGTGAAGGTGCACAACGTTTTGCACCATTAAACAGTTGGCCTGATAACGGTAACTTAGATAAGGCTAGACAATTACTCTGGCCTATCAAACAGAAATATGGAAGAAGTATTTCTTGGGCAGACTTATTTATACTAACTGGAAACGTTGCTTTGGAAACAATGGGATTCAAGACTTTTGGTTTCGCTGGTGGACGTGCTGATATATGGGAAGCACAAAAAGATATCTACTGGGGATCAGAAGGCATATGGTTAGAAAATAAAAGATACGAAGGAGACAGAGTATTAGAAGCTCCACTTGCCGCTGTGCAAATGGGACTTATCTATGTTAATCCAGAAGGTCCAGACGGCAATCCTGATCCACTGGCATCAGCTAGAGATATAAGAGAGACATTTGGTCGTATGGCAATGAATGATTATGAAACTGTTGCATTAACAGCTGGAGGTCACACATTTGGAAAAGCACACGGTGCAGCAAGTGATGCGGACCACTTAGGTGCAGAACCAGAAGGTTCACCTATAGAAGCACAAGGTCTGGGTTGGGCTAGCACATTTGAAACTGGCAGTGGATTATACGCAATTACAAGTGGTATCGAAGGAGCATGGACAAATGATCCTGCAAAATGGGATCATAATTACTTCGAAAACTTATTAGGATTTGAATGGGAACTGACAAAATCTCCAGCAGGAGCGCATCAATGGAGACCAAAGAATGGAGCAGCTTCTGATGCAGTACCTGACGCGCATGATCCAAATGTAAGACATGCACCAATGATGACTACAGCTGATATGGCGATGAAAAGAGATCCAGAATATTTAAAAATCTCTCAACACTTCCATGCAAACCCAGAAGAATTTGCGGACGCATTTGCAAAAGCGTGGTATAAACTAACACATAGAGATATGGGACCAGTTTCTAGATACTTGGGTAAGGAAGTGCCGTCTGAAGAGTTGATCTGGCAAGATCCTATCCCGGCGGTTGATCACGAATTAATAAATAAATTTGATATTGCTAATCTAAAGGCTACAATTATTGCTTCAGGATTATCCGTATCAGAATTAGTATCTACAGCATGGGCGTCAGCATCTACATATAGAGGTTCTGATATGAGAGGAGGAGCAAATGGAGGTAGACTTAGATTGAGTCCTCAAAAAAATTGGGAGGTTAACAACCCTACGCAATTGGCAAAGGTTCTTTCTACATTAGAAGGTATTCAATCTAATTTCGATAAGAAAGTCTCTATGGCTGACCTTATCGTACTTGCTGGATGTGCAGGCGTAGAAAAAGCCGCTAAAGATGGAGGTCATGATGTAACCGTTCCATTCACACCAGGTAGAATGGATGCTTCACAAGAGCAAACAGATACACACTCATTCTCATTCCTTGAACCAAGTGCTGATGGATTTAGAAATTACATGAAGACTAAGTATACAGTCTCAGCAGAAGAGATGTTGGTAGATAAAGCTCAATTATTGACATTAACTGCGCCAGAGATGACAGTATTGGTTGGTGGTATGAGAGCAATGGATGCCAACTGGGATAATTCGAAGCATGGTGTTCTTACCAACAACCCTGGTGCGCTAACTAATGATTTCTTTGTCAACTTACTTAATATCCGAACGGTTTGGTCTTCAATCGATGAAGATGAATATCTATTTGAAGGAAAAGATAGAACAAGTGGAGAAAATAAGTACACTGGAACAAGGCATGACTTGGTATTTGGATCTAATTCTGAGCTAAGAGCATTAGCAGAAGTATATGCATCAAATGACTCTAAAGAAAAGTTCGTTAATGACTTCGTAGCTGCGTGGGATAAAGTAATGAATTTAGATCGTTTTGATATGAAGTAAAATAGAATTCCTCAATAAAGGATTAAGAAAGTATTGAAAGGCCAGGCATTTTTGTCTGGCCTTTTTTTATACAAAATTATTGCAAATTTGTCTGACATCTCAAAGAGTGTCTGACAATTACTTCTCGAAAGTATTACTGTAAAACGGATACCTATTGATCAAAATATAAGTGTCAGACACCTTGTAGGTGTGCAGACACTAGTTTGAAAATAGACAGCCATCCCCAATGGCTGTCTTTCTTGTTTCAAAAATTATCATTCATTTATTAAGGTATCAATAACACCTGTATTGTAATTGATGCTCACCACTGTTTCCATATAGGTATCATAATCTATAGTAGAAATAGTATCTACACCACTCATAGCTATTGTAATTGAATCAGTACCGGGAAGTAAATAGGCGTTTGCTCCTACTGGTTTAGCAACTACCCTACTGACCTGTTTCATAGAGTTGAAATCGAACATATATATAGTATCCAACACAACACCATCAGGAATTGTATCATTTAGAATGGTTATCATCTTTCCATTAGTATCTATATATTCATCATAGGTATCAAAGGAAAATAAAGAAAGAACGACCAGTAAAACTGGAAGTATTGCTAGGTACTGAGCATTGCCAGACCTCGATTCAGAACTCATCATAATTAATCGTTTTTTTATAAGTGAATTAAAATTGTGTACAAGTGAATGTTTGGACTTGATGCTTACCTGATCAATAATAAAAGATAGATAGGACTTTTTGCCAAAATGGTTGAGCGTAGCCTCGTCCGCTTGATATTCGTGAACTTCAACTAATCTTCGTTCATACATGAATACTATAGGGTTAAACCAGAATAAGCATCGGAATATCTTCACAAAAAGAATATCCATCGTATGAAGATTTGTTATGTGATTTATTTCGTGTGTTAGTTCGTATTCTGTCAGGTTTTCTTTCTTATCTAGAGGCACGATGATAAACTTACCAAATGAACATAATGTAATATCTGTGGCCGTATAGATAATGGAATGCCCACGATAGTTAGCACTTTCTCCTTTTTGGATAATCCTTAGTATTTTAAAGATCCCAATAAAGAACACCAAAAAACTTATGACTACTCCAGTTATATAAATACCAAACCACAGAATACTCCAATCAAAAGGAACAGCTTCATCTGGAAGAAATTTAACATAACCAACCGGTAAACTTGGACTATAAGAATAGATTATTTGATTCTTAAATAAAGGCAATGATAATGTTGGAATTAAAACCGAGATAATCAATGAAGTCAATAAATATAATCTGTTTGCATAGTGAGCAGTAGCATCTCTAAATACAAGATGATATAGTCCATAAAACAACGTTATGCAAATACTACTTTCTATTAAGTAATTCATCATTATTTCTTTTTTCGAAATTGATCAACAATATCGTTTAACTCTTCTTCAGACAAGTTTTCTTCTTTTATAAAAAAGCTCATCATCTTTTCTGGAGATCCACCAAAATAACCAGTAAGCAAGTGTTTAAATATAGACTTTTGGTAAGCCCTTTTCGTTATAGTTGGAGAATACTGATGTGTTTTTCCAACTTTAATGTGTGATATGAATCCATCTTTTTCTAATTTACGTATCATAGATAGTACTGTATTGTATGGCGGAGCTGGAGGTGCTACATTATCCATTACCTCTTTTGGAAATGCCTTCTTTAGCTTCCAGAAAATATTCATGATATCCTCTTCCTTTTTATTTAATCTGATCATAATTACATAGTTTCGAAACGAAAGTTACGTTATATAAACGAACTGTTCGTTATATATTGTATAATGTTAAGCTTTAATCAAAAATAAATAATCATTGATCATTCATCTTATCACCCCTTTCCAATATTTTCATCATCTTCG
>Ga0209187_1004746_pt1 | contig 10053 bp, 6 predicted proteins | sample BantaG_FD_187430 | JGI IMG/M metagenome (GOLD analysis project Ga0209187, IMG submission 187430) | Marine algal microbial communities from Bantry Bay, Ireland - BantryBay_4 metaG (SPAdes) (version 2) | ecosystem: Host-associated > Algae > Red algae > Unclassified | place: Bantry Bay, Ireland... | reverse complement strand
TGAAGTGCGGCGCACGGTAGATTTCTACAACCTCGATGCCATCATCGCCACAGCTTGTAGCCAAATTGTGCAACAAGCTGTTGCACATTTGCCTGAGTCCGTTCTCGAGCCGATTCCCTCCAATGGGAGAAGAATAGACAAAAAGGAAAGCGCCCCCTGCCCTGTCGAGCGAAAGTCACAAGACCGCAGTCCCCCTGTCATTCCGAGCCGAGTCTCCAACGAGTTGGAGGCAGGGCGAGGAATCTCGTTCGGCAACCCTCTCTCTTGCCGACTCAAACCATAGCTCCCACCCGAATCGAATCGGCCAGCGCTTGATCGCTATCACCCCCCAAACGCGCCGCTACCCGCCCTTCTGCCCCTCATGGAAAAAATCCTGTCCATCCTGTAAATCATGTCCCGAAAAAAGCAGACAGGATGAACATGATTTACAGGATATTCCAAGCCCGCGTCGGGTAAACTCCGTGTCCTTCGAACTGCACAGCCTTTGAAATCGTTGCGCGCCAGCAATCAGCCCGAGGCCAAAGGTTTCTCCACCAATAACCTCCAATACATTCGACGATGGGTCGCTTTCCACACCCTTCAGAATGTGGAACAAGCTGTCCCACATTTAGAACCGAATGATGGGACAAGCTGTTCCACATTGGTTCAGATCCCTCCTGACATGTCCAGATCCCCTGGGGACATCACGTCAAAATCATCTCCAAGTGCTCCTCCATCAAGGAAGCCCTCTACTACGTGGACCAAACAGCGCCCTCTACCCTGTCGAGCGAAAGTCGTAAGATCGTATCCCCCTATCATTCCGAGCGAGTCTCCAACGAGTTGGAGGCAGGGCGAGGAATATCGTTCGGCAGCGATCAACGCCAACGGGCGGCCGACGAGACTTCCAAATTCAAGTAACCTAGCCCCAAGTTACTAAAAAATGGAAAATCAGCGAACCTGACCCAATTCCCCAATTCCCCAATTCCCCAGTTCCCCAGTTCCCAGTTCCCAGTTCCCAGTTCCCAGTTAGTCCCCCATTTCAATCTTCCCCCTTCAATCTTCCTATTTAAAAATTCCCTCCTTCCCCTTGTCCAGAATCCCGTCCATTATCCTCCTAACCTCATTCCCAGCACCTTCCGCCCCCACTCCCCCCCCCCTCTTCCCTTGCCCTCTCCAGAAGAACTCGCCCGGCAGAACATCGACGCGCTTCTCGCGGCGGCAGGCTGGGACGTGCAGAGCCGGGAAGAGCTCAACCTGTCAGCGGCTAAGGGCGTCGCAGTCAGGGAAGTCCAGTCGAAGGGCGGCCCGGCTGACTACATCCTGTTCGTCGAAGGCAAGGCGCTCGGCGTCGTCGAGGCCAAGAAAGAAGGTAGCACGCTGTCGGTTGTCGCCGAGCAGAGCGCCCGCTACTCCCATGCCCACAAGTGGATTCCCCAGCGCTGGGCGGATCCACTACCGTTCACCTACGAATCCACCGGCGCCGAAACCAACTTCCGCGACCAACGCGATCCGAACTCCCGCTCGCGCACGGTCTTTGCCTTCCACACACCCGAGCACCTGCTCGACCTCGTCCAGCAGACCGACACCCTACGCGCCCGGCTCCAGGGGATGCCGGACCTGATCACCACCGGCCTGCGCGACTGCCAAATCTCCGCCATCGGCAGCCTCGAAAGCTCGCTTGCCGACAACCACCCGCGCGCCCTCCTGCAGATGGCCACCGGTTCGGGAAAGACCTACACCGCTGTTACCCTCGCCTACCGCCTGATCAAGCACGCCGGGGCCAAACGCATCCTGTTCCTCGTCGATCGGGGCAACCTCGGCAAACAAACGGTCGATGAGTTCCAGCAGTACGCCACACCCGACGACGGACGCAAGTTCACCGATCTCTACAACGTCCAGAAGCTCGGTCCCGCAGGAATTGATCCGGTCTGCAAGGTCACCGTCTCGACGATTCAGCGCCTCTACTCCCAGCTCACCAACAACGAAGTCGACGAAGACGCCGAGGAGGTCTCCGGCTACGAGCGCGATGGCACTGGCTTGCCTGACAACGAACCGATTCCCGTATCCTACAATCCGCAGATTCCCATCGAGACCTTCGACTTCGTCATCGTCGACGAATGCCACCGCTCGATCTACAACCTATGGAAACAGGTGCTCGAATACTTCGATGGTTTTCTCATCGGGCTGACCGCCACTCCCAGCAAGGCCACGCTCGGCTTCTTCGATCAAAACCTCGTCACCGAGTACCCGCACGTGCAAGCCGTCGCCGATGGCGTCAACGTCGGCTACGATATCTACCGGATTAAGACCGCCGTCTCCGAGTCCGGCACCCGCCTCGAAGCCGGGCACAAGTACGACCGGCGCGATCGCCTGACGCGGAAAAAGCGTTGGGAACTTCAGGACGAAGAAGAAGCCGTTGCCAAGACCCAGCTCGACCGCTCCGTCGTCGTCCCAGACCAGATCCGCACCGTCATCCGCACCTTTAAAGAAAAGCTATTCACCGACCTGTTCCCCAACCGCACCGGCGAATGGGTGCCGAAGACGCTCATCTTTGCCAAGAGCGACAGCCATGCAGAAGACATCGTCGACATGGTTCGCAAGGAGTTCGCCAAAGGCAATGACTTCTGCAAGAAGGTCACCTACAAGGCTGGGGGCAAGCCGGAGGACATCATCAAGGCGTTCAAGACCTCACCGGAATTCCGCATCGCCGTCACCGTCGATATGATCGCCACCGGCACCGATATCAAGCCGCTTGAGTGCCTGCTGTTCCTGCGCGACGTCCGCTCGCAGCTCTACTTCGAGCAGATGAAAGGCCGGGGCACCCGCACCATCGACCCGACCACACTCGCCACCGTCACGCCCGATGCCGGTGCCAAGACCCACTTTGTTCTCGTCGATGCCGTCGGCGTGACCGAGTCCGACAAGACCGATTCCCGCCCGCTGGAACGCAAGCCCACCGTGCCGTTCGACAAGCTCCTGCACAGAGTCGCCATCGGCGAGCGCGATGCCGACACCCTCACCAGCCTGGCCAACCGCCTCGCTCGTCTCGACCAAACGCTCTCCGATCAGGACAAGACCGAACTCGAATCCTGCGGCGGTATTTCCGTCAAGAAGCTCGCCTCCGACCTGCTCGCCGCCACCGATCCAGACGTCATCGAGACCCGCGCCAAGGAAGCACTGGCCGCCTATGATGAGCCAACCCCCAGCCAACTGAAAGACGCCGCCCTCGAACTCGCAGGCGACGCCGCCATTCCGGTCGCGACCAAACCGGAGTTCCGCGACCTCTTGGAGAAGAAACGGCGCAATACCGACACCACCATCGATCACCTCACCGCCGACACCCTCGAGTTCGCAGACTACGACGAGGAAAAGGCACAAGGTCTGATCACCAACTGGAAGCAGTTCCTCGCCGACAATCGCGACGAGATCACCGCCTTACAAATCCTCTACAACCACCCCCACGCCAGCCGCCACCTCGTCTACGAAGAACTCAAGGCCCTCGCCGAAGCCGTCGCCCGACCGCCCTACCACATCGCCCCCGCCGAAGTCTGGAAGGCCTACGAGCACCTCGAAAAGCGTCCCCTGACCTCCAACCCGGTCAAGACCCTGACCAACCTGATCACCCTCGTCCGCCACACCGCCGATCCCCAGGCCACCCCGCTCACCCCCTTCCCCGAACTGGTCGAATCCCGCTTCCAGCAATGGCTCGCCCAACACGGCGACCGCTTCGACGACTCTCAACGCCACTGGCTCGAAGTGATCAAAGACTACGTCGCCCTCAACGGCGCCTTCGCCACCGACGACCAAGCCGCCTACCTCGACGCCTGGCAAAGCGTCGACTCCGATGAAGGCGTCCCGCTTGCCGTGGCCAAACGCGTATTCGGCGAAGATCCCAAGCCGATCATCTTAGAACTTAACGCCGCCCTCATAGCCTGAATCTAACTTTGGCCAAAAAGAAACCAGCACGGAACGCCGAGCACGCCCTCACGGAAAAGGGCGCCGGAATCTCCGTGCCCAGCGACTACCCACAGCTCCTAGCGGCAATCAAATCGCGTATTCAGACCGCCCGAGTTCAAGCCCACCTCGCAGCCAATCGGGAGCTAGTCCGGCTCTATTGGGATCTCGGTCGAATGATCCGCGAAAAGCAAGAAGTCGAAGGCTGGGGCAAGTCGGTGATCGAGCGTCTCTCATCCGATCTCATGACCGAATTCCCAGACATGAAGGGCCTTTCGCTTTCCAATCTCTGGCGCATGCGATCCTTCTACCTCGCTCATAGCCAGCTACCTGCAATTCTCGCGCAGCCTGCGCGAGAAGAGGAAAAGACGACCGAGAATCCGGAAAATCTCGCGCGAGAAATCAACGAGGTGCTGATGGCATGACACAGAATTCGATCAATCGGAGAACCCGAACTACAAGGGTAAAAGATAAGCCAGTGTTAGTGCCCCTTGGTGACATCGCAGACGTGAAGCTTGGTAAGATGCTTGATCGCTCGAAGCACAAGTCGGGACGAAATCTACCCTACCTACGAAACATCAATGTTCGATGGGGCCACATCGACACCGCCGATGTTTCGAAAATGTTCTTCAAGAATGAAGATGAAGAGGAACGCTATTCAGTTCGAAAAGGCGATGTCTTGGTATGTGAAGGAGGCGAACCGGGAAGAGCCGCAGTTTGGACACAAGAGGAATCGAATCTGAAATTTCAGAAGGCTCTCCACCGCGTTCGCTTTCGAAATCCTTACGAACCGAAACTACTAGTCTATTTTCTCGAGTGGGCGGCAGGATGTGGCGCACTAGAGCGACGGTTCACGGGAAGCACGATCAAACATTTTACGAAGCAAGCTTTTGTCCAACTTCCAGTGCCTAATCCCCCCCTCCCCGAACAACGCCGCATCGTGGCGCGGATTGAGGAACTGTTTTCGCGGCTCGACGCCGGCGTCGCCGCCTTGCACCACGCCAAAGCCCAACTCCGACGATACCGCCAATCCGTCCTCGCCGCCGCCGTCACCGGCCAACTCACACAAGCCTGGCGCGAACAACACCCCGACACCGAACCGGCCAACGATTTGCTCAAGAGGACCCTTGAACAGCGAGAGAAGAATTGGGCGGGCAGAGGAAAATACAAGGTGCCGACCGCTCCCGAAAATTCAGAGCTTCCAGCCTTACCCGAAGGTTGGATTTGGACCACCATGGAGCAACTTGGCTTAGTGATCGGAGGCCTCACAAAAAACAGTAAAAGAAACTCTCTGCAAACAAAACTCCCCTACCTACGAGTCGCCAATATTTACGCGGATGAGCTTCGCCTTGATGAAATCAAAAAGATTGGTGTGGCCGAATCTGAGCTTGGGAAGCTTCTCTTACGGAAGAACGACCTTCTGGTCGTAGAAGGTAACGGTAGCAAAAATCAGATTGGGCGGCTTGCGATCTGGGATGGAAGTATTGAGCCGTGCGTCCACCAGAACCACCTCATCAAGGTTCGATTGACAGAACCCAAGTTGGGCAAGTTTGTGATGGCATGGATGCTTTCCCCGAGTGGGCGTCCCCACATTGAGCGTGTCGCCAGTTCAACTTCAGGTCTCTACACTCTGAGTGTCGGCAAAGTATCCGAGCTCCCCGTTCCGCTCCCTCCCATCGCCGAACAAAGCCAAATCGTCGCCGAAGTCGAATCCCGCACCACCGCCATCGAACAACTTGAAGCCGAACTCGACCGCCAAATCACCCGCTCCAGTTGCCTTCGCCAATCAACTCTCCATGCAGCGTTTCGTGAGCAATTAAAGAGGAGCGGATCATGAAGCTCTCAGAAAACCCGCCCGCTATCGAATGGCTAGGTCAATTCAATTCAACAGATGTCCACGCGGCGCGGTTCATCATTGATTCTCTAAAACTAGTTTCATTTACAGAATATGAATCAGTCATCCTGCGAAATCTCTCAACAGTTCTAGACGCAACAGAAGGCAAAGTCGCCCTGCTTACCGTCGACGAAGGGTTGGGTGAGCCAAAGGGCTTGCCCGGAAGTGAATATCGGTTGCTTAACACGTTTACCAATTTCTCCCGAAACCGCGGCGACCGAATACTTGTCAGTCCTACCGAGGAAGAAATGCTGGAAGAGAAGGTGGATGCTATTGTGCTCGTCGATGACTTCGTGGCATCCGGAACTCGGCTCTGTGGATTTTGGGAAAACTGGGCTTCAAAGCGAATCAAGTGCTGGCTATCGCTCAAATACTGCGATCTCTGGATTGCCGGATATGCGATTCACAAGAAGGGACTCGATAGAGTTTCAAAACTCAGAAGCGTCGACACAAAGCGCCTTCTCTTTGATGTGCACCTTGAAACACACTCTGATTACTGGCCACCGTCTGTGGTGGAATTCTTGGAGCATCAAGCTGAGCGTACGACTTACGTTCCGTTTTCCTCAAATTTTGGGGAAATAAATTGTCCCCTCGTTTTTCAGCACGGTTGCCCCGATAATGCTCCAGTGATTCTGATTGAAGCTGGGACAGGTTACACCCCATTATTCATCGGACGAAGTATTGCCCCTTCGTTTTACCCTTGTTTTGATGCCTATATTGATTCGTGGAGAGGTCCAGAACTGTTAATCCGAGGCGGCCAACCGCTACTTGCAGAAGGTCTAATTCAAGAGTTCTCAAATGGAGCGAGCCATACGCAAATTCAACTTCTGACTATCCTCGGGCTGTTGACCCGTGGAGTATCTGCAGAGCGATTACCATCGGTCATGACCGCATCCCTTACCGAGATTGAACAACTTTTGGAAAGCGGGCAATGCCTTGGATTGATAGACAATGATCGAGGAGTGACACCGTTCGGGAAAGATTTAGTCACACGATCCAAGAGACGATTTTTTCCCACTCCCTCCCAAAGAAAAGATACTGATGATGACGCAACCTATTACATCCCTAAACAATTCTTGAAACGATCTTGTGGTGCCCAATGAAAATCTAGAAATGAACCAGGTAAAACTGGGGGCAGAAGGAGCGCGTAGTTCGTGCTTCGATGGATTAGCCCAGGCTATTGAGCCAATGGTGTATCGAGCGCGCTTAACGCTCGTGCGTCTCGCTACGCACTCGATACACCTCTCGCACGGCGAGATATAAGTAGATGAGTAATTGGGCACCACATACTTTTCGTGCGAGAGCGACTGCAAAGGGTTGCGATCCGGAGTTTATTGAAACTCTGGTGACAGAGGGAAATAGTTTGAGGGCCAACAATGTTCCCGTTGTGTTCACTCTGCGCCATCTTGCTGAAATCACCGCCGCTCCGTTTCGCCTCCTCGAGCGAACCGTAAAACGCACGGCTGATCCGTATCGTGTCTTCAAGTTGAGAAAACGTAGACCGAGCAGCAACTACCGCCAGATTGCGATACCTGATAATCATCTAGCTTCCGTGCAACGATGGATACACGATGAGATTCTCTCAAAGGGGAATCTCCACCCAGCGTCCACCGCATTTTCTAGTGGATGCGAACCTTTAAAGAACGCCCAATTGCATTCCGGAGCTAAGTGGTTGGTGAAGATGGACATCACCGATTTCTTCGAAGCCGTCTCTGAGCGTCAAGTCTATCGCATTTTTCGATCATTTGGCTACCGCCCGCTAATGGCTCACCAATTTTCTCGGTTGTGCACGCGGCTATCGGATAATCAATTCAAATACAGGCAACGTCGCTGGCATACTGGGATAGAACGCATTGGTCATCTCCCACAAGGAGCGCCTACAAGCCCTATGCTCGCCAATTTGGTGTGCGCCGATCTTGATCGCGACCTCTTTGATCTCGGGAGCAAGTTTGGTTGTGTCTATACCCGCTACGCGGACGACATCGTTTTCTCCACGCATGAATTTAGCCGCGAGAGCGCATCTCAACTAATTACTAAAGCCTCAAAAGTATTAGGCCACATGGGTTTTACGCGAAACCGCCGCAAAACACATGTATGCCCTCCGGGTGCTCGAAAAGTAGTCACAGGATTGCTTGTTGATCAGGACGCGCCTCGCTTAACACGTGAGTTTCGGGAGCAAATCAAACTACACTTATACAACGTCAATAAGTGGGGTCTAGCCGATCATTGTAGGCGGAGGGGATTTCGATCCCTAATTGGCTTTCGCGCCCACCTCCACGGCTTAATTACTTACGCCGAGCACATTGAAGCCAATTTCGGAGCTAAGTGTCGCATCGATTTCGACTCCATCGAATGGGGTGATCTATCGGCGATTCCACTTTTCCCGCCTACCCAATGACCGACAATTCCTCTGCCATCGTCTCCAAAGTCTGGAACTACGCCCACGTCCTCAAGAACGCTGGCGTCGGTTACGGTGACTACGTCGAGCAGATTACCTATCTGCTGTTCCTGAAGCTGGCCGACGAGATGACCGAGCTGGGTTTCGACAATCCCATCCCGAGCAAATACCAGTGGTCCAAGCTCAGCGACAAGAGCGGCGACGATCTGGAAATCCACTACCGGCACACGCTCGAAAACCTCGGCAAACAGCCAGGTCTGGTCGGCATCATTTTCCGCAAGGCGCAGAACAAGATCGCCAACCCGTCTGACTTGGCTCGCGTGATCAAGATGATCGCCGAAGAGGATTGGTCCGGCATGGATGTCGACATCAAGGGTGCGATTTACGAAGGCCTGCTGGAGAAGACCGCCAGTTCCTCCGACAAGGGTGCCGGCCAGTACTTCACGCCCCGCCCACTGATCCGCGCCATCGTCGACGTCATGCAACCCGCGCCCGGCCAGGTCATCGGCGATCCCGCCTGCGGCACCGGTGGCTTCCTCTTGGCGGCCCACGACTTCCTTGTCGATCATCACAAGCTCGACAAAGCCGCCTGCCAGCACCTCAAAACCGAGGCTCTGCGTGGCAATGACATTGTTGATAGCGTGGTGCGTCTGTGCGCCATGAACCTCTATCTGCACGGCATCGGCTCCACCGCCGACGCCAGCGACCCGCCCGTGGATCGCGCCGACGCCCTCGCCCAACCGAGCGGCAAGAAGTTCGACATGATCTTGGCCAACCCACCGTTCGGCAAGAAGGGCGGCTACACCATCGTCGGCGACGACGGCAAGATCACGACCGAGAAACAGGAATACGAGCGCGACGAATTCTGGGCTACCACCAGCAACAAGCAGCTCAACTTCCTCCAGCACATCGTCAGCGAACTAAAGATCAGCGGTAGCGCAGCCGTCGTCCTGCCCGACAACGTCTTGTTCGAAGGCGGTGCCGGAGAAACCATCCGCCGCGAACTGCTCAAACGTTGCAACGTCCACACCCTGCTCCGCCTGCCCACCGGCATCTTCTACGCTCAGGGAGTGAAGGCCAACGTCCTGTTCTTCGAGCGCAAAGAAGCCAGCGAAACGCCCTGGACCAAGGACCTGTGGATCTACGATCTGCGCACCAACCAGCACTTCACGCTCAAGACCAATCCTCTCGCCACCAAAGACCTCGAGGACTTCATCAAAGTCTACAAGTCACCCACCCGCGCGCGCAGAAAGGAAACCGAGCGCTTCAAGAAGTTCTCCTACAAAGACATCGTCGCCCGCGACAAAGCCAACCTCGATATTTTCTGGCTCAAGGACGAATCCCTCGAAGACACCGAAAACCTCCCCCCACCAGCCGAACTAGCCGCAGACATCATCTCCAGCCTAGAGACCGCGTTAGAAGAATTTCGTGGGGTTGAGGACGCTTTGGAGTCGGATGACGGATGACGGATGCGCCGAAAATTCCGCCATACTTCAATTTTCCTGCACGGCAAATTGATTAGAGGAACAAATATTGGGAATCCCCTGAGCTGTCTCGGTGCCATGGTTACTCCGTGTGTTGGGCGGAGCGAGCCAGCGCTAGCAACTAAGAAGTCCTGATCAAAGCTGACTTGCGAAACGTCACACTAAACCTATAATGTGTAACAATTTCCGACGCACCTATGTCGTCCATTCTTCAAACAAAGCTCCGTTCCCTCGCCTCGGCTCACGAGGTGCTGACGACGGCGCAGCTTCTAGAAGCTGACATTTCTGACCAGAGCATTACCCGACTGGTCAAGGAAGGCACGCTGGTGCGCGTGCGGCGTGGT
>Ga0209187_1004745_pt1 | contig 10053 bp, 3 predicted proteins | sample BantaG_FD_187430 | JGI IMG/M metagenome (GOLD analysis project Ga0209187, IMG submission 187430) | Marine algal microbial communities from Bantry Bay, Ireland - BantryBay_4 metaG (SPAdes) (version 2) | ecosystem: Host-associated > Algae > Red algae > Unclassified | place: Bantry Bay, Ireland... | reverse complement strand
ATTCGTAAAGAATATATGGCGCTTCTTCGTGCATTCTATTCCAAATCACGTAAGAAGAACCGCGTAAGTACTTCGTTTTCTCCATGCCTTCGTGGTAAAAAAACGCAATAGAAGGGAAACTTAATGAAACCTTACCAAACGGTGTCGGTGCGCTGCACCTAAAAAAATGCCGCAACTTTAATTCGTCAAATTGTACACCCTACCCCTTAGGTGTCACTTTTTTGAAAACCGAACGCGTTTTTTACCACGAAGGCATGGAGAACATCAAGTTCCCGCGGTCGTAGGGTGGACGTAGAATGCACGAAGATTTTTTTAGCTTAAGCTAAAAAATTAAACGTAAAATATTCGTAAAGAATATATGGCGCTTCTTCGTGCATTCTATTCCAAATCACGTAAGAAGAACCGCGTAAGTACTTCGTTTTCTCCATGCCTTCGTGGTAAAAAAACGCAATAGAAGGGAAACTTAATGACACCTAAGGAGCTGGAGCTATACACTCAATTGACAATCGTTAAGTAGCGTAAATCTTTCATAAAAAGAGCTTAAATAAAGCGCCAAAAGATTTTTTCGATCTTCTCCTCCAAGGCTTATCACTTTTTGAATTCACAATATTTGTTAGGCATTATCAGACTTGATTGAGATAAAAGGCTGATATCACAAGAAAGCACCATACAAACCATAAGAGTGAGAAAATTGCCCCTATCCCCCTGCTTTTTCTGCATTAAAAGCTACATTTTACTCGTAAATGAAAGATTTATGCAACTATTTGATGTTTTTACAACACCCCTTTACACTCGTGATTTTTATTTTTGGTTTCATTCATTAGGAGGTGGTTAATCTTTAATAAAAGCTATCCATCACTTGGAAGCTTAATCATACCTGTCGGCAGAAAGTGATAGTAAATTTGACGGATTTAAAACCGCTATTCCATAAAACCCCTTGATTTACTCAATGAAGTTGTTTGAAGTTATTTCCTATGGCTGCACACAAGTCATTGATCCAGTGGATCTTCAGCTATTTTTCTTCCCGTAGCTTGCTCCTCCGCTAAAGCTTCGGCGGCACACGGATGGCTACGAAAAGTAAAATGAGCTTCGCCCACAGAATCAAGCACTTATGTTCGCCCTTAGAAGATAACTTTAAACAACTTCAATATTAAAATACACTACTATTATAACATAACTAAAGCTACTTGATAGCATACAAACACAAATTGATTATGAAAAAAATATTTACATTCTTTCTTGCAACTCTTTTCTCCTCTTTTCTATTTGGTCAAGGTTGCCCTACATCTGTAGATACCAATAGTGGTGGTAGACTCTTATTTCACTTTGGTACCCAAGCCGCAAAAGATGCCGCCTGGGGTGCACTTCCAGCCGCTCCAGCTTTAGCTGTATGTATTACTAATGGCTCAATTGGTGGTACATCTATAGCAGATGTGGATTTCGCAAAAGGTGCTGGTGGTGTAGTCAAAAATAATACCGCAGAATTCTTCAGAACTTCTAATGCTATTGGAGCAGGTAACTCAACCTTTACAGGAACTATTACCCTCAAATATGATGGAGGTACTATAAGCTGCGATTACGCCGATGGTGCACTACCAGTAGACTTGGTAAGTTTTAATGCCTCTCTAGATGACAAGCAAGTCGCATTAAGATGGGAAACAGCTTCTGAAGAAAACAATGAAGGTTTTGAAATTCAAAAATCTTCGAATGGTAGAGATTGGGAAGTACTTGAATGGGTAGAAGGAAATGGTACGACTGCTGAACTCAATACTTATGATTACCTTGATAGAGCTCCATTCGCTGGTGATAACTATTATCGGTTAAAGCAAATTGATTATGATGGTCAATTTGAATTTTCTGATATTGTTCTCCTTCGATATGATGTAGCAGATGTCGTTGTAGAAGTTTCACCGAACCCATCACCTGGAGATGTAAACGTAAATGTACTTAATCCAGGGAAGGAAAGAATGAACATTGAACTTTATGATAGTGCTGGTTTGTTGATATGGGAATCAGGTGCTTTGACTGATTTGGATTCTTGGAATAAGAAATTCAGTCTAACTCAAAAAGAAATGTATTTCATTACTGTACGAATTGGAAAAGAAGTTTTCACAAAGAGAATTCTTATAATTGATCGGAAATAATTTAATATAAGTATTCAATTAAAAGAAAAAGATGTTTTTGATTATTACAAAATAAGGTTTGCAACAAAATCGGTATAGCAGTTTTGCTGTACCGATTTCTTTTTTTCAATATTAGATTGACTGCAACTATTCAGTTTGACCGAAGACGGGAGACCGAAGTTTCCCTCTAACGTAAAACGATTGGGGACCTACATTAGCGGGAAACTTCGGTCTTCTGTCTTCGGTCTTCCGTCCTAAAGCAGGTACTGCTGAATAGTTACGATTGACCTTATAAATATTGATTTTGAAGAAGCTAATGCTAATTTTATATTCGTGTTTACAATCAAATAATTTAACCACTTAACCTATAGTTTATGAAAAGTCTTATTACAAAGAGTTTATGGATATTGTTCTTAGTTATTCAGAGTTCATCGTTTATGTATGCTCAATCAAGTTCAGTTACAGGTACGGTAATCGACGAAAATGGCGGGACATTGCCTGGTGTGACGGTAGTAGAAAAGGGAACAACTAATGGAACCTCAACAGGTATGGATGGAGTTTACTCTTTAGAATTAAAAGCGCCTAATGCTGTATTGGTGTTTTCTTTTACTGGCTATAAGAACACAGAAATTGTAGTAAACAATGCCAATCATGATGTACAAATGAATTTAGATGTTGCTGCTCTAGATGAAGTTATAGTTACAGGTATTAGAGGAGCACAGTTACGTGAAGTGTCCATAACACGAAATGCCAATACCGTTATTGAAGCGATCACTCCAGAAGATATTGGAAGTTTTTCAGATGAAAATGTTGCAGATGCTTTGCAAAGAGTGGCCGGCGTACAAATAGAAAGAAATGTAGATGGTGCTTCGGGAGATCGAGTATCTATTAGAGGGATTGGGCCACAATTTGTTCAAGTTACTATGAATGGTCGTACCCCTATTTCTGCAGGTAGTGAAGGAAGATCGGATATGCGTAAATTTAATTTGAATGTTATACCTACGGAAATTATTTCTGGTGCACGAATTCATAAAACGAGTGAAGCAAAAGAAATTGCAACAAGTATTGGTGGAACTGTAGATTTTCAAACAATAAGACCACTTAATATGCGATATAAAAAGGGTAAAAATTATTTTGCTAGTATAAGTGCAAGAGGATCGTATAACTCTGAAATTTCAGATATAGATTTTAATCCTAGATTTGCGGGTGTTTTTGGAGGTAAGATTAACGATAAATTAGGTGCTGCAGTTTCAGTTATGTATGCCGATGAATTATCTCTGCGTACTGCATCAGAAATGAGAGGGTATAGATTAATACCTATTAGAGAAGACTCGAATGACGATGGGATATGGAGTGCGGATGATGGAGATCAACTTCATGAAAATATTCTGGTTCCGACAAGTCACAACAATACTTACATAAATAATGGTAGAAAACGTCTTGCATTGTCGACAGCCATTCACTTTAATCCATCTGAGAAATTAGAATTTTTATTAGATTATACTTTTACAGATTTAAATAATGAATCTGATAGAGAATTTCTGCAATTCTCACCAGGTAATGGAGGCAACAATGGTATGTTTGGAACTTCAGAAAATAATTTTTTCAGTCCAGGAAGCTTTGAGCTTAATGGAAACAATTTGTTATATGCGAATGCAGCTGGAGCGAGTCTATCTAGAGTGAATATTCAAAACCGTTTTACATTTTATGACAACTATACAACCAATAATATTGCAGGGTTAAATACAAGATATAAAGCCACAGATAAATTATCACTTAGCCTTGATTTTTCTTATTCCAATTTAGATTTCTTCCAAAATTTAAAAAATGCAGCACTTAGTAGATTGGACGGAAGAAATTATGATAATAGCAGTTTTAGTTTTGATTTGCGAGGTGAACTTCCTTTCTATACATTGCCAGATGAGTATTTGGACCCTGCTGCTTTTGAGCTACTCAATTCCGTAATAAGACATACTAGAACCAAAGGGGAGAACTATGCTTCAAGATTAGATTTAGAATATGATTTAAAAGAAAAAACGAAACTTACGATAGGTGCAAGATTGGCAACGACTGAGTATCAGACGAGACAAGCTCAAGCAAATACCAATAATTGGGGTGGGTATACAGACGAGCAAAAAGCCGAATTTATTGCACTTCGATCAGTAGATGATAACTTAACTCCTGAAGGATTCTTGAATGGAGATATTGGTTTTTCCCAATGGCTAAGTACACCAGGTCAGGCTGTATTAGATTTTACCCCAGAGTTCGATAATTCGGATGGTGGAAGTGTTTTCGATTTTAATACGCCGTTAGACAAAGTGATTTTCGAGGATACGACAGCTTCACAGAATAATTTATTATTTTCTTACGGCAGATCTCATGCTGCCAAGGAATCAAGCTTTGCTTCCTATGCACAATTTGAAACAGAAGTCAAATTATTTAATGTGCCAGTATATTTAAATTTTGGAGTGAGAGCAGTTCAAACAAAAAATGAATCAAGAGGATTTACTGGAGTAGATCATTGGGAACCTATTCAAGATGTTACGACTACTGTTGATGAAGCAGCCTATGTTGTAGTAGACAATTCTAGATGGGATGTAATTCCTAGTTTTAATGCTAAATTCAAAATAAGGAAAAATTTTAATTATCGTCTGAGTATTGCTAAAGGAGTTTCAAGACCAAGGTATAGAGATATGATTCCCAATAATGATATTACATTTCTAGATCCGGAATCGCCAATATTAGATCCCAATTCACCTGAATATGAACCAGATTTACGAGCATCTTTATACAGAGGAACTATTCGATCAGGAAATCCCAATTTACGACCATATACCGCATGGATGTACGATAATACATTTGAGTATTACGTTAAAAATGGAGGTCAATTTAGAGCAAGTATTTTTTATAAAGACATTAAGGATTTTGTAGGACGACAAACGATAGTTAATCAACCTTACCCAGGAGAAAAAGTATTGGGTTTAGCATTACCTGAAGCTGCACCAGGTTTTGATGGCCAAGAAGATTTATTGTTTGATATTTCTACACCAATAAATATTACAGATGCTCAAATTTATGGTTTTGAAATCGGCTTCAATCAACATTTTACGTTTTTACCTGGATTTGCTAAAGGATTTGGTTTGAAGGCAAATTACGCTTTTGTGGAAAGTAATTTTGACGGTGCTGTTGGAGATGCAACCAATGGTTTTCCTGGAACCTCCAAACATAATGTGAATGGCACCGTGTATTATGAGAAATATGGTATCTCTCTTAGATTTGTTGCAGCCTATAGAAGTAATTATCTTAGTAATTTGGGAGGTATAGGAAATACCCGTGCAGATGAAGCTCATTATACCAATGGAATGACCACGTTCGGGGCCAGTATAAAATACAAATTCTTAAAAAAATACAATGTCAGTCTAGGTGTGAATAACCTTACAGGCGTAGATCTCCGCAGATATATTGGAGACGATACTCGGAATTTAACGGCTTATTATGGAAGAAATCCGATTTGGAACTTTTCATTAAGAGCTAAGCTGTAATTTGAAATGGATTAGTTCAATGAACTTATAAGAAGTCAAAATCAAGGTCAAAGGAGTGTATAACACCTTAGGTGTCGTTAAATTTCCCTTTATCGCAGTTTTTACCACGAAGGCATGAAGAAAACGAAGTTCTAACGCGGTTCTTCTTACGTGATTTGAGATAGAATGCACGAAGAAACGCCCTAAATTCTTTGCGCCTTTTTCATGTTAAATTTTTTAGCTTTAACTAAAAAAATCTTCGTGCATTCTACCTATACCCTACGATCGCGGGAACTTCATATCCTCCGTGCCTTCGTGGTAAAAAACGCGTTCGGTTTTCAAAAGGTGGCACCTAAGATGTTATACACTCAAGTCAAAGTCAAAGTGGTGCTCGATCATCGGCTCCGCAGTAGACGAGCAAACTTTGACCTTGACTTTGACTAAAACTAGATGCGTGCTTACCCCTTTTATTGCATCCAACTAAGCTGTTTCCAATTCCCCAAAATTTGATACATAAATTATATGAAAAAATTAATCACCTTATTATTAATGCTGTGGATGATTCCGGTGTACGCACTGAATATCCATGTAGCAACATCCGGCTCTGATGCTAATAACGGAACAGAATCAAAGCCCTTGTTAACTATTGAAGCTGCTCAAAAAAAATTAAGAGCCAGTGGACGTATAGGCAAAGAATCCTGTAAAATAATAATTCATCAGGGAACCTACCGATTGAGTTCACCATTGCGCATAACTACAGATGATGGAGGTTGTGAAAAATATCCTATTATCTATTGCGCGGCTGAGAATGAGGAAGTGATCATTACTGGAGCACAATTGATTACATCAAATTGGGAAATATACAAGGATGGAATTTACAGAACTAATGTTGGAGATTTAGATGCTATTGACCAGGTATTTATTGATAGTAAGCGACAGCACATGGCACGATACCCTAATTTTAATGCTGGTTTTATACCCGTAGATGCTGATGGTTCTGTTCGTGGAAAAAAAGCAGGAACCGTACCATTTACTGCTTGTACACCTGATGCTTGGGATGCTGAAAAAGCGGCGGAGTGGAAAAATCCGAAAGGGGCAATACTAAATGGTATGCACAGAGGATTGTGGGGAAGTCAACATTATTTTGTGTCTGGAAAAGATGAAAAAGGAGCACTAATCTACAAAGGTGGCTGGCAAAATAACCGTTCCGCACCTCCGCACAAAGGCTACCGTATGATTGAAAACGTATTTGAAGAATTGGATGCAGCAGGCGAATGGTATCACGACACCGAAGACGGTTGGTTGTATTATATGCCTGCTACTGGAGTTGATCTAAATACTGTAAAAATCGAAGCTGTTCTTCAAATTAAACACCTCATTGAAATTTATGGAGCATATAAGCAACCCGTGGCAGAGATGACCATTCTTAACAGTGGAAACGCACTTAAAGAAACTCTTGTTAAAAACTATATCACAACAAAGCCTGTCAAAAACATTGAGATTAGGGACATCCATTTTACGGGTACAGATCGTACCTTAATTGAAACGGTAGAACCATTGTTGCGAAGCGACTGGTGTGTGTATCGTGGAGGAGCCATTCATATTCGTGGTGCTGAAAATATCCTTGTCCGTAATTGTTCGTTTGAGGAATTGGGTGGAAATGCCGTATTTATAGATAGCTATAATCGCAACATAAAAATTAAAGGGAATTTCTTCCAAAACAACGGTTCTACCGATGTTAACCTGGTTGGTTCGTTTGCAGCCGTTCGTAACCCGTCGTATAATTTCAGGCATCTTGCTTTACCTTTAAATGAGGTCGATACAACTGTTGGCCCTAAGTCAGATGACTACCCTGCTGACTGCATCGTCGAAGACAATCTGATGATGCGTTGTGGGCGTTTTGAAAAACAAGCAGCTGGAATAAATATTTCTATATCGTCGCGAATAAGCGTTCGTCATAATACCATTAGTCACACGCCCCGAGCAGCCATAAATGTTTGCGACGGAACCTGGGGAGGGCATATTATTGAGTGGAACGATTGTTTTGAAACCGTGCTGGAAACTCATGACCATGGTGCCTTTAATTCATGGGGGCGCGACCGTTACTGGTATAGATGCAGTCCCTCCGGGCCAGATAACCTAGACGAAAATGATATACCATTAATCAGCCATTTTATCGAACGTTATCCAAATGCTCCTCTTTGGGATGCCTATCAAACAAGCATTATTAGAAATAACAGAATGCAATGCGATCATGGTTGGGATATTGATCTGGATGATGGTTCTACCAATTATGAGATCTATAATAACCTATGTCTTTCTGGTGGTTTAAAAACACGGGAAGGATACAATCGTATTGTTACAAACAATGTAATTCTCGGAAGAGGTTACACCTGCAATGTGCCCTACCCTAAACCAACGCATGATGTTTTTGAAAGAAATATTCTATGGGGGAAACCAGCATACCGCTCCAGTAATCCAAAACTCTGGGGAGGAAGCAGAAATTTCAATTTCATTCATAATCCCGACGCTAAAGAAGTGGTACCCGCATCCGGTGTGCAGAAACAAACGCAGGATGATGCAGCAAGTCTTTACGGAAATGTCCTGTTTGAAAACACTCCAGAACTTGGTGACTTTACAGTATCGAGTAAGTCTCAAGCCTTAGATCTTGGATATAAAAATTTTCCAATGACCGGCTTTGGAGTTACGTCTGATGAATTGAAAAATTTAGCACAGCAACCTTCTATTCAAGCACCAAAAGAAGTAGCCTCCAATACATTTGTTGAGAATAAGCTAATTAAGTTATGGGGAGCTCAATTTAAAACATTAGAAACAGAAGCAGAAATGTCAGCAACCGGGATGATTGATAAATACGGCGTTTTATTAGTTGCTGTGGCTAAGAATAGTAGATTGGCAAAGATGGGATTTAAGGTCGATGATGTAGTGATTGAATTAAATTCGAAAAAAATAAAAAATAAAGAAATCTTTTTTAATAGAATGAAAAAATTAGCCAAGGGAGAACATACCGTGAAGGTGTGGCGAGCTCAGGAGGCGAAGGTTTTTTCTTTTATGATTGGGAAGTAAGATTCAAAAATTACAGTCGAATTTGTGATGTGCGACGTAATGTTGTGTCTCTTAAATTGACAAAAAGTTGTGACCTTTACTTTAGAATGCTTACACGATGCTCTTCTGACGTATTATTGAAACACCTAGTTTTTTTTAGATAGATAGCCCTCTAACGAAGAGAGCGCATAGTAGTTTTGCTGATCGCAAAACGGTTAGCCAGACATAGTAATGTCTGTAAAATTAAGTTGAATAATCACAAATGAAGAAGACACACTAGATCAAATAAGTAAATATAGTCCTATTGTATGGCTATCTATTTTGCGATCAGCAAAAAGGTTTGCGTACAAGCAAACCCTATGTGGTCTCTGCAGTAGAGGACTATCTTCCTTTAATTTCTATGTGTTTCAAACCGGCGATTGAAGGCAAAACAGCGCTATCGAGTAGCTACAACTATCCCGAGTAATCGAGGACAAGTTTTGTCGCTTTCGTAGCTACAACATTATGTCGCACAACATTTCATTATTGGTTACAAAAAAAGATAAATCATGAAAATAAAGAACAGAATACAAACAAGTAAAACTATTTTGCTATTACTTACTCTTTTATTATTTACTACTTGTGGAGTTCAACAAAATTTAAGTAATACCGATTCGCCAACTACTGAATCCTGGACCATTGAATCTCAAGAAGACTGGCAAGCAAACATAGCGGAGCAATCAAATTTAGAGATCACCAATGGAAAAGTAATGCCTAGCGCGAAGGAAGCCATTTTCAAAAGCGCCATGAAAAAATTTACTAAAAAACGTACCGCAAAGTCCATCACGCTTTCACAATCAACAGACTGGCTAAACTGGGAACCCGTTTCCAACATTGGGCCAGCCAACCTAGGCGATGCACCTGTCGCTTTGCAAATGGGGGATGGAAACTATTGGATGTTTGGTAAGTATAGTAAAAATAAAAAAGGCAAAAAGAAAAAAGGTAAAAAGAAAAAAGAGGACGCTTTCCAAGATGCGGCGGCTACTTTGGAGGGTTTCGATATAGACTTAAGAACGACTCGTTTCGAAAACCAATTCAACGCTCCTGGAGGTCTAAAGCGACCGAAAGGTGGTTATCATGCCTGGCAAAGCAAGGACATGAAAAACTGGGTGCATCATGGTGCAATTACAGATAAAAAGTCTCGCTGGATGACTACCGCTGAATATGTAAACGAAACGTTTTATTTTTATTATGATGCTCCTAATGATCAGGATCCTCACCTTTATATTGATGAAGACCTGACGGATGGTGTTCCAGGAAAAAACATGGGTATGGTGTTCGATGATCCAACACACGGTTCCGACTGT
>Ga0209187_1004744_pt1 | contig 10056 bp, 13 predicted proteins | sample BantaG_FD_187430 | JGI IMG/M metagenome (GOLD analysis project Ga0209187, IMG submission 187430) | Marine algal microbial communities from Bantry Bay, Ireland - BantryBay_4 metaG (SPAdes) (version 2) | ecosystem: Host-associated > Algae > Red algae > Unclassified | place: Bantry Bay, Ireland... | reverse complement strand
GGGGGGGGGGGGCAGTGGCGGGGGGCGGGGGGGGCAGTCATTCGACGCCACACACGTGGCAGCCGAACCGGGGAATAGCCGCCGGTGGCAGCCGCAGCGGACGGGGCTGCAGTTGGTGGACGAGGAGTACAGAGCTGCTTGGCTACCACTGGAAAGTGATGGGGGAGGCGCCACAGTTGTAGAGGGCGCGTGTGCCCAATGTGTAGCGGAGGGGACGTGGCGGCGCCAGGCAGGCAAACGCCGGCAGCGACCAAGACTGGGCAACCACGCCGAGTCAGCGGACCCGTGGATCGATGCGGATCGCGCCGTAACCCCCGCGGCTTTGTGGCCGCCGGGAAGCCTCTTTTCCGCTCGGGATGCACCGTTCGTTGGCACTCGTCGAAGAACTTAATGAAATGGAAAATCTCATTTCCCAAGCCATTGCCGATCGCCGTTTGTGGAAGGGCAGACGTTGCTCCTGCGGCTGGAAGTAAGTGTGACAAAGTCGGGCAGACCGGCAGATAACTGTGGCAAGAAGGTACTTTTCCAGCACCTTCAGACCCCCCGCACGACTTGATACGTACCCGTCGAACACGGTGTCTTAATGAAGCGTGCAAGAAATTCGAAAACACCTTGTTGGAAGGATGGGAGCGCTCGCACGCACTTGTTGAGCACATGTGTACGTTTGCACATGCACATTTTCACCATGTCGCTCAAGACCATAGGAAGCGGCTCTCAAAGAGGCTTCTGATGCATCCAAGAAGTCATTGAAAAATGCAGTCATGCAAACGTATGCAAGTTTTAACATGTTTTTGCAAAAAAATCGCCTCGTACAGGTGCTTCGGAGGGGTCGTGCAAGTTTTTGCACGAGCGATTTGGGGGATAACGAGGCTCGTGGTGGATCCAGCAACGAGGTGCACTGCGCTGGCGCCCCCGCCCATCTGGGCGCGCAAGAGCGCCCCCGGCGCGCAGACACGTTGGCGGCGCGGCCCCGCCGCACGCTATTGGTGGACACGTCAGCGTCCGCGTGGCAGTGAGGACCGGCGCGTGCAGGTCGGCGCAACAAGCCGTGCCGCGATCCCGGTCAAAAACCAAAAGGGGGCCGCTCGGTCGCTCAAGTGGTTTCCAACGCGACCCGCGCCCGGCGCGGCGCCGGCCCGACGAGCCCGCGCACGCGGTGGATAAACTTTAGGGATGTCCAACTGGTTTACCGTAATTGTTTAAAACTGGTTTGCATTGGGTAAATATTCGACATCGCTTGTGAACTGGCTTTGGATGCGAAATATTGGTCGAATCGGTTATTAAAAGTACGAGAGCGTTGCTAGTATCAGATCGGAATTTCCTGTGTTTCGCGGCTTTAAGTGCGGAACACGACCCAACTTGATGACCTGTGCACGACCTCAACCGACGACTTCTGTCTTCGTCTCTCACACATCGCACACGAGTCGTGTAACTACACACCGCACACGAGTCGTGTGACCAGAGGTATAACCACACCGCACACAAGTCGTGCAACCACACCGCACACAAGTCGTGCAACCACACCACACACGCCCGCACAGAAAAGGGACTGCCACGTACGCAACACGCAACCAGGCGAACAGAGTGAAGGTGCATGCACCCAGCAGCCTCGAGAAGATCTGAGAAAGAAAAGCAACGACGAGGACCATTGTATGGCCCTTCTCCCAAAAATGACCCCACCTCTGTGAGCAAACGTTTCCCACCCCCCCCCCAGGGGGCCCTGAGGCGACATGGGTTTCTGCCGGCGACAGCGTCTCCAAACGTTTCCTGACAGTGCCGCCCCATCGCGAGGTCACTTGCCAGGACGTGCCCGCGCTCTCAGGACGCGGAGGCCGCGCAATCGTCGAATGCGACCCGGGCGGTGGCCCACCACCCTAATGGGGTCGACCGAACCCCCAAACTTGATTTCCATTGGCGGCCCCGCCGGGAATTTGAGCAAACGTGCAGACAAACGCTTCGCACTGCAGCCAGTCCGGTCCTTCCAGATCGAATTCTATTTTGAGAAGGGGCCGTCACGAAGCAACGGGGAGGGGGTCCCGATTCAATGCGGATTTCGGCGGCAGCGCAAGCGCCAATCTGGGGTAATCTGGGCGAACGTGCCGGCAAACGTTCCCCCAGTGCGGGTCCAGAGCCACATGCAAACAGTAACTCAAGCGTGCAAACTAGTATACACAGCGGCAATCTCGGTCGCTTGAATCGATCTGGACGTCCTAGACAGGGAAACAGACTGCAGTCTCTGTCACGCCTGGATTGTGCGGCCTGCAAGCAGCCTGCAAGCAGCGTGCGTTTTGTCGCGCCGACCAATGGCCTGCGGCCGTCATCTCAGATCTGCACGGGGCCAGTTCGTCTGGCGGCAGGGCCGTGCAAGGAGCTCACGGCGTCAGATCTGCCAACGACGCCAAGTCTTCAGCGGGACTTGGCGGCGCACAGCACTGTTGTAGGCGACGTCGTCTTCTTCCGCGGGCGCCGGCCGGCCACGAGCCCCCAGTGCCCCTCGCGCTCCTCGTGCTCCGCGGGTGGCGGCGGTTCGTCGGCGGCCGGTCGGTAGTGCTGGCGCTCTCGTGGCCGGCTCTGCGGCGATTGGGCGGCGGTTGCGTCGTGCTTCCACTGGCGGCGGAGGTGGGGCGGTTGGTCGTTCCCGTGAGTGGCGGAATACACTCCTGCGGCTCGTGCGGCTCGTTCGGCGGTGCGGCGGCCGGTGGCTGTCTTCGCGACTGGTGGACTGTGTACCTGGTGTGCGCGGTCGTGCTCCGCTCACCGCGTGGCCGCACGTCGTGGGCGCGCTCGTGCACCAGCGTGCGGCTGTGCGGCACGTTGTGCATGTGGTGCACGTGCTCCAGCGGGCGGGGGTGCCTCTGGGTGGTGCTCGTGCTCTTGCTCGTCGTGCCTCAGTGGGCGTCGTGTGCGTTCCCGTGCACCAGCGGACGGCGGCCCGGCACGGTGCGCAAGAGCTCCGGCGGGCGGCGGTGCCTCGGTTGGTGCTCGTGCTCTTGTTAGAGCTCTGGCGGGCGGTGGTGCGGCACGGTGTGCACGTGCTCGAGCGTCTGCGGGCGGTGGTGCCTCGGGTGGTCCTCGTGCTCTTGCTCGTGCTGCAGTCGGCGGCGGTACGGCGGCTGGTCGTTTCTGCGAGTAGTGGTTTGCGGCTCGTACGTACGGCGGTTCGGCGGCTGGTGGTCGTACCCGTGACTGGTGGACTGTGTATTGTGTACCTGGTGTGCGCGGTCGTCCTGTTACTGCGTGACCGCAAGTCTTGTGTGTGCTCGGGTGTCGTCCCCGTGACTGGTGGACTGTGTACCTGCTGTGTGTGGTCGAGCTCCGCGCACTCTGTGACCGCACGTCGTGCAAGTGCTCGGGCTCAGGTCGCGGCAGTGCTCCAGTGGCCGCTGCGGCTCGTGCTCGTGCCCGTGCTCGTGCTCCAGCGGGGTGCGGTGCGGAAGCTGGTCGTCTCAGTGAGTAGTGGACTGCGGCTCGTGCGGCGGTGCGGCGGCTGGCTGGTGAACATTTCCGTGACCTGTGCATTGTGGACGTGGCGTGCGTGGTCGTGCCCCGTTCGCCGTGTCACCCCCGTCGTGCAAGTGCTCGAGCTCCAGCGGGCGGCGGTGATACAGTGTGCACTGCGGCTCGTGCTCGTGCTCGTGCTCCAGTGGGCGGCGGTGCGGCAGCTGGTGTTCGTGGTCCTGAAACGGGCATCCTCTGCGGTGCTCCTGGTGTGCGTTTTCGTCCCGTTGCCCTCCCCGTGTGTTCGCACCCCGTTCACGTGCTCGCTCACAGAGAGCAGCGGTGCCCCGTCTGGTGCCCGTGCTACTGCTCGTCGTCGTCCCCGTGACTGGTGGACTGTGTACCTGCTGTGCGCGGCTCGTGCTCGCGCCCGTGCTCGTGCTCCAGCGCGTGCCTTCCAACCGGGTGGTGCTCGTCCTCGTGCTCCCGTGCACCATTGTGTCGCAGTGGTGGGGGTACTCCTGCTCTCCGCACCGCAGGCCACACTTGGTGCCTGTGGCCGTGACCTGTGGGCGACGGTGCCCCTGCCGGTCTTGCCCCAGTCCGCGGCGCGGGGTGCCTGGTCTGGACGCTTTCCTGGGTTCTTGGGGTGTGGTTCACCGTCTGTTGCCCAGGCTCGTGCTCCCGCGGGCGACGGCGCCCGGCCGGCACTTGTCTTGCGGGCGACGGCGCCCGGCGGCACTTGTTTTGCGGGCGACGGCGCCCGGCCGGCAGTAGTACTCGCGTTCCTGTCGACGTAGGGCTGCAGCTGGTGTTCGTGTGTGTGCCCGCTGCGGTTGGCGGCCCTCGTCTTCGTTCCTCGGGCTTCCTTCAAGGCCAAGGGCGCGGTTGTTCGGCGAATCGCGGCGGCGTCGTGACACGGGGCGGCGGTCCTTCGTGGCCGCGGTCGCTGGGCGTTGTGTGGTGTTCCTTCGCGGCCGCGGTCGCTGGGCGTGGTGCGGTGGTCTGTGCGGACTTGCAGGGACGCCATGTTTCCAGCTAACGTGCGTCTCTGCGCAATCAGCATGGTTGCCCACGGTGTGCCGCGCAAGGTCGTTCAGAGGATCGTTGGTGTAAAACAATCCGCTCTCAAGAGGTGGTGTCGCTACCATCGCCAGAACGGGACTGTCTGGCGCAACCCCGAGCGCCGTAACCTGCATGGAGACTCGTGCTGGTTGGACCAGCGCCTCATGAACGCGCTGCTCATGGTTGTGCGGGAGCGGCCCGAGGCTTTGCTCCGTGAGCACTCTAAGCTGCTGCAGCGCATCCGGGACCACCCTAGCGGCCTCTGGGTGAACATGTGCTGCTCGGAGGCGACCGTGGACCGTCACCTCCGTCGCATGGGGTTCACCAGAAAGCGCGTGCTGCGGCTCTTCCAGGAGGCAAACGCCGTGGCTCGTCGTGCCCACGCCCGCCTGCGGCGGCGCATGGGACCTATGCCGATCGTCTCTGTGGACGAAACGCACACGGACGGTGAGGACGTCTACCGAAAATATGGACGAGGTCTGCGCCGTAACCGTGTGAGGCGGTGGGACCGGGACCCGCGGTCGATCCCGAGGACCAGCACGACGATGGCGGTGGGCAGTGACGGTAGCATCCTCGGCCACATGTCCGCCGTGTGCAGCGATGGCGGAAGCGGTTTGACTGCAGCGGACTGGCGACTGTTCCTGCAGAACCTGATACCGCGACTCGGCGTCTACCGGCCTGGACGCCCGTGGCACCAGCAGCCCCCAAACTGTGTGCTGCTCTTTGACAACGCGTCCATCCACGATGCTGCTGGCGACGCGTTCCTGACCGCCAACGGCATCCCCTTCCTGCACCTCCCGCCCTATAGCCCCGACCTGCAGCCGGTGGAAGGTGTATTTAACGACCTCAAGGTCATCATCCGCAACTTGATCTACGGTCAGCCGTGGTTACTGGACGAGCCGCATTTGCTGCAGGCGATGGCCGCAATGTTCATCACCCGTCGCCAAGTAATTGGCCAATTCGATCGGGTCGAGCGGACTGTGACCGCTCTGATTGCGGAATAAAAAGGACGATCGAGGTTGCTACTTCTGTCAGCTTGTCGACCAAGGGCAGGTGCCATGAAAAGGAGTCGCAGAGCACGGGCGCCAGAAACGTTCGGAGGGAGTTGCGCGCCTCGTGCGCGGGTCCGTGATGGTGTATCTGTCGTTGTCGCGCGCCACAAGACACACGCACTGTGGACGTCGGCGAACAGTTTGGTCCATGTTCTTTGACATGCGTCTCCCGTGCAGTCAGGGGTGCTGCTCATCGAATCGTGCGCGCCCAAGGAAGGTGTCGTGGCGTCGGTCGCGTGCTGTTGTCTCCGGCGCCTTCGATCGTGCCGAGGCATCGCGCCAGAGTCAAGCCAATACTCTCCCCTCTTCTGCAAGGCAAGGTGGACAATTGCAATTAAAAGCCTGAGGGTGCGCTACATCGACTTACGGATCGGTTCTCAGTGCAAACGGCGGACATGAGTGGACACTGTGGCTGTGAATTCGTGTTGCCTCGGGCGAAGAACGTGGACAACGATCGGTCCGACCTGGAAAAGCCGCTTCAGCGGCGCTCGGGTGGCCATTTTGGGAGATTCGGTCCCAGAGAGAACCATGCGCCGCATCGTGATCGACGAACACCACCACCAGTTGTCGTTGCTGTCGGCCGCGGCACCCACACCGTCGTCGTCGTCGTCATCCGCCACCGGCACGCCATCTGGTGGCTACGGTTGGCCGTCACGTCGCGCGACTTCGATTGACCGTGCGCCAGGCGTCACTCCGTCGTCTCGGTGGTTCTGTCGGTGGCGGTACGTGGATTGGTATGCAGTCGTGGCGTGTGCACGGTGCTGACCCGCGCTGATCGTCATGGTGAAAGGGGGGCACGTCGTGAACGGTGGATCTCGATGCGGCACGTGTTATGCGGCTGGCGTGCGTTTCAGCGGACCACGTCTATTGGTGTAGACGTCGCCACCGCTAATGTGTTTCTGACGATTCTTGGTGCTGCTCTATGCTCGGTGATTTGGCTCCGTTGTAGCAGTCGTGTCGCGCAATGGCGCCACGATGCGGCTACTGTGGCTCCGACGATGGTCCCCAAGGCGTCCACTCGTTCCGAGTGTGCCGCAAGCGCGACTTTGTTTGCCGCTACACTCTTCCAGATGACAATGTGTTTTCCTTGCGAGGTGTGTGTCGCAACCCAGAGCACAGCGACATCAAGTGTTCTGCTTGTCATGAGGACGGCCACAGCTTCAACTCACAAGTGCCCCGCATCGGTAGGTGGCAGTTCGGGGCAAGCGGCGAGCTGAGACCGGCGATTCGCCAGAGGAAGTTGGCAGATGATGACTTTGCATGTCGTTACCGCATTGTGTTGCCGGGGGACGGTCCTGCTGGCGCCGCTGCCTAGCTTGGCGACAACACGAATAAACGGCCGCTTCTTGCACTTTGTTCCCTGTGTTCGAACCGCGCTTTTCGTGCTGGAGCCGCCCAGCAAGCAAGGAAGAAAAACTACCACGACAGCCGAGTGAGGAGGCGTAGCACGGGGCTGGCGAAGGAGCCGCGTCACGCGTAGCACCCCCGCGGCTGCTTGTCGTCGAGCACCAGCAGCCGAGTTGTCCAGTCCGGGTACTCAATCGGGAGCAGCAGCCGAATGGCAGCGCGTCCCCGTCGTGGGTGAGCGGCAGCTCCAGCAGCCGGCAAGCACTCCCCTGGACGTCGGGCAATAGACCAGCAGAAGAACCTCCGCAATGCCTGAAGCAGAGCAGCAGTAGCCCATGAACAGCACTCGCGCCGGCGCAGGGTATCCGGCCTCCGCAGCCGACAGGAAGCACGCCCGCGCTGTGGAATTAGAGGACCACCAGCTGAAGAGCGCCCCATCCCAGTAGCTCGACATCGACCACCTGCAGCAGATGGGAAGCACGCCGGTGCCACGCGTTGAGCAGGAGCAGCCGACTGGCTGCACCCTGGTGCCTCACGTCGAGTCAACCCTGCCGCAGCGCGTGGAGGAGCAGCCGCCGACGAGCAGCACACTCCCGCTCGTCGACGTCGCAGGAGCGAGCAGGAGCAGCCGACTGGCTGCACCCTGGTGCCTCACGTCGAGTCAACCCTGCCGCAGCACGTGGAGGAGCAGCCGCCGACGAGAAGCACATTCCCGCTCGTAGACGTCGAGCACAGCCGGCACGTATTTTCATTACCAGCGCACGAGCAGCAATGCACCGCTGCCGCACGTCAAGCAGAAGCTGTCGACGAGCAGCGACGCCCCGTTTCGCGAGCAGCGACGCCCCGTTTCCGCCGTCGAGCACCGTCAGCCTGACAGCACCTCGACCGCGTCTGTTGCATAACGGAATCCACTGTTGCTGGTCGGCTGGCCTGACACCGAGCAGTACAAGCTGACCAGCGTCACTGCCCCGCTGTTGCCCGTCGCCCACCGCTCGACGAGCATAGGTCGTGCGTTGGGCGTGTCGCCGTGCATGCTCGACGGAAGGAAGTACTTCATATACGGTCTTCTTCTGGGGAAGCCGCAGCATGGCTTTTTTTAAGATGGTAACGAGAGAAAGAAAAGACGGTGCGCAAGTCCACACAACCGTCCACACAACCGTCTCCCCACTGTGTGCAGCCCTACAGTTCCTAAAGCGCTCCACACCCAGACGACTACCTCGTCGGTCACTAAGAGGGCCTAGGAGGTGCTGCTGCCGTCCAACAGCTGTCCGACCAAAAGGGCGCGCCATTGCGCGCGGCGTTGGGTCCTCCTCAAATCCCTCTTCCATTCGGTGAACGACATATTGAGGTACTTGCTCGACATGAACACGACGTCGTCGCTCGGTTTTCCGGCGTGAGCAGGTTGAGCTAGGCGTCAGCGACGGAAGGATGTACGGCTGACCCCGAGCACGACGGTCACAGCAGCTTCGCGCTCACCGACGTCCGTCAACATACGTGCGGCATGCCGCACGTACTCAGCGTGCATCATCTGCCGTTGCCGCCCAGGACCTCCGACGTCCTGCATCACGGAAATTCGAGGATCAAAGCAAAGAGAGGAGCAGAAAACACCCATCGACAGGCACACAGGAACAGCAGCGATGCATCCATTGGGTCACAGCGGTGTCGTCAGCAACTGACTCAGGCAGGTGCACGACTGCTCATGATGCCCACTGTTCTGGCCATGGCGGCCCCAGGTCCATCGTGGAAAGGAGATCATGAATGGATGCTCCAATGTACTCAAGTGAGCAACGACGGCCCGGGCGACGACAATGGGGGCGGGCGGCGCGACCGAAGCAGAAGGTCGTCGTCGCGGGTGGCAGTCACTCAGCAGGCAAGGAGACCAACGCGGGCGCGGCCCGACGGCTGGGGAAGGGACAACGGAGGTGGTGACGATGGTGGGGACGGCGGGGACGTTCTGCGCGGGGACGACGACGGCGGCGGTGAGGGTGACGGTGACGTCGACGGTGACAGCGTCAGTCGGCCGGTCAGTAGTCGAACAATGGGGATCTCGATATGCACCAATGAGAACCCGCGCTGGCGCCAAGGGCCGTGTGTGTGGACGTGGTTCGTCCCCGGGCGTGCCTCATTCGGAGCCGAGATCAACGTAGCCCCCCTGCAAATTGTCCTCGTACGACCGCAGCGATGATGTGCCCGACCGAATCGATGGGAAAAGCACGATGACCAGCGGTATGCCCGTGGTTTCGGCGGCGTGCATTGACGAAGTCGTACCAGTCTCGAACAAGTCCGTCGCCGTCGGAATGAAGCGGGAACAGAAAATTACATGATCAGGAATGATTCGACTTGGGCGTGAAATCACTGTGAACACGGTGTGCTGGGCTGCAGTTGCGCTGTTGGCGATCATTGGTGATGGAAGCCTGCACTCGTTTTGCAGCGATTGCCCGCACCACAGTGAATTAAAAAGAGGACGTGACGGCATTGTTACACTTCGATGTGTACGTGACGGCTTTGACTGAATGGCAGAGGCCGTCCAGATGCATCCGTCGGTTCAGTAGAGGCAGGGATCGCCAATTGCCATGCTCGTGCGCTGCCTGTGCGGAAGACGAGGTGACCAGCGTGGTCATTGCGACGTTGTGCTTCACGCCGTGACATGCAGGCAGCGGTCGTCTTGCACCGATCGAATGGATGGTGGGCGACTAACCGGTGCATTCATCTGTCGATCGAGAACAATTCGAGACCATGTGAAGAAATACATGTCTAATTCGAAAATAAATAGTAAGGACATGCATGTGTAGTTCGTCAAAGTGCTTGGACCGTCGTCTGCGTGTTGTGGGCGGCATGCTTTCGCATCGTGTTCTGCACCTGTCACGGTGGAGGTGCAGCACGGGGAAAAACACAAGGGGTATGCTGCTTCGCAGGTGGATGGTCTGTTAGGCCGGGGGGCTCTGGCGGTCACCATGTCGGCAGCGTCTTTGCGGTGGCAGGAAAGACGCCCGTCTTCAGTGCTGCTCTGTGAGAATGCCCTCTACCGCTCCCGGATGCAGCCGTTGCCGGCGGAACGGAGCACAGTCCAAAGGGCTTGGCGGGCATCCGAACAGCTGCCGAGTCGTGAGTGCATAGGGTGCGCTGGTCATCTTTAGCACAGAATCCATTCAGC
>Ga0209187_1004742_pt1 | contig 10058 bp, 8 predicted proteins | sample BantaG_FD_187430 | JGI IMG/M metagenome (GOLD analysis project Ga0209187, IMG submission 187430) | Marine algal microbial communities from Bantry Bay, Ireland - BantryBay_4 metaG (SPAdes) (version 2) | ecosystem: Host-associated > Algae > Red algae > Unclassified | place: Bantry Bay, Ireland... | reverse complement strand
GCAAGCGGAGTTTGAGCAGGATCAACAGGGACGGAAGTATGTTTCGCCCCTGCCGGATGGAACGGTTCCGCATTAGGGTGTCGTAGGGATATCCGCCGCTATCGAATGTTGAAGGTTCATTGCACGGTCGTTTCGTCAGTGCGGACACGAGAAGAGCTAGTGGCAAATTTTGTGGTTGGAGATGTCCAATAGTTAGTGATGAATTCGTAGGGGCACGATATATCGTGCCCAATATTGATGATCCGTCAACTATGTTGGGCACGATATATCGTGCCCCTACAGGCTCAAATCCTCTTTTTTCGAGCCAATTGGCAAGTCAACCAAATTTTACAAAACAGGTTTATTCTAATCGCCTTATCGGAAGAGGGCAGGCATATAGATCGAAATACCTGTGTCGAGCAGATCGGCTTCGAGCTGCGCTGCAATAATGCTGCCAATGGCTCTGTGTCCGACTTTGTTTGGATGGAGCGTGCCGAAGAAATCCGCCTGCGTTGAGATCGATTGCGTGAGACGCACAACCCAATTTTCGTCTGCACAGTAGCCGTGGGTTGAAAATGCCTCCGAAATACCGTCGATGTAGGTCCAATTATTGCGCTGGCTGCATCGTTTACCAGCATATTTATCTGCACAAGGGCTTCTTCGTTCACCCACTGATATTCGGCGGCGCTAATGCCCGGCAATTCGTTTTCGTCATTTTCTTGCGGACAAAGCGCACCCGAATCCTGCCGCGCGGGGCTAGCATATTCGGTAATGTAGATTCTTCCGTCGCTGACGTTCAGCGCGGTGAGATCGACTGCCAGTTGATCAAAATGAGCAGGCAGCGGCGCAATTCTTGCGGTAAAGAGCTGCCTTGCACTCTTTGTCCAGTTTTCGGTAAAGATGCGGATCTCTTCCTCGGCGGTGGCTCCGCCTTCCTCGCAAAGGGCTGCCGCGCCTGGAATGGCCCCAAATGTCTCCAATACCTTATCGCAGATTAGATTTCCGAGACCCTCTTCGGCTACAACAAAGTCATCTGCGTTGCATGGTTCTATTGCCATACAGGTACTAACAAGGCGTGCAAATTCTGTATCATTTCCACCAATAGCAAGCAGCAGTGCATCGATTTCGCGCGTACCTATCAGGCTAACAGCTTCGGTGATTTGGGCGGAGATAAACAGCTCCGTTTGGGTTGGATCTGCGTGAATAATGCGTGCGCCTGAACGAGCGAGATGAACAAATGTGACTGACGATTTTGGGTCGCTCTCTTCGAGCTGACGGGCCGCAATGGCTGGACCAGCAAAGGCAGAGCGGTGATGTTCTTCGTTTTGCCACGTGGCAGATGGGTTAAAGAACGATGCTGGTTTATCTGGCGCACCCTCGCCCGACGCGTAAGAATCGCCCAGCGAAACGATCAACCAATCTTTGACGGTGATAGTTTTTGTTATGGATGTCTCTTCGCCTTGAGCGGTCACAACTGTAAGCGTGACTTCGTACTCTCCCTGTTGCGGAAAGGAGAGCGCAGCGGTACATGTATTGCCTTCGACAGTTGGCACATTGGGGCTGGACCAACGAAACGTGCTGTTAATTTGTTCAACACCCGCAGAGTTGCAGCCATCGACGTTCACCGTCCAACTTGTAGGGCTAATTGCTTCGGCGGTTGTAAAATAGTCGGTCAGCCCATCGCCATTTGCATCAAGGCCAAAACGTTCGGGCATATGCCATTGAAAAGTTGGCTGAAGAAAGGATTGGGCAGATGCCGTTTCTTGGCTTAATAGAGCTGCCACAGTAAAAAGAAGAGCAATCATCCGGAAGAGTGGACGGATGGAATTATTATCAATACAGTGACTTGTTAGGCGTTTTTTCGTTTTTGGCTTTTGCTGCGCCTGTTCGGCTGGATACGTGTCGATATTTGCGTGAATTTTCAATATGTTTTGTCTCCATAATTTGAATAATATCACTAAGATTTACTCAAATTTGTTGGCTGGCTCTACTACTTGATCAATATAAAGGCTTTTTCCCAAATCAACAATTATATGGCATGATGCTGTTGTACAATCTGGCCCCCTCCAGAACCTCATTTTAAGCCCAATCTTTTATATCAGACGTCTTATCTATCCCCTTATTTCAAATTTTGTAACACACGCGGTTTTACCTTATTTACATAACCCGATTCTTGGAGGAATCATTATGAATTTACGTAAGAGTATTTTATTGACACTCATTTCGCTGATAGGCTTGATGCTTAGTGCTTGTGTTGCTGCTGTCCCTGCGGATGGTGGTGATTCTGGCGATGAGATGGCTGGCTTTGTGCCAAGCAACCCAGAATGTATTGCGCCAGCAGATCCCGGTGGTGGTTGGGACTTTACCTGTCGTGTGCCTGCTGCTCAGGTTATGCCCGAGATTGGTGTTGTCGATTCGATGAAGGTGACTAATATGTCTGGTGGTGGCGGTGCGATTGCCATGGCAAACGTTACGTCGCAGCGCAATGATGATGAGAATCTGATTGTGGCCGCTAGTTTGGCTACGGCTTCTCGCTTTGCCGCGAATGCTTATCCTGTAAGCCCCGATGATATTCGCTGGCTAGGTGCGGTTGGTGCGGACTTTGGTGTTGTTGCAGTAAAGGCTGACTCACCTATTGAGACGCTGGGTGATCTCGTTGCATCGATGCAGGAAGATCCAACTGCGCTGACTCATGTTGGCGGTAGCGATCCGGGCAGTATTGATCACATTAAGCTGCTGTTGTTAGCCAAAGCAGCTGGCGTTGAAGATATTACCCAGATTAAATATATTGGCTTCCAAGGTGGCGGCACAGCGTTAATCGAGATTGCTGGCGAGCGCGGTGACGTTTTCTCTGGTGATACATCGGAAGTGTTGGGCGATTTGGATGCAGGCAATGTCCGAATTTTGGCCGTCTTTGCACCTGATCGCATTGAGCGCTTGGGCGACGTGCCAACTGCGCTTGAGCTTGGTTACGATGTAGTTGTTGGCAACTGGCGCGGTTTCTATGCGCCGGGTGGTATCTCTGACGAAGCTTATGATTACTGGGTCGATGCGATTCAGCAGGTTTCATCTTCGGAAGAATGGGCAACTGCCCGTGCCGAGGGTGGTTTGGCTCCGTTCGAAAGCTTTGGTGCCGACTTCGAGAGTTTTGCCAGAGCGCAGATAGCCGAGACGGCTGATATCCTGCGTGAGCTTGGCGTTATTGAATAAAAATGATTCGTGGTTCGTGTTGCGCGATTCGTAACACGCAACACGAATCACTGAGTGCAGTTTTGCAAGGTTTACCTTTGATATGAGTGATCGTATTGCTGGAAGTGTAATTTTACTTTTCTCTATTTGGTATGGGTTCGAGGCAAGCCGCTTAGAGCTTGGGTTTTTATCTGGCGGGCTAACGCCTAGACAGTGGCCCTACGCGTTGGCGGTAGCAATGGCTATTTTGGCTGTTATTATCATCGTTCGGGTTGATCCGGAGCCAAATTGGCCGCCGCTGTCCAAAATTCTTGATATTTTTGCGGTTGCTGCCAGCTTTGTTATCTATGCTTATTTCTTGGTAATTGTTGGGTTTCTTGTTGCAACCACAATCGAGACAGCTTTCCTTAGTCAGCGTTTTGGTGCAAAACCCCTTCAAGCTGTAATCGTTGGTATAGGAGCGAGTTTGTTACTCTATGTCATCTTCGTCTTTGGTTTGGGCATTCCCTTACCGCTTGGTAGAATTTTTGGGGGGCGCTAAATGGAAGTTTTAGAGCAGCTACAGCTTGGCTTTTCGATTGCATTACAACCTCAAAACCTTGCCCTCGCCTTTGTTGGTGTCTTTTTAGGTACAATTATTGGGATGTTGCCCGGCGTTGGGCCTGTAAATACCATCGCAATTTTGATCCCGATAACTTTTGTGCTGAACTTAAGCCCTGCATCGTCAATCATTATGTTTGCAGGAATCTACTATGGTTCCCAGTATGGGAACTCAATTAGTAGCATCCTACTAAACGTCCCTGGTACCTCTTCTGCGGTCGTTACAGCATTGGATGGTTACCCCATGTCGCAACAGGGGCGCGCGGGTCCGGCGCTGGCCATATCGGCCATTGCCTCATTTATTGGCGGAACACTCTCCATCTTTTTCCTCATTTTCTTTGCCCCTATTCTTTCTCAGTGGGCCATTGATTTTGGCCCAGCCGAATATGTCGTTCTCATGCTCTTTGGTTTTGCATCTATTGCATCGCTGACGGGGAACAACGTCTTTAAGGGGCTGATCGCCGCTGTCTTTGGATTAATTTTGGCAACCGTTGGCTTGGATCCGCAAGGGACAACGTGGCGGTTCACCTTTGGCTTTATGAATCTGCTGGATGGGCTGGACTTCGTGGTAATTGCCATCGGCTTCTTTGCTATTAGCGAAGTGCTGCACATGCTGACGGAAAAAGATGAAGAGGGTCAAGTGCAGACGAGTGTCGGGCGTGTCTTTGTGACGATGGAAGAATTTCTTGGTTCATTTTGGACCATCATACGCAGCAGTATATCAGGCTTTGTCATTGGCTCATTGCCTGGCGCAGGCACAACCATCGCTAGCTTTGTGGCCTATACTACCGAAAAACAGCTTTTGGATAAAGATGGCACGTTTGGCAAAGGTGACATTCGCGGGGTGGCTGCGCCCGAGTCGTCCAATAATTCAGCCTCCATTGGGGCCTTTATCCCCATGTTGACCTTGGGCGTACCCGGCAGCGGCACAACAGCCGTAATGTTGGCTGCGTTGATGAGCTTAAATGTAACACCTGGTCCACTATTGATTCAGAACGAACCTGAAGTCTTCTGGGGGTTAGTTGCGTCAATGTATATCGGTAATCTTATTTTGCTCTTGCTGAATCTACCACTAGTTGGCCTCTTTGCTCGAGTACTTTTGGTGCCCAAGTGGGTTCTCATGCCAGCGGTAGGGCTGTTGAGCGTTGTCGGTGTATATGCGGTTAACAATAATCCATTCGATCTCTTTCTAATGGCGCTTTTTGGGCTCATCGGCTATTTTATGCGCAAGTTAGATTTTCCACTTGCTCCCGTAATTTTGGCCTTGATTCTAGGTTGGCTATTAGAAGACAATTTACGTAAGGCGTTAATCTACTCAGACGGCGACTGGACGACTCTCTTTGCTAGCCCCATTACGCTGGTTCTTTGGGGGCTGACGGCGTTGAGCCTCTTCGCGCCCGTCATCATCAATCGATTCCGCGGCAAAACCGAGCTGCATCTTGAGGGTGAGTCGGGGTAGTCGGTAAAGAGTGCCCTACTATTGAGAAATAACTGATTCTGTCAGATTTGGTGGGGATGTCCAACAGCTAGTGAATGAGTTTGTATGGGCGTGATATATCGTGCCAAAGGCTGGTGGTCCGTGAACCATGTTGGGCACGATATATCATGCCCCTACAGATTTAAGTCAATTTTTCGAACCAACTAATATCCATCAAATCTGACAGAATTAAAAAAACAAACAATGCCCTTCCTCAATTATGAGAAGGGCATTACTATATATAGACAATAAAAATTCTTAGAAACTAATTAAGGATTTTGTCGCTGTTTTCTAAGATAATTAGATTACAAAGGGAAATCGGTGTTCATTCTTAAACATCAAGACGGGGATATAAAATATATATTTGAACGAGGTGGTTTTGCCATAGTAGAGTCAAAGCTGTATTTATCTATAGAGACTAAGGCCTCCATCGAAGATGCTTTTCTAGATAGCTATCTTTTTGCTATAGATGGCTATTTTCTGCTTAATAATCAACTCGAAAATTCCATAATACAAATTGCAACTAATCCAAATGATGAGCCTTCTAATGTATATGTATACACCACATTCCATGCATGTGATGTCGAGGCCGAAATATCAATCGATGCGGTCTCATATACCGAGATAACTGTATCTATAAATTTAACATCGGAAGATGTTAATTATTACGATGATAACGCCAAACGGAATTTGTTTGTTGGTGTTGTAAATCTAAATCGCTGTGCTTTAGAAAAAATATGGATTCCATCTTAAAATCCAGCAAACTACCATTGCTAGATCAAATTGGACTTACTTGTATAAAATATTGGTAACATAAATGACTAACCAGCCCCTCCCACTTGCAGGCCTTCGCGTACTTGAATTTACCCATGCCGTCCTTGGCCCAACCTGCGGCATGTTGCTGGCCGATTTTGGTGCAGAAGTCATCAAGATTGAGCCTGTGCCAGAGGGTGATCCGACCCGTTATTTGCAGGGCTTTGGAACCGGATTTGCACCCTTCCTATTTCGCAACCGCAAGAGTCTGGCCATTGACCTCAAAGATCCGGCTGGCGCTGAGATCATCCACAAACTGCTGCCAACCACCGACATTCTTGTCGAGAACTTTGGTCCCGGCACGCTGGAGCGACTTGGCTTTGGCTATGAAACGCTCTCCGAACAATATCCACAACTAATTTACTGCGCACTCAAAGGCTTTATGCCCGGCCCCTACGAAAAACGCATTGCCCTCGACGAAATTGTACAGATGATGTCTGGCCTTGCCTACATGACTGGGCCACCTGGGCAGCCACTGCGTGCGGGCGCGTCAATCACCGATATGACAACCGGCATGATGGGCGCAATGGGCATTCTGCTGGCTTTGCGCGAACGCGAGCAAACGGGCAAGGGACAGCTCGTGCGCTCGGCCCTCTTCGAAACGGCTACCCTCTTTATGGGCACCCACTTAGCCGCATCCGCCGTGCTCGGTCATAAAGTGCCATCCATGGCTGGGGATCGGATCAGCGCGTGGGGTGTCTATCATCAGTTTCCCACAGTCGACGGTCGCATCGTCTTCATTGGCGTCACCAGCGACAAGCAGTGGGAGCGCTTTTGCCAAGTCTTCAATCGCCCCAATCTCTTTGACAATCCCAATCTCGTCACCAACAACGGTCGCGTCGATGCGCACGATTGGCTTATCCCTGAATTGCGCCAGATGTTCGCTAAAATGGATCGCAGCGAGGTGATCCGGCTATGTGATAAGGCCAATCTGCCTTTTGCGCCCGTCGCCCGACCCGAGGATCTCTTCGATGATCCGCACTTGAATGAGACGGGCGCACTTCTCGAGACGACGCTTAATTCTGGGAAAACGGTCAAACTGCCGCGGGTTCCTGTGGCCGTGGGCGATCATGACTTTGGGCTGCGTAATGAACCGCCCGTAGTGGGTGCGAATGGGGAGGAGTTATTAGCAGAATTGGGGTATAGTGAAGAAGAGATTGGGCAATTGCGGGAGCATGGTATTACCATCTAGTAGCTATGGTATACTATAGCTAAATTGTGCATCTATTATTTGGCTTGGAGCAGACCTATCTATGCCAAATCGCTCCTGCTGCCTGAAATTTGGATGGTTGTCTTCGTTGACACTATTGATGAGGTCAATCGCGCTCGATTGGAAAATCCTCAACTGGATGCAGATACAGGCGTAGTCGTTCACCCCGTCTTTGTTATGATAGGACAAAACACGCTGTGATCAATCAAAGTATAGATAGTCTAGACCCCCAAACTTCTCATCTTCCAGCTACTTATCTTCCGATTTCTGTCACCCTGATTGAAGTCGGTCTGCGCGATGGCCTTCAGCGCCTAGAACCCTACATTCCCGTTGACCAGAAAGTTTCCATGCTCAATGGCCTGATCAATGCGGGCCTCACCTCCATTCAAGTGACCTCGTTTGTACATCCAAAGTGGGTGCCACAAATGGCCGACGCCGAAGAGATTTGCGCGCAATTGCCACCCAAAGGTGAGCCCAAACGCGACGCGCTGACCTTGAGCGGACTAGCGCTTAATCTGCGCGGTGTGGAGCGCGCTATTGCAGCGGGTCTCGACGCTGTCGACATGAGCTTTGCTGCCACCGAAACCTTTAGCCAGAAGAATACAAATTGTGGCATCGAAGATGGATTGCTCCGAATGCAGGAGATGTCGGCACTAGCGAAAGAGGCTGGGCTGCGGGTGCGTATAGGACTGATGGTAGCCTTTGGCTGTGCGTATGAGGGTCACGTGCCAATTAAGCGAGTGGTGGAATTAACCCAACACATTGTAGACATGGACGTGGACGAGGTCGTGCTGGCCGATTCCGCAGGACACGGCAATCCGCTTCAGGTTGAACAGACTATCGAAGCGATCCGACCGATTGTTGGTGATCTGCCGCTGATCTTGCACCTGCACGACACGCGCGGCATGGGTATCGCCAATCTTTATGCTGGGCTGCGCCAAGGCGTGACCCGTTTCGATACTGCGTTTGGTGGATTGGGCGGCTGTCCTTTTATAAAGGCAGCCAAGGGCAATATTGCCACCGAGGATTCGGCCTTTATGTTGCAAGAGCTAGGCATTGAGCACGGAATTGACTTGGCCGCAGTGGCTGCTATTTCGCGTGCTTTTCAAGAAGAGACAGGGATTCAACTGCCGGGGAAGTTGTTGGATATTTTATGAACATACACTATAAACTCTTTATCTACGCGCCCGACGATGACGAACTTATCTCAACCATTATCACTGCCGCCGCAGAAGCAGGTGCAGGGCAGATCGGCAACTACTCTCACTGCGCGTTTGTCCACAAAGGCTGGGGCCAGTGGAAAACGGGCGAGGGCGCGACGCCATATCATGGCACTATTGGCGAAATAAGTTGCATGGATGAAGTGAAGATCGAAATGCGCTGCCCAGCCGATTGTGCCGCAGCGATACGTAAGGCAGTCATAGAAGTACACCCTTTTGAAGAAGTGAATATCGAATTTATCAAGCTAGAAATTATTGCAGAACAGAGGCGCTCTTGAGCAATTTACAAACCCATATCGTCCGTGTCCATCCATCCAAAGAGAACCTGCCCAAAGGAGAACAGCTTGCGTGGAAAATTGCATCGACTGCCACAGATAACGCTCCCGTCAATTCCAATGCTCAGGAGATGGTCATCAATCGCCTGATCGACAACGCTGCGGTGGCAATTGCGTCCGTCAATCGGACACCCGTTGCCAACGCACGCAGTCAAGCGTTAGCCCATTCGCATGAGACCGGTGCGACCCTTTTCGGCTGTCCAGCGGAGCAACGCGTCTGTGCGGAATGGGCGGCGTGGGCCAATGGAACCGCCGTGCGCGAACTCGACTTTCATGATACATTTCTGGCAGCGGACTACTCTCATCCGGGCGACAACATTCCGCCAATTTTGGCCGTAGCCCAGCAGATGGGATCCAACGGAGAGCAGCTTCTGCGCGGCATCCTCACCGGATACGAAATCCACGTCAATTTGGTCAAGTCGATCTGTTTGCACAAGCACAAGATCGATCACATGGCGCACCTCTGCCCTGCATCCGCCGCGGGGATCGGCACGCTGCTTGGACTCGATACGGATACAGTCTATCAAGCCGTGCAGCAGGCGGTACACACCTCGTTTACGACTCGTCAATCGCGTAAAGGCGAAATCTCTAGCTGGAAGGCGTACGTGCCCGGCTACTCGGCAAAGCTGGCCATTGAAGCCGTGGATCGTGCCATGCGTGGCGAGAAGTCACCGTCGCCCATTTATGAAGGCGAAGATAGCGTTATCGCGTGGATGCTGGATGGACCAGACGCAGAATATCAGGTGCCACTACCGGCTAAGGGCGCGCCCAAGCTGGCTATTTTAGATTCGTACACCAAAGAGCATTCCGCCGAATATCAGGCCCAGGCGATTATTGATTTAGCCTTCATAATGGGCCAGCAGATTGATGATTTTAACGCCATCGACGAGATTATCATCTACACCTCGCACCACACCCACTACGTCATCGGTATCGGTTCGGGCGATCCACAAAAGCAGGATCCAACGGCCAGCCGCGAAACATTAGATCACAGCATCACCTACATTTTTGCCGTAGCGCTGCAAGATGGCACGTGGCATCACGTAGACAGCTACATGCCCGGACGTGCGGGCCGTTCCGATACGGTGCGACTATGGCACAAGATCCGCACGCAAGAGGATCTCGCATGGACGGCGCGTTATCACAGCGCGGATCCCAACGAAAAAGCCTTTGGCGCACGTGTCGAGATCCGCTTTGCAGATGGGACCGTGCTAGAGGATGAACTGGCGGTAGCC
>Ga0209187_1004741_pt1 | contig 10058 bp, 9 predicted proteins | sample BantaG_FD_187430 | JGI IMG/M metagenome (GOLD analysis project Ga0209187, IMG submission 187430) | Marine algal microbial communities from Bantry Bay, Ireland - BantryBay_4 metaG (SPAdes) (version 2) | ecosystem: Host-associated > Algae > Red algae > Unclassified | place: Bantry Bay, Ireland... | reverse complement strand
GGCTGCCAGGAGCCTGAGAGCCTCGTGAAGATTCTTTGCTTGTACGTATGCCACGTCCACTCATAAACCCGTTAGTACACGAACAATTATTAACACCGTGTACTCGACACGTCAAAGGTTTTTTTTCTGTATTGTCTGACTCAAGGCTGCCACTAGCGCAATTGACTATCCTTACTGCCACGGCGATTGAATCCTGCGGCGGCTGCATTGTGCTCATCAGCCTCCTCCTGACAGGCTAGACACAGGCGTACACCGGACACCGCCATACGGCGTCGCTCAGGAATCTGCTTTTCGCATTCATCACAATGGCTTGCACTTGTGCCCCTGGGCAATCGCTCTCTGGCCTGACGCACCGCATCATCCACGCTGGCATCGATTTGATCTTGCACTGCACCATCCTTCGACCAGCCACCTGCCATATCCACTCACCCATTTGTTTGCCCGTCAAGGCTTGAGCATACGCCGGGAAGACGGGCCAGACCAGTGCCCATATGTGCCGAAACTGGTCAACAAGTCACAACATGATTTATTACGCATGGTCGCAATACTTACGACTGATTCGAACAAATGAAAGATAATGTCATCCTGCTGGAATTGGAAAGAAAAAAAGGTTATTGTTCGACCAGTCGGTATACGGCAAGCACGTCATGTTGACGTGATGCACTTTTATAAGACAAGGCCTCATAACAGTGGCCACCTTTTAAGTACCCCGCTGTGTTCCTACCCACCATGTGTACCTAACTACCATCTTTAAGGAGATTACTTTGAAATTCCGCCCTACTAACGCGCTCATTGCCAGCGCACTAGCTATATTCACTGTGCAACCTGTCGTTGCTCAGGACCTGGAAGAAATTACCGCTGGTTACTTTCTCGAATGGCCCATGCCTTTTTTGGCCGCCAAAGCAAGTGGTGCCTTCGACGAAGCACTGGGAATGAAAGTTAACTGGGTTTCTTTTGAAACCGGTACCGCCATGAGTGCTGCAATGGCATCAGGCGATGTCCATATTTCAGTTTCTCAGGGTGTCCCCCCTTTCGTAGTCGCCGCATCCGGTGGTCAAGACATTCAGGTAGTTGACGTTGCCGTCAGTTACTCAGAAAACGATAACTGTGTTGTCGCATCTGGCCTGGAGATCGACAAGGACAGTGCTGGCGAACTCGCAGGCAAAAAAGTCGCTGTACCCTTAGGCACAGCAGCACACTATGGTTTCCTTCGTCAGATGGACCATTTCGGCATAGACGTAGCTGGACTGCAAGTTGTTGACATGGCTCCGCCTGAAGGTGCGGCAGCACTGGGACAGGGCGCTGTCGATTTTGCCTGTGGTTACGGTGGTGGTCTGACCAGTATGAAAGAATATGGCAACGTGATGCTCTCTGGAGAAGAGAAAGAAGCGCTGGGTATCCTGGTATTTGACGTCACATCGGCACCTGCAGCTTTCATCGCCGAAAACGGCAATATCGTATCCAAGTTTGTGGCTACTACTGCTGCAGCGAACGAGGAGTGGAAGACTAACGGCAGCGATGAAATGCTGGCAGTTATTGCCGAACAGTCAGGCATGGATCTGGAAGCCGCTCGTTCTGCTATCGCTACCATGAAATTCCCTTCAGTTGAAGAACAACTGTCAGAAACATGGTTGGGTGGAAACGCTGCAACATTCATGAAAGGCGTTGCCGATGTATTCGTTGAAGCCGGATCTATCGATTCAGCACTTGACGACTATAGCGATGCTGTAAATAACGGCCCGCTGCAGGCAGCCGCGAAGTAATATTGTTGTACACTTCAGGTATGATGGCCGGCCCTGCTTTGCAGTGCCGGCCTTTTTTTTGATTGATACTTGTCACTGATCCTATCAGCCAAGGCAATTACAGGAGAACATTGTGGGTACGCTGTCGCTTAAAGATCTGTCAATGCGCTTCGATCTCCCAAACGGGGAAGCAGTACAAGCCCTGGAAAAAATTTCGCTAACGCTGGAAGCGGGTGAATTGCTTAGCGTACTCGGACCCTCCGGTTGCGGCAAAACCACACTACTGAACATTGTCGCCGGGTTCCTTGCACCCACTGACGGACAACTCGTACTCAACGACCACAACATTATCGGGCCCGATGCTGAACGGGGCATGGTGTTTCAGCAAGGCGCCTTGTTTGAGTGGATGTCCGTGCGCGAAAACGTCGGATTCGGACTTCTGATGAAGCGAACGCCGGAAGCTGAAAAAAACAAGGTCGTAAATCATCTGCTTGATGTTGTCGGGTTACGTGATTTTAAAGAGAAGGCGGTCTATGAATTATCAGGCGGTATGCAACAGCGTGTGGCACTGGCCCGCTGCCTGGCTAATGATCCAGACGTCATCCTGATGGATGAGCCACTTGGCGCATTGGACGCTCTGACGCGAGAGAAAATGCAAAGCCTGGTGCTCAAGCTCTGGAAAGAGACTGGCAAGACCATCATCCTAATTACTCACTCAGTTGAAGAGGCACTGCTACTGGGTGAGCGTCTGATTGTCATGGCTCCACGTCCCGGGCGCATTCATAAAGAATACCGGCTGCCCTTTGCAGAGTTAGGCGTAACAGAGGACTTGCGCGAAGTCAAAAAACATCCGGAGTTTGCAATCAAGCGAGAAGAGATATTGAATATGATCTGGGATATGGAAGAAGAGATCATGGGCGCATCGGAGGATTCAGCATGATCCCGCTAATCATTTACGTACTGGTTTTTGTAGTGTCGTATACCATCGTCACCAAGGTTATCAAGGCTGCTGGAGAGCGTGGCTTCTCTTCACGAAAGACAGTCACGTTCGGTGATGAAAGCGCTGTTAGCCCCAACCGTATTGCAAGTGTGGTGTCTATTGCCACCATTCTGTTGTTGTGGGGCATGTTTACCGGTTCAAAACTGTTACCAGGTTTTTTGCATTTACCCGGGCCTTTTGAAGGGACACTGTCGTTTTCCTACACCGCCCAGGACAGTACAGAGGCGACGGATGATGGCACTGTTACCGCTGTGGTTCATAAGCGCAATGCCAAACCCGAAATGCCTGTTGTTGAACCGGGCGATGGCTTTGCCAAAAACGATGTCACAAGTGTTGCGCAATGGCGAACCAAACTTGTCAATGTTGTCAAAAATGATGAAACGGCTGACGGTGAAAAACCGCAAATCATAGCCATTAACGGTGAGAGTATTCAGCCAGGTGGCAGCGTCAAGATTGACGGGGGAAAAGTGACGCTATCAGATAAGGGCACGCCAAATCTGGAGCCTGCACGTGGCTGGCAAATGGAATCGCTGTATTTGCCTGCGCCGGAGGTTGTCTGGACCCGTACCCTGAAAATCTTTGATGAGGGTTATCGCAATTTCACATTGGCAGAGCATCTTGGCTACTCGTTGTTTCGTGTCATTGTCGGTTTTTTACTGGGGGCGCTGGTAGGGATTCCACTGGGTTATGCCATGGGCTTGAGCAACTGGTTTCGGGGCTGGTTCGATCCCATCGTCGAGTTCATGCGTCCGGTACCACCGCTTGCCTTGATACCGCTGGTTATTATCTGGGCGGGTATCGGTGAGACAGGAAAAATCATACTGCTGTTTCTGGCAGCGCTGTGGATCATGGCTATTGCCGCGCGTGCCGGTGTGTCGGGTGTAAATATTGCCAAGGTGCATGCGGCCTATTCGCTTGGCGCCGGACCAAAACAGATCATGCGCTACGTCATCGTTCCCAATTCCTTGCCCGAGATATTTACCGGTGCACGGGTTGCGATGGGTGTTTGCTGGGGAACCGTTGTTGCCGCAGAACTCGTCGCGGCTGAACAAGGCGCAGGCATGATGATCATGACAGCCTCCAAGTTCCAGAATACCGATATCGTCATCATGGGTATCATCCTGATCGGTATTATCGGATTTGGTATAGACATCCTGATGCGCTGGGCGGAAAAACTACTGGTGCCCTGGAAAGGCAAAGGCTAGCCAGCAGTGAACAGCGTCCGTTCATATATAAACTCTAGGGTAAAACGGGCAATTGACATAGATAACGTCGAGCGAAGTTGCATAACAAGGATCCCGTCCACCGATATTGCTTGAACAACTTTTAGCTAGAAAACTGGCGGGACACTGCGACTTCAGTGATGCTGCAATTGCGCTCTACACCAGCGATGCGTCCAATTACCGGCAAATCCCACTAGGGGTGGTGTACCCGAAAACCCTGGACGACATCGTACTGACTGCTGATCTGTGTCGCGCACACAATCTACCTTTGCTGATGCGCGGAGGTGGAACGTCGCAGAATGGTCAGTGCGTTAACGAGGCGATAGTGCTTGATTGTTCGCGCTATCTGGATCAAGTCGTCAGCATTGATACAGAAAAACGTACGGCACTCATACAACCGGGTGTGGTGTGCGACAGCCTGAAGGCGGCGGCGGAAGTTCACCAGCTTACCTTCGGACCTGACCCCGCCACACACAGTCGATGCACCCTGGGCGGCATGATTGGCAACAATTCGTGTGGACCGCGTTCCATGCTGGCCGGCAAGACGGTTGAGAATGTGCTGGAACTGGAAATACTGACCAGCGATGGCGCGCGGTTCTGGGTGGGGCCTACCTCTAATGCAGAGTTGGCTGAAATTACCCAAGGTGGTGATCGTCGTGCTGAGATCTATACAGATCTGGTTGCGCTTCGAGATGGCTATGCCGCTGAGATTCGCAAGCGTTACCCCAACATCAAGCGTCGGGTCTCTGGATACAATCTGGATCAGCTGTTACCTGAAAATGACTTTAATGTTGCGCGCGCTTTAGTCGGTTCGGAAGGCACTTGCGTATCGGTCCTGCAAGCGCGTGTTCGACTGATAGAAAAACCGGTTCATACACGTCTGGTGGTTCTTGGCTTCAACGATATCTTCGCAGCCGGCGACTCCGTGGGCGATATCATGCCCTTCGCACCCATCGCCATGGAAGGGCTGGACTGGGGCATTGTTGGCGGCTTGAATGATCGCAATCTCAGACAGGCAGAAGTTGCTTTACTGCCCGATGGGCGTGCGTGGATTCTGGTAGAACTCAGCGCTCGTTCAGGTGAGAGTACTGACAAGCTCGTTACGCAATTTGTTAACAAGATGCGCTCAATCAAGCGCATTGTCTCTGCCAAGCCGATTGATCCTGCTGAAGAGTTAGCGGTGTGGAGTATTCGCGAGCAAGGCGCATCGGCTACCTCCATGAGTTTGAATCCTGACGATCCAGACCCTGTTGTTGGATGGGAAGATACCGCAGTTGATCCTCTGCAGCTAGGCGATTACTTACGAGAATTTCAGGCATTGATTGATCGCTATGACTACACCACAAGCCTGTATGGACATTTTGGCGACGGTTGTATTCACGCACGCATTACCTTCGACACTCGCACAGAAGCAGGTGTTACCAAGTGGCGACAGTTTAGCGAAGAGATTGCTCAACTTGTCGTGAGGTTTGGCGGCTCGCTATCCGGTGAACACGGCGATGGTCAAGCCAAGGCGGAGTTCCTGCCCATTATGTACGGGGATGAGCTCATGGAGGCATTTCGCCAATTCAAGCGTATCTGGGATCCGGATGCCAGAATGAATCCTGGCAAGTTGATTGATGCCTATCGCATGGATGAAAATTTACGTTTTGGACCAGAGTACACAACACCTGTCGTAGCCACTCAATTGCATTTCACAGAAGACCCTCAAGGATTTGGCCGATCGACTGAGAGATGTATCGGTATGGGCAAATGCCGTGCGCATAAGGGAGCCATGTGCCCAAGCTATCAGGCAACGCGTGAAGAGCGCTATTCAACCCGAGGACGGGCGCATCTGCTACATGAGCTGGCGCGTGGGCATGTACTGAGACAAGGTTGGCAGGATGAGGCGGTTGCTGATTCCATGGAACATTGTCTGTCGTGCAAGGCTTGTAAAAGCGAATGCCCTACCCAGGTTGACATTGCAGCCTACAAAGCAGAGTTCATGCACAAACATTTCGAGAACAAGCGTCGACCGCTGTCGCATCATGTGTTTGGGCAATTGGGTCGGTGGTTACCGCAGTTATCCAGAGCATCGCGAGTAATTAATCTTTTGCAGGATAGTCAGCCTGGTGGTTTTACAAAACGTATTCTGGGTATCAGTGCCGAGAAAAAACTCCCAACCTTAGCAAGGCAGACATTTTCGCAATGGGTCAAAACCCACGCAAGTGAGCATGATGAGCACTTTCACTGGTTCGGTAATAAGGAGAGTCCTGAGCTTGTTCTGTGGAGCGACTCGATAAACAATCATTACCGCCCGGCAGTTGCAAGTAGCGCTGTAGGCGTTCTCGTGAAAGCCGGTTACCGCGTGGGCGTGGCCCGCGAACATTTCTGTTGCGGCAGGCCGCTGTACGAATATGGCTTACTCGATCATGCCAGATCAACACTGCAGAACATCCTCGACGGATTCCAGCAACATCTGCCTGCCTCGGCTCCGGTTATCGTGCTCGAGCCGTCGTGTTTATCCGTGTTCAAAGATGAGCTACTGCGATTATTCCCAAACGATGTTCGTGCACAATCCCTGGCCGCTAGTTGCAAGAGTGTAAGCGGACTCCTGCAACAAAATCAAATACCGATTAAAAGAAGGCTTAAAACTGGCATTCTGCATTTGCATTGCCACGATAAAGCGCTTGGCATAGCGCAGTCTGACAGACATTACATGAACGCCTGCTTCGACAACCTGAGTGAGATTGAAAGCGGCTGCTGCGGTATGGCTGGCACCTACGGTATACGTGAACAGACTCGCTGGATTGGGCAGAGACTGTTTGATCGAGCGCTAGGGCCTGCAATTGACAGAGCTGGGTCACAGACTGTTATTATCGCGAACGGATTTAGTTGCCATGAACAAATTGTCGGCAACACTCATCGGCGAGTCATGCATCCCGTTGAAGTACTGGAGGCCTGTTTGTAGCCCAGGCCCTGCTTAATTTATAAAGTCTGACGTACACATTCAGTCTGCGCACTCTCCACAGGACTGTAGATTTCCGTATAGCTCACCTCGGATGAATCATCAGAAAAAACAATATCTGCAATGACGATAAACTGACCACTCGACGCTGTGACTTCTACTGTCTCCTCAGTGGGCACCCAGGTAAACAGCCCGGCGCTGGAAGCCATACCGGTTCTGTCGGTGTAGGCTGAGAATACATAGCTTTGTTCGTCAAGGCCAGATCGGGTAAGGCACTGCCAGAACGAGGTTGCCGTGATTTCAGAGTCACCGTTAAGTAATCGCGAAACATCGAGTGTTTCGGTGTCGTTCAGGGGCGTCTCGTTGTCACTGTCGCTACTGCTGCAGCCGATCATCAGGATGCTAGCGATAAGCACCATCATGGTTCTGTACATGCTACTTCTCCATTGCAGGTATTCGTTATACACAATACACGAGGGAAATACGTATTGTCTATCCCTTGCCGATGCGCCCGATGTTCAACACATGAGCTACCTGATATTGTATAAAACCTCGCATTGCGTAAAACTCAGGCTAAACGCGGCGACGCCCATAAGCCCTTCGCTGCTTCTGGAGCTCGGGATTTTACGCAACACCAAGGAAGAAATTGAAACACCCGTCAGAATAATCCATTGCTCGTCCGAACAATTAATTACTTGTCCGAACAATTAATTAAATGAGTTGAGGGCCGAGCATTTTCGGCCCTCACGACTATCGGGGTTTAAAGAGCTATCAGGGCAACAATCTATTCCTCGACGAACGTCTGCTTGCTAAACAAGCTCACGGCGCAGTTGCTGCCTGGGTTGCCAGGTTGCTCAGTGCGGTCGAAATATTCCCAATACGCTCTTCCTGATCCAAAATACCGTGACGTGCAGCTAGATAGGCCGGATCATTGTACGCAATGGACACTTCTCCAGCTGCATTTTCAAACACTAGCATTTTCTGCGGCAAATCGATGGCTATTGATTGGTCGCCTTGCATCAATGGCGTGCCAAGATTCGGATTACCAAAAACAATCAAACGCGTTGGTAACAGTTCCAGGCCAATCGATTCTGCATTATCTGCATGGTCCAACTCCGCCATCAAACGCAACGGTTCTGCAGCATCAATAGCGCCTCGCAAGGCGCTGTAGGTCGTCATCATATCCTGCTCGCTGGGTACCACGATGACGCCTTGGTTGGCGGAAACCTCACCAACGGATATTGGTGCAGCAGGCATATCCTCTTCAGAGTTTCCACTAGCAACAGCAGCGAAATTGCCAAGCGCTGTAGTTATGGTCGCCAACTGCTCGTCGACGCCAGTCAGGCTATGCCTTTGTTGCAAATAGCCGGGTGCGTTATAAGAGATCTCTGTTGTGCCGTCTTGGTCTTCAGTGGCAAGCATTTTCAGAGGAAGGTCGAGTCCGGCCTGTTGATTTGACTGCATCAACGCTGTACCCAGAGCCGGATTACCAAACAAGATGACCGACGTAGGCCGCAGTGGCAGATCCACACTTTGCGCGTTTGCCTGGTGGTCCACTGTGGCCAATGCCGTTATAGCATCATTGTCGTCAAAGGCAGCCTGCAAAGCGCCGATAGCCTCGGGCACGCTACGCACGCTGGCAATATTAACCACCCCAGCTGGCGCATCGCCATTGCTTACATCAGTGTCTGAATCGGCATCATCATCAGAACTGCAGGCTGTCAAAGCAGCAGTAAGCGCTATTACGCTCCATGTAGTCTTATTCAGGGTCAACATTTTTATCCTCGTTTTCTTTTAAACAAAATTTAACGCGCTTCAGATGAAGTCGTGTTCCCTGGCCGTAGTAGTCATATACTCGTTGCAAGCCATGCCTGAAACGCCCTTAGTGCTATTTGCCCAATGACTACAGATCTGAAAAGAAGTTCATCATCTGTCCTGAGTGTAACTATTCAATTGGCTAGTAAGCGAATTGATGACCAAAATCGCTTTTTTAGTTGATCATTCGACCAGCCTTCAACATCAAGACCAGCTGGTCGCTCTCCGTCTCTGTATACTCACGCCGTACGCTACAGGACTCCAGTGCGTGCTGCTCGGCATGTTCTTTAAGGAGTCGCCGGTGCAATATATCAATCTCACCAACATCACGCACACTGACATCGCGCAAAGACTTCTTGCATGAGCCGTAAGGTGCTGGCCTTGCCACCTTGGCAAGTGACTTAGCCTGCGTACCCGACAGTGGCAGTCGCAGATCACCCACGCCATCGACACTAATTTTCAGAGTATCGGTTGACAAGTTACTGCGACAGGCAAATGTACCGCCGTAGGCATTGTCCGACAAGGCAGATAAAGCCTTTGTTATTGAGTCTGCAGGCTCATCCAGTTGAGAAATGACCTCGTCAAACGAAAGAAGCGCAGATGAATCCAAAGTTCACATTGTTTTATTATTACGTATGAACGCCTGGGTGCCCAGCTTGAAGCTTCACGCTGTGGACGCGGTACAGCCTCAGGCGGTCACTTATACATTAAATTCGACAATTCTATCTTCAGAATCAATCAGGGTTCCAACGACATCAAAAGTCAGCAACTTAAAGCGAGAATAGTCCATAGGATTTTACGCAGTTGATGCCCCGCCTTCTTACAGCCGATAAACCAAAGACGGTTGAACGGTAAAAAATCCTGAAGCCAGCGTATGTTTTTTTGCATTAAAATAAAGGTTGCTTTACCTACGGTTGATGGTAATTTTATCCTTATTACTCTGTATTTATGCGGACTAGTCGAATTGTGATTAATAACCACTTAATTTACGATGTTTTTTGAAGTTCAGCAAGAACGAGCATTCGTACCACTCGTTTTATATAAAACTCACTTACAAACCATGTGGTTGATAAGGATTAAAATGTACATTTCTCAAAAACTAATATTTTCGCTTGTTGGCGTCTTCATGTCATCAGCAGCATTAGCTGTTCAATACACCGTCCCGGATGACGGATGGTATCAGCTACAAAATCTGACAACTTATGAGGAGGTGTGTAGCTCCGTTCAAGACACCTGCGATATACAAGGCGGGGTCTATCAGCTAATCAATCACTCAGTACCAATGTCAGACCCAAAGCATCGTCAAACAATAACTGTTTCCAGTGGTACTA
>Ga0209187_1004737_pt1 | contig 10072 bp, 5 predicted proteins | sample BantaG_FD_187430 | JGI IMG/M metagenome (GOLD analysis project Ga0209187, IMG submission 187430) | Marine algal microbial communities from Bantry Bay, Ireland - BantryBay_4 metaG (SPAdes) (version 2) | ecosystem: Host-associated > Algae > Red algae > Unclassified | place: Bantry Bay, Ireland... | reverse complement strand
CCAAAGATGTTCTTCTCCTTTTACTGAAAGTTCCATTCCTGCCATCGAAACTACCAAGTCTCCAACTGTTGCCGTCATCGAATTTACGCCCTCAGTCCAAGACATATTAAATGCACCTGACATCACTCCATTGATTGCCGCAGGAATCAAACTTCCCAATGCTAATCCTGTTCTAAAAATATTTTTCACGCCAGGTCGCTTGTCTGCATTAAGCCGAATTACAGGCCAATCATTTTGATAAGCCAATCCCGAAAGTTTCGTATCAGGATTCATTGGACGAGGCTTCCCAACAATTTCTAATAATGGTAAATCCTCCGCACTATCGGTATAGAAAAAACTTTTTGATAAATCTAAATTATGTTTCTTGGTCAATTCTTTTGCAGCGTGTGCTTTCCCTTCTCCCCAACATGCAGGCTCTATTATTTTACCCGTAAATTTTCCATGCTTAACTTCCATCACCGTACACATCACATGTTCGATATTTAAGTCACGAGCAATTGGATTAACTTGATAAGGGGTTGCTGCTGAAATGATAGCAACAGTATGTCCTTTTGCCATATGTGCTGCAACTAATGCTCTTGCCTCAGGATATATTTCATCTGCCAAATACTTGTGATACACATCTTCACCCACTTCGATAAATGTACTTTCGGGAACTCCTTTGACACCTTGTGCGCCCATTGCAGCAAGTCCTGCAAAGTTTCCATTGCCCATTGCGTAGACCACCACTCCTCCAAATTGTGCGACAATTTCACGTGCCGTGATTCGACCACTTAATACTTTTGTTTGGAAAAATTCTTTTGCAGAAAAACCTTTTATCAACGTTCGATCCAAATCGAAAAATGCTCCGATATGTGAACCACCTTCCCCTTCCATAACTGGACGAGTGAATGCTTCTGTTTTTGAACCCGGGACAATATCTCGTTCGATAGGAACGACTTCCATTGTCTCCGTTGATTTTGCAAGTGTAATACCTTGAAGTTTTTTTATGCGTTCTGCAATGTCATTGAGTTGATTAATAAAACCTTGAAGTGGTTTCTTTTTATCATCGTCTGGAGTTGGAATTAAATCCAGATTTTGAACTAAACGAATACCATTGACTAAGAAAGGTTTGGAGACTGATTCCACTCTTTGAATCCGTCCTTGCCAATGCATCTCTTCACTTAAAAACAAACAGTCATTGATAAATACTGCCTCGTCAAATACTCGTCGAGGTTTCATATTTTGCAAAGCATAAGCAACTACTCGGTATGCTTCGATGTAAGTATATAAAACTACAGGCGCGACAATTACATTTTGTTTTTCCAAAAATTGTAAAGTCCCTGATTTAGTTTTTGTAATTAATTTTTCCCAATTCTTATCTAGCACTTCAAGGTTCTCTTCTACCTCGCTTGAGAACTCTGCCTTTTGCGAATAGAAAAATTCAAACTTAAAAAGAGAACGCAAGTCCATCACTTCTGTCCAAAAAGAAGTTTCTCTTGCATCAGGTTTTGAGGTGGAAGCTTTTAACAAACCAAGTTCTATAAATGCTCGATGGTACAAGTGGTGTACCGACATATTTGCATAGTAAGTGGCCTGCAAATAATTTTGCGAAGCGACTACATATTTTGCATTATAATTTTCTCCGTGTTGTAAAATAAGGTTGGCACGTTGAAGAAGATTGAGTGCAGTTTGGACACTTTCACCGATTGGTTTTCCTCTGTCTACTAATGCATCTGGTTTTCGTTTTTCGATAAGTTCCATCAGTTTTACTACATCGTTTTCGATGGCTCTTTTATTTAAAGAAAACTTACTAAGTAGAGAAATACAAATTAAAGATGCTGTCGTTACAGGAGTAACTTGATTAATTTGATGGACTAATTCTAATGCGAACTTTGGAAGTTTACCTGAGTACGCAGCAACGTTTCGACCTTCTGTAATAATGTCTACGGAAGTCTTTTGTCCAATACTTACTGGTTCTCCAAATCGCAATGAGATTTTTCCAAAATTCTTCCCCATCTCTTTGATGTATCCTAAAAACCATTTTAAACTTTCGGGGCTTTTTTTTCCTCGTCGCCATTGCAAAGTCATATCTTTTACATCAGGGATTAAATCATAGACGATTGAAACTGGAACATATTTTACATCTTTCGTAGATTGTTCTTCAGCTTCACGGATGTATTTTAAAATTCCAACTTTTGGCCAAACCAACTTTCCAGTACGTGATCGTGTCCCTTCAATCGCCCACATAAAATGTGCATTATCATTTACCAAGGAAGCAATGAAATGACGAAGTGTAACTTTATAAACTTCATTTTCTTTAAAAGATCTTCGGATAAATATTGTTCCATTTTGACGTGCCAATTGTCCTAGTCCCATAAACGCCATATTGATTCCTGCAAAGGTGTAAGGCAACGGAATTCCATGTCGAGTCAAGACCACCGCTAAGACAAACATATCGATGTAAGTCTTGTGGGTCATTACAAATGCAATAGGATGTTGACGTGCGAGTGTAGCAATTTTTTTTACTTCGGCAGGATTGATATCAATCGCTTTTTTATATCCACGAGAAAGGATGTACTGCGAGACTTCCATTCCAACTAGATTCGCAACAGGTTGATGAGTGGTATACATTTCTTTTAAACACTCTGCAGCTTGACTATAAACCGTCTCGAAAGACTCGCCATTTTCCTCAGCAATCAATACTAGTTTTTTTTGAAATTTCGAATCTCTTAGGATATTTTCCATAAAATATTTCTTTCGGGTTTTATTCTTTTGTGGTTTCTTTATTTCCCCTAAATATGCGGTAATAATTCAGCAAAGCTGAATCAATTTATTTTTCAACGCAGAGGCGGGGAGACGCAGAGTTTTGATTTTTCTACGAAAAACCTCTGCGTCTCTCCGCCTCTGCGTTGAAAAATAAATTGGCGCAAGCCAATAATGAATAATTAAAATATAGATATTTTCCAAGATAATAAATGAATACCATATGACCATAATATTTTGTTAAACATTGGTTTTTGAACTGAAATCTCATTATGTTGTTATTAAATAACTTAAGATTTACTCCTTTTCCTAAAAAGAACAATTAATGTTTTTTAAAATCTGAAAAAGGATTACCTTTATTATGAAGCGAAAATCTTAGACACAAAATTTAACTTAATTGAGCTTTTATGGCACAACCAAATAAAATTAAAAAGCCTTCTTTTTTTTGGCTTGCGACTGAAATTGGTCGAGCGATTACAGAATTAGGCATTTCTACTCCTTATCGTAAATTCTTTCATAAAAATTATAAAGGCGATGGGCATCCTGTATTGGTGCTTCCTGGGTTTATGGCTACCGACATGTCTACAGGGCCATTACGAACTTTCATTGAAAAAATGGGCTATGATGTCTATGCTTGGGAGCTGGGAAGAAATAAAGCAAGATTAGAAACGCTTTATATTTTAATGGATAAATTAGAAGATATTTATAATGAAACTGGTCAAGAGGTGACGATTATTGGGTGGAGTCTGGGAGGAGTATATGCTCGTCAAATCGCTAAAGAAAAACCTGATATGGTTCGACAAGTCATTACTATGGGTTCTCCATTTAGAGGAATTTCTCAACCGAATAATGCGACTTGGATTTATAATTTTATTTCTAATGGAAAACGAGTTGTTGATCTTGATCCTGAATTATTAGCTGATCTTCCAAAACCTGCTCCTGTTCCTACAACTGCGATTTATTCAAAAGAAGATGGCGTAGTTCATTGGGAGGTTTGTATGGAAGAAATAGAAGATGATATACATCAAAATATTCAAGTACGAGGAAGTCACCTTGGGCTTGGTGTGAATGCTTCTGTCTTACATATTATTGCGGATCGGTTGATGTATGATAAATCAAATTGGGCTTATTTTGAGCCACATAGTGCAGTAGAGGATTTATTGCTTTATCCTTCCTTTTGAAATCAAGCCCCCGACCCCTAAAGGGGAGAAATCGAATAATGGTGAATAACCGTTATTCGATTTTTAATTTTAATTTTGATTGACATTTTGATTTTGATTTCTTCCCTTTAGGGGTTGGGGCTTTTGATTTTTCAACTACATGAATAACAAGACACTTGCAAAATATTATTTCCTTCCTATACTTACCTACTTTTCATTTTCGGTAGTTATTTACTTCGTTCTATATCAATTCGGTTTTGTTGACAAATTGCCCAATAGTCAGACATTGAATAGTGGTGATGCTGGGTTTTATCATTCCATTATGAATAATGGATATTTCTATCAAGCTGATGCTGCGGGAAATGTAGGCTTTTTTCCTTTGTTTGCCTACTGGTGGAGATTGACTCATTTAGGATGGGTTGGTATTACCGTTTTGAATGGATTAATTTATCTGTTTAGTTTGGGGTGGTTATGTAAAATGTTGAAACCTGATAAAATGGTTTTAGGATTATTTATGGCATCGCCTTATATGTTTTTTATGTGGTCGGCATTGTCTGAACCTATTTTCTTTTTATTTTCAGTCGCTATCGTTTATGGAATTTTGAATAAAGATTGGAGATTCGTTTTTGTAGGAACATTGTTAGCATCTATGACTCGCGCTACTTTTTTATTTTTTATTCCTGCGTATGTTGGAATGGCGTTGATGAGTTATCCTATTGATAAAATATTAAATTGGAATACTTGGAAAAAAATATTTTCACATTATCTATTGCCTTGTCTGTTAGGAGTTTCCGCAGTTGTTTTATTTCAATATATGCAAACTGGAAAATGGTTCGCCTACTTTGAAGTACAAACCCGAGTATGGGGAAGAGCTTTTGATTGGCCTGCATTTCCATTTGGTTACCGAACTGTTTTCTGGAATTTAAAATCAAGCTATGTAAGTTTTTGGATTGCAATGGTCACCGCTGGAGTGGGATTAAAATTATTGTGGGATTGGTTTCGAAAAAAAGAAATTTTAAAATCTGTAAAAGACTATGAATTATTTTCCATCATCTTTATATGTATGAGTTTGGTAAGTATTGTTTTTTTTAATGCACATTGGATGTGGAATCCAGATGGCGAAGGCGGAGGATTTATGTCCACTCATTTTACTGGAATTAATCGTTACACTCACCCAACCGTATTCTTCTTAATTCTTTTGGGCTATTATTTCAATTTTAAAAAACTATCCTTATCTCAATATTTTGGAATTTTCTTTATCTCAAATCTAATCTGGTTTTGCTTTGATTTAGAATATTATTCTCATATTCAACGGTATTTAAAGTTTCTAATTCCTAATCTAATTATCATATCTCTCCTACTGTATCATGCTACTCGGTGGAAAATTTTAGGCTATGGAATTATTTTAGGTTCTTTTATTTTACAAGGTTTGCTTTATAATCATTATTTGAGTTTGGTACAGTTGGATTAAATATTTCCAATCAAAATATCAATCAAAATCAAAAATCGAATACCATGTTTTCATCGTTATTCGATTTTTTGATTTTGATTGACATTTTGATTTTGATTGGAATTTCACCTGTTAATTTTTCCTATAAAATATACAATCCTCACTAATCCACGTTTTCCTTCAAAATCATCAAAACAAAAAAAGTAAATATTTCCTTTTAAAAATTTACTTTTGCGAAATAATCACAACTTACATGGAGAACAAGGAGAACCTACTAGGCGTCATTGCGACCCTTTTGAAATGGCGAAAACCAATCATAAGACTTTGTTTGATTGCTGGCATTGGTACAGCGATCATCTCATGGTTTTTTCTACCTAATTATTACGAAGCTACCACTTCCTTTTATGCTGCAAGCCCTGATTTGGGTAAGCCTGACCCTGTGGGAGAACTCGAAACAGATCGAGATTACTATGGTGAGGATACGGACAATGATCGAATATTGACGATTGCAGAGTCGAATGAAATGATTTGGTTTTTGATTAACAAATTCAAATTATATGACCACTACGATATTGATCGATCTAATAGAAAATCAAAAGATAAAATTGTAAAAAGGTTTCGAGGGCTTTATAATGTGGAAAAAACAAAATTTGAAGCGATCGAAATTTCTGTAGAAGATAAGGATAGTTTGATGGCTGCGGCTATTGTAAATGCTGCCCGTGTCAGAACAGATGAGATTGCTCAAGATTTGATAAAGCAAGGTCACCAGAAACGACTTAATTCCTACAAGTCAACGATAGATGGAAAGAAACAGCAACTTTATGTTTTGGGAGATAGCTTGTCGAAGGTTAGGAAAAAATACCAAGTTTTCAATACCAAAACACAAGGAGAATTATTGGCTCAAATGGTGGCTAAGCAGAGAGGTCAATTAATTGGAGCACGAGCGAAAATGCAAGTATTTAAATCTCAAGGAGGTAGTTCTTCCCGTGATTCTGTTGTGTATTTAAATGCTCAAGTAGAAGGTTTCGAAAAAGAAGTAGAAAGCCTTGAAAAAAATCTAGCACTCTTTAATAGTGGAATGTCTGTGGTTAACGAATTGGAAGAGCAACACCAAGAAGGTCGAGAGCAGTTGAGTATTGATCAAGAGCGATACAAGCAATTAAAAGCGATCTATGATTCTTATATCCCAACTCTTATTGTTGTAGAAAATGCTGATATTCCTTATGTCAAATCTCGACCTAAACGATCCCTCATCGTCATTAGCGTAGTTCTCATTACTTTTATTTTAAGTTTGATCGGTATTTTAATTTTTGAAAATTATCGAGATGTCAACTGGAAAGAACTTTATAATGAATAATTATTAATGACCAATTAAGAATATGTCACTCCATTCAAATTATTCATTTTTAATTATTCATTCTTCATTATAGAGATGTTAGCAAAACTTTTCAATATACCTACAGACAATGATAATCCGTCCAACAAGCTATTCATGGCTTTTGGAGTGATTATTTTATTGTCGATGTTTATTGGAGTAGCCGCTGACTTTTATTATTTAGCAATTTTGCCGATTGTAGTACTGATTGGATTTTTGGCAATTGTTGATTTTAAAAAATTGTTTTTTCTTACCGTCTTTTTGATTCCCTTTTCGATAGAGATGACTTTGCCTGGAGGTATTGGGACTGATTTTCCTCCTGAGTTATTGATCGTGGGTTTGATGTTGGTCTATTTACTTTTTTTTATAAAAAATTTAAAAAATATTAATAGTGCATTTTACAAACATCCGATTACGATTTTTGTATTGCTGCATTTGACTTGGACATTTATTACCACACTTCATTCTTACGACTTTGTAGTTTCTTTAAAATTCTTGTTGGCCAAGTTCTGGTATATTTTTGTTTTCTATTTTATGGCAGGACAGCTTATCAAGAGTGCCAATGATTTTAAAAATCTATTTTGGTTTTTCTTTTTTCCAATATTTGCTACGGTTACTTATGTGATGATAAGACACGCTGCATTGGATTTTTCATTTGAAGAAATCAATTTTTGCGTAGGGCCGTTTTATCGAAACCATGTGATGTATGGTTGCCTTGTAGCATTGTTTTTACCGTTCATATGGTATGTCAGAAAATGGTATCCAAAGTATTCGTTAACATGGTGGTTTCTTGTAGGAGGATTGTTATATGGATTGCTTGCCGTTCAATTATCGTATACTCGTGCTGCTTATGTTGGGATTTTTATTGCAATTGCAGCAGTTTATATTGTTCGATTTCGATTGATGAAAATAGCGGTTGGATTGGCGATTGTTTTGGCTTTGGCGGTGGTGGTTCATTTGGTGAGTAATAATAATTATATTCATTATGCTCCTGAATATAAAACTACCGTAACTCATAATAATTTTGATAATCTAATTTCAGCTACTGCGAAAGGGAAAGATATATCGACGATGGAAAGAGTGTATCGTTGGGTGGCAGGTTATCAAATGAGTTTGGAAGAACCGTTGACTGGATTTGGTCCAGGGAACTTTTATGGTTTTTATAAAAGACATACCGTGACCAGTTTTAAAACTTATGTAAGTCGAAATCCCGAACAGTCGGGGATTCATAATTATTATTTGATGTTGGTGGTGGAACAAGGTTTTATTGGAGCAGGTATTTTCTTATTGATGAGCTTTTATTTTTTGATTAGAGGAGAAACGGTTTATCATAATACTACTGATCAAAAAAAGAAATATATGGTGATGACGGTCATTTTGATCGTGATTATTATTGATTGTTTGTTGTTGATAAATGATATGATTGAGACGGATAAGATTGGGGCGATCTTTTTTATTTGTTTGGCAATAATAGTAAATATTGATACGGAAAATAGTAAGAAGCTACTTAATGTTTCTTCAAAATAATTAACCTAATTCTCCTTTGGAATAGAAAATTAATAAATGCAGATTTCCTTAAAATTTTTGGTTCTTTGACAAAAATCGTGGAAGCCCCGAAGAGGGCGAAATATTCTAGCCTGCGGTAACGCCGTAGGTAATTCGCATACCTTGTAACTAAGCCCTGAAAGGGCGGAATATTCTCTTTTTAATAAATATTTCGCCCTTTCAGGGCTTTACTGTTTCTTTTTCATCTGAACCTACGGCGTTGCCGCAGGCTAGATTATTTTGCCCTCTTCGGGGCTTACACGGTTTTTGTCAAAGAACCTAAATTTTTAATGAGATTTTTCGCAAAGGGACGAAGTCGCAAATCAAAGTTAACATTTAGAGTATTCGCAGTAAACAAATTACACTAATAATTGGTATTTCGATTTTTTTCTATAATTTAGTGCTATCAATTAAGCTATAACTATCCAATATCCATTCCCACCAAGGACAATTTTTTCTAAAAAATAAAAATGATTTTGAATTTACTTAAGCATACAAGTAATGTGCTTATGTAGGGTTCAACTCCTATCTCCTTTTATTAACAAAACAAAAATTCTATCATGAGAAAGTTTATCCTATTGCTACTAAGTTGTCTCTCTCTACTTTTTATTTGTTTGCTCAAGATTGTGGGTCTACAGCACTACACAAGCACATGCTCCAAACTGATCCTAACTATGAAATAGGATTACAAGAATTAGAAGATCAGATTCTATATTTTCAAAAATTGAATGCATTAAGTGGAAATGCTGTTACGGAAAATGAAGAACTTTTAACCATTCCAATTGTTTTCCACATCATTCATACTGGAGAACCAATTGGTACAGGTTTCAATATTTCAGATGCTGATGTTTTTGATGCTCTCAATCGGATGAATGAAAACTTTGCAGCGGTGAATGGTTTGGGAGCAAATGTCAATATAGAATTTTGCTTAGCCACCAATGATCCGCAAGGCAATCCTACCAATGGTATCAATCGAGTAGATGGCTCAATAAATAGTACGCATCAAGGCAAAGCCTTCTCGCGAACTGGGAACAGAAAAACTACTCTTTTGGCCCCACAAAATACATCCCCACCTTATTCGCATGTTTCACTTCCACCTCACCACGATAAGTATATTCAAATTCCCCATTGAGATGACCATGAGTTTTTGAAGAAATATTTATCTTTCCATGTTCGCAAGTACTTTCCATTCTACTTGCAATATTTACCGTATCGCCCCAAATGTCATAGGCGAATTTTTTAGTCCCAACCACCCCTGCAATCACATGTCCTGTATGTATTCCAATCCGCATATTCCAATAAGAAACTCCTGAATTAGTTTTTTCACGATAGCGTTGTTCCATGAAATTTTGCATCTGGATAGCAGCGTGTACGGCGTCAGTAGGATTCGTTTCATTGGCAATAGGAATACCTCCTGCGCACATATAACCATCCCCTATAGTTTTAATTTTTTCCAAACCATTTTGCTCCGTTATTTCATCAAACGCTCGGAAACACTCATTCAACTCCTGTAGTAATTCTTCAGCCGAAAGGTTTTCAGAGATCTTAGTAAAATTGGTAAAATCGGCAAAAAGAACCGTTACCTTATCATACTCTTTAGGTATCGCAATACCTGTAGATTTTAATTCATTCGCAGTTTCAAGCGGTAAGATATTTAATAAAAGTGCTTCTGATTTTCGACGCTCTTCTTCAATCTCTTCATTCTTGGTTGCTAATCTTTGGTTAGCAACTCTGGCATAATACCATCCACTTAATATCATAATAAACAATAATCCTAACAAGGCTCCTAGGCCATAA
>Ga0209187_1004730_pt1 | contig 10081 bp, 3 predicted proteins | sample BantaG_FD_187430 | JGI IMG/M metagenome (GOLD analysis project Ga0209187, IMG submission 187430) | Marine algal microbial communities from Bantry Bay, Ireland - BantryBay_4 metaG (SPAdes) (version 2) | ecosystem: Host-associated > Algae > Red algae > Unclassified | place: Bantry Bay, Ireland... | reverse complement strand
CCCGCCCCGCCCCGCCCCGCCCCGCCCGGGCGGCAGCGTCGCCGTCGCGGCAGCATCCCCTCGTCCCGCCTACCGGCGCTGCGCCCCCGTCGCACCTGCCCCATCCGCCCCGCGCCGCCCCGCTTCGCCCAGCCCCATCCCGCAGCGCCCCGGTGGCAGCGTCGCCGTGGCGGTAGCGTCACCGCTGTCGAGGTCGCTGTTTGCTCTTTCCCTTTTGTGATGGTGGAGTGTGCGTGCGTCGTTCCGATCTCCGCGTCGGCCGCGTTGCCTGCCCGCCCCGTCACCTCCCTCTCGCCGCCGTTGTGGTCGTGGTCGCCTTCGGCCTCCCTGCCGGCGCGTGGGGTGCCGGCTACCTGCCGGCCGTGACGCTAGCTGCGTGCCGGTTCCGCAGAGCGCGGATCTTTCAACGCGCCCCCACCGCTGTCGTCGAGGCTGCCCCCCCCGCTGTCGGCCGACGCCGTCACCGCGGCCCCCGCTTTCGCGTGCAGCCTCCCCCCCCGCCAGGCGTCCACGATGGCTCGCTACCCCTCCACTGTGTGCGCGGTGTGGGCGGTTGTGACGGGCTGGACAGCGGGGCTGTCCCTGTGGTTTGCCGTCGCGCTGTTGGTGGCCTCCTGCGTCAGCGGTGCCGCTGGCGTCTCTGGTGGCGCTCGGTCGGACGCCCGGCCGTCATCGGCGGCCGGAGCGAGCTCGGACGTGCACAGAGTCGACACCCACGCGTGGATGGAGTACACGTCGGTGGACGTGCTGTTCCCCGGTCTTGGGGAAGCATCCACGGCGGCGGCGGCGACGAGTCCGGCGCCGCCGACGACTCACCATTTGGACGGCGGCACGTTTGAGTACGCCTACGCCAAGGACGTATTGGCCGGCAAGACCGTCAACGCCGCCCCCGCGGGCGCCTTTGATCCGTCGACGATGCGCGTCCCCGGTGGTGGCTGGCCAAATGCGGGGCCAGGCCGCCTTGAAGGCTCGGGGCTGCGGCTGAGCGACTCGCTCGGCGACGTGCTGGTGGTGATGTTTGCGACCATGGCCTACCAGAGCCTGACCAAGCGATTTGACTCGAGTGACGACACCATGAAGGCGCTTTCCGGGCTGCGCGCGTTGAGGCGCAGATACAAGCGCATCACGTACGCGGCCTTGCGCAACCGCGTGTGGGACTTGGCTCCGAGTGGCGCCATCGGCGTCGTCGTGAAGTTTGGCGGTACCGGGTCGCGCGACAACAAGGGAAAGCACCAGGTATTGGTCGCCACCGCGTCGCTAGCAGGGGAGGATGTGGTGTGCAGCTGCAGCGAGGAGGAGCGGTGCCTTGGCCCTAGCGGCTGCTCGCTGCGCATCCCGATGGTGGCCGCGCTGGAGAAGGTGCGGGTGGCGATGGAGGTCAATATGGCCGACTTCTTCATGGTCCTGCGCGCGTCGGTCAAGGTCGGTCGTCTCCGCGCGGGACGGGCCGTCCTGTACGGGGACAGGACGTGCGTCGTGCGCAATGGCGATACGAGCTGGCCGTTCACGGCCGTGCGCCGGACGCGCGGCGGCTCGTGGGTGTGCCTGGCGTGTAGGACGGCCGACGGGACGTGCGACCACGTTCACTCTGCGGTATCGGCGGCCAGGGAGGACGCAGAGGGGGAGGGCTCGGACAGCTCAGACTCGGACGTGGACGAGGATGAGGGCGACGAGGCGGGCCTGCTAGTGGCAGCGGGCTTGGCCGACGCGGGCGACCCAGTGGTGGCCGGCGCCGTACAGCTTCCCGCCCACCTCCTGAGCAACACCACCCCGCTGGCGCCTGTCAACCGCTTCAAGTGGGCGCCGAGGTCGGCGGAAAGCCGCCATCTCGTCCCCCCGCTCGTGGCTCAACGAGAGCGCGCCGCCATGATGCGCGCCCTCCGCAACCCCGCGCTCAAGATGCACTATAAGGCGGGCGCGCAGTGCCCTTATTGCCTCGTCGGCCGCTCGTGCAAGACGGAGATTGAGGTCAAGAACGCCAAGGTCGAGTTCGAAGATGGGGCGGTGCCCGCCACGGTGGAGACGTGGCGGTGCCACCAGTGCCTGTTCCGCGTGCTTCCCGACGGCGCGGCGCGGGGGGTGATCTTTCACTCCTGCCACACCATTTACTCGGAGGCATTCCTCTTCGAGGTAGCCGTCAACCTCGCGCGGAACGGCAGCTCGCTGCACTCGGCGTCCTACCTGCGCGAGGCTTTCTCGGAGCTGCACCACGGCAGCAAGTACCCGGGCGCCAACAAGCGCATGCGGTCTGTTTCGACGCTGCGTAAGGCGCTGTTGCTCTACCTGGCCCTGGCCATCAAGGGCTTGCCCTATGACACCGTGTCGTGCGCCACGTGCCGGCGCCCCGACGGCAGCTACGTCGTCGTGTCCTTTGACGGTCTCCAGCTGGGGTATCGCGTCAAGTACAAGAAGGCGTTCGACCGCACGGAGGTGAAGATCCACCCAGTCAAGCGCGCGTCCATCGTGCCGTGCCTGATCACGGACGAGGCGGTCTCCAAGGCGATCGGCCGCGTGCTGACGACGAAAAAGAAGGGCGGCGCCGCGCCGTCGACCAAGGCGATCACCACCGTCACCTCGATGCGGGGCCACATCATGGCCGTGGCGCTGCTCTTGGGCAACGTCATGGTCGGCGGGGTGGAGAAGTCGTTTGCGGGCTCCAAGGGACACCTGGAGGACGGCGTGAAGAACAGGGGGTGGGATCCCATGGTCGACGGGGGCGCCTCGAAGGAGCTGGTGGCCTTCTTGAGGGGGGCGTTCGATGTGCGGGTGGCGGCCAGGTCGTTGGCGCTGACGGTTGAGGGGGCGCCTGCGGATTTGCGACGCCGGGTGCCGGCCGAGCTCATGGCTCGCGTACACGCCCTCTTAGTTGACGCGGAGCTGCCTCTTGCCCCCGCGGGCCCCACAGAACCTGCAGCACACGGCGGCGGCGAGTCGTTGTTGGTGGACACCGACCTGCTGCGGGTGGACGCGGAACGGGGGCGGATGCGTGCGCGCGCGGACGACTGGGGTGAAGCGGACCAAGGCTCTTCCACGGATGGTGCAAGTTCGAGCGATTCGGACCCCTTTGCCAGCGACGAGGATGGCTACGTTCTGCCGAGGGCGGCCGAGGAGCCGGCCGAGATGGAGTGGGACCGGGATGCACCACTCCTGGCGTACGGGGAGGCGCTCGACGAGCCGGCGCTTGGCACGACGGGCGGGGAGGCTGGCGCGGCGAGGCTCCGAAACATGAGCTTGCCGCTGCTGCCCCACATCCCGTGCACGGCGGCGTCGACACTCAAGATCCTCGACTTTGTTCGTGCAGTCGTGGTGGACCCTACGTTTGTGTGGGCGCCGCAAAAATCGTGGGCGGCTGTGGACGCGGTGGTCGACGTGCTGCTCTCCTCTGAATTCTCCATCCCCTCCCTTGCTGCGACTTTGAGTTTGCCGCTTGTCAAGGAGCAACGTCTGCTGCGCGGAGCCGTCGCGTGCTTCGGCCCTGGGTTGGAATCTGACGCGCGGCTGCGCAGGCTGCTCGCGGGGCTGTTGTCAGGGCTCAAGGAGCGGGCGGCGGCGTACGACAAGTGGGTCGGTGACTCGGCCGAGACGGTTGCACTCCACCCCAGCGCGGTGAACTCGCTGCGCTTCGAGATGGCGGCCGCGCACCCGTCGTACACCTTCTCCCACAAGCAGTTCACCCACGCGTGGCTACTGCCACCAGCGACGGTGGCCGGCTACCGGGCCGTGTACAACGAGTACACGGACCAGTGGGACGACTACCTACGGACGGGCATTTGGGCACCCGGCTTGCCCGTGCTGCGGCCAATGCCGGGGTTCAGGGGCGCTTCGTCGGCGAGCACCGACCTGCCGACGTGCAAGCACGAGATGGGCAAGGAGACGAGCCACACAAGCGGGACAATCGGCGTCTTTTGCACGTGCTCGCACCCGAAGTGCATCGGCGTGTTGGTGCTGACAGGCTCAGAGAGCCAGAGGATGCCGCTGGAGTTTGTCGCGCAGCGGTTTGTGCAAATGCCCAAGACTATCATCTACGACTTTGCCTGTGCAACGCTCAAGACGGCGCTCGTGCGGCTCCCCTTCCTGGCGCGGGTCCTCTCCCTCAAGTGTGACCGCTTCCACTGGCGGGAGAACCATGTGGACTGCTCCGCCGCCATGAACCCCGACTCGTACGTGTCGCTCGACGGCGTCAATACTTCCTCCTGTGAGGAGCGCAATGCGCTCTCTCGGCGGCAACAACATCATCTGAGGCAGATGCAGCAGGACCAGTTCATCACCTTCACCGTGTACCAGCAGGCGGTTTCCAACGCCGTGGCCATGCACAGGGACAACAAGATGATGGGGGAGTCCTGCAAGTGGCCGGAGTGGTACAGGCGGACGCACGTGGACGTGGATGGGGCACCAAGAGAGAGTGAGTGATAGACGTACATGTGCTTGCTCATTGACTGCTCGCTACTCCGTAAAAACCAATGTTTCCCCCATCCCGCGGATGCCCGCCCAGCTCCCACCCGCCTTCACGGCGTCACGCCACAAGGTGGGCGGCCATCTGGGGGTCTGGCCGGCGACCGCGGCGGAAACTCCTTCTGTATCCGCCACCCCCCAGCCCAATGGGCGGGGAATATCCCTTCACGGTGACTAGGTCACCCCCGCCATCCGCACGCGCCGGCCGCCACGCCGCGCCGGCGCTGACAACCACTGCCGTCCAGCTGCCCTGTCTCAGCAGAGCCCCCCCACCGCCCGCAGTTCACCATAGAGACAGAGGCGGCAGGTACGCACCCCCGCCTGCCCAGACACCACCGGTGTCATTCCGCCCACCAGTGCCACCCCCAACGCCAGCCTGACGCGCCGCCTCCCCGTGTGTTGCGCCACCTGCTGGTTCAGATCGCAAACTGCGCTGGCGGCCAGCCACTCCTCTGTTACCGAGCCAACTGCACCCCCCCATCTGTCCACCCCACTCGACGGCGCTGGTCGCCACGGCTGCTGATGGCGGCCCCGTCCAGAATTGTAAGAGAAAGGAAGGCGGAGCACACGCATGGCAGTAACACGCCGTCCGCCCCCAGACTGAGCGGACTGATATTTTCGCCGCCTCTGCTGCTGCCACCGCTGTCCACACTGCCCCCCACGACGAGCGCTGCCAGCGGTGACGCCACATCTAATAGCACCGCGTTCCCCCCCCCTCCAGTGCCACACATCGCGCGCATCTGCCGCAGCTGTTGGTGCCAGCGCCAGCCGGGTCGAACGCAAGACGCCCACCCGGGCTCTGCGATGCTACAAAGGGCCCCCGTGGTGTCTCCGACGCACTGCACGGCCCCTGCCTCCGCCATCCACGCCGATGCAGCCACCGCTACCCGATGACACAGCCTGCGCTTCTGTTGTATTTTTGTTTGTCTTTTTGTCTCTCTCCCTTCCAACTTTGTGCATCCACCCAGTCTCTGTGTGCGTTTTCTTTTCTGCTTCCGTGTGTTGGAAAGCTTGCGGCGCCCGCAGAGCAGTACGCTGCGTGTCCTTGCTCCCATACGCCCCTTGCCGCACCCCCCCGCCTACCCACCGCTCCCCGCCCCCAGCGGCCCCGCCCGCCCCATCCCCCCGCACCAATCCCCCCCCACACCACGGCGCCCGTAACCAGCAGCGGCGCCACCTCCCACCGACACATTGGTATCGGGGGAGGCGGCACACAGTGACAGCAGCGGCGGCGTCATCGCCCACCAATGTTCGAATGAGGGGGGGAGGGGGTGAACGACAAACTTTGCCATGCGGCGCCCGTGCACGGGCAATGGCGCCTGGCTGGGAATCCGTAGCTGCGGTCAGCGGTCCGCATCGCCGCCGCCGCCACCGACGCCGGCAGCATCGCGACGGTGTCGCCGACGCAACGGCGTGCGCTTGGCCCCCGCTGGTGGCTGCTTCAGCACTCCGCACGCGTCCCTGCTGGTAGGGACGCAGAAGTGCGCGCTTGGCCGCGGTGCGTCCGAAAAGCCGGGTCGGCGGCAGTAGGTCGCACCCGCGCCGCCCAGGTCAGAGGCCCACCAGACCCCCCAGATGCCATCGCAACCCCCCCCCCAAATACGCCCCCAGACGCCGTGGAGATCCCCCGCAAAGCCCCCCCAGGCGCCCTTGCAATCCCCCGCACCAGAGCAACCTGCCGGCTGGACCCACTCGCAAGAAATGGCAGGAAAGGACAACGTGGCTTTAGAATGCCAGTTTCCTCCGAAATGTACAAGATGTGCACACTTACACAATCATCATCCTTCTCTGAACTGAGCGCAACGCTCACAGCGGCCGAGATGGCTCGTCGACCAAATGAAATCAAATTTTGTGGTGGGCACCACCTCTCTGTGAAATATGTATAGTATAGAAAATAATATATGTCATCAACTGAGATGCGGGGTTTTTGGAGAAGGGATCATCGACCCTGTCGAGCTCGCCCAGTCGACCAGCGCATTGCCAGGCGCCCGCCGCGCCGATTCGCTCAACGCTGCTACCGCCTCCTCCTCGCCCAGCATCAGCAGCGAGCGCGTGGGCGCCGTACTGCCATTGTCGCTGTGAACCACTGCTCCGCTTTGGCTGGCGACGACCCTGCCGCTGGTGGTTGGGCATGCTGTTATCCCGGGTGGCGCGGGCGCCCGTGGCTTTGGTAGCTAGGTGACGCGTGGATGAAAGAAGTGGCAACGGGGGGTGGGGGGGGAACGCGCTGCTGCTGATGTTGGCGTCACGGGCGATAGCGAAAAGGTGTGTTTCGATGGTGGCGGCTGTGCGTCCGTCGTGGGAGGCGATGGAGCCACCGTGGGTCTTTCCTGAGGGCGTCGCTGGGAGTGGCGCGTGAAGGTGGCACCTGGGTCATACATGAGAAGGAGAAGAGCATTGTATTACGAGAGCGAAAGAGCAAGCAATACGAGAATGTAACTCCCCAACGGTTTAGGTCAAGCAACGCGGGGTGACTGCTGCCGCGCATGACCACACATCAAAACAAAGTAAATGAGAGAGAGCCTAAGCTGGTCACCGCTGACCACAACCGACCCCCAGTCCTGCTCATACACGGTGCACCAGATGTAGGAGAACGCATAAAGCCCGCAGTTGTAGCCGTCCTCCTGGCCCGGCGAATTGACGTGGTCGACTGTCCACTCAGCGCCACCAACCGACGACAGGTTGAGACAGGAGAGGCGCCATCGGAGCTCCGCCTGCCTTGCAAAAAGAAGCAACCTGTTGACGATGTGGTCCTTGGCTGCAGAGCTCCCCCCCGCCAGTGAGTCATATACAGTCACAGTGCCAGAGAGCAAAGACACGGAAGCAGAAATCCAATGCACGTTGTCCATATTCAACACCATGACAAACCGTGTTGTCGACGGGCTCCACGAGTCAAGCACCTCCACAATAGCAGCCAAGGCACGCTCAAACTGTACCTGAATCTTGCCAATGTGTGTGAAGGATGCCGACTGCGAGGTGGAGAGCACGGCGGTTGGAATCGACAAGGCCATGCACCGCTCCTGCAGCTCCGCCAGGCCGGCGTCCAGCGGCGCGTTGGTCATGAAGGCCTCCTGGCCGGCGACGCAAATGTCCAACACGCAGACCGAGTAGCCACCAAAGGCACCAACCTGCACCTCGCTCGGGGAAGAGCGGAGGCCGCCGCGGGGGAGCGCCCACACGCAGTCGCCAGGCAGCCGGACAGAAATGCCACTGCACACCGACTCTGCCATCGAGGAGATCGGCGATGGCGCGCCCGACCAAAAGTTGAGCATTGCGGGCAGCTGGGCGCCAGACGACGCGAGCCGACCCATCCACGACACGAAGAGGGTGGACGACAGGATGGACTCGTTGAAAGCCAAAACGGAGCTCATCTCCATCAGCGACGACTGGAAGAGGTAGACGGGGTCGAACTTGGCGAGGGTGAGCTGCACCACCATCTGGGGCTGGTCGGGGCCGTCCTCCGACGTGCGACAGGCGGATTCCTCAGCGGCGGTCAAAGCAGCAAAGGCCTCCTTCAGCAGCGCCCGCGGGAGAACGACACGCACCCGCGTGCTCGCGCGTGTCGCGGTAGCGAGGTCGGGGCCGGAGAGGGGCACTACAGACACAACCGTCGAGGGGGGAAGCAGAGGGGCCGGCCGACGCATCCACATCTGGTGCATCCGCAAGGTCAAGCTCGCCCGCTCCAGCGCCCACAACGAATCTTGTGCCACAATTGGGATCGGTCCATACCCACCGCTGCCCGCAGCGCCAACACAAGCGGCACCCGAGCTGGACGCGCCCGGTGGCGCAGCAGCGCGTGGCGCACCGGCGGCACCCGAACCGGTCGTCCCGGGTGGAGAGGCACCAGGTGGAGGGATGCCGCCCAATTTGGAGGGCGGGGAATGCTTGGGCTTCTGGGCGGCGTCAGCGGCCTTGGCGGCATCCTTGGCTTTTGAGGCGGCCGCAGCGGCGGCGTCGGACTTGGCCAGGTTGGCGTTGGCCTCTGCCTCCTTCACCCGCAGCTCCGCGGCAGCCACGATAATCTGCGCCTTGCTGCGTGCGGGCCTCTTGGCCTTGTCCTTGCCGCGTACGTTCTTGTGCGCCGGCATCGGTGGACGCGGCTTCTTCTTGGTGTTGAGCTGCTTGGCGTCCTCAAACGGGTCCTTCTGGCGCGCGCGCCGCTTCCTGCCGCTCCGGTGCGCGGCGGCCATCGTCTCCTCGAAGACCTTGGCAAAAAAGGGTGACAGGTGCGCGGCCACGCACCAAGCCAACCGCTTCTCGTCCATCGTTTGGCCCTTCCCCCCGGCGTTGTTCAGCGGGAGGAAGTGCGCGCCGTTGACGGGTCGCTTAAACGCGCTCGACGTCCACTCGTTAGACAGCAGGTCCAAAGGACAGGCACGCGCCCAGGTGAAGCCGTTTGTCCCCTTGCACCGCTCGCGCAGGATCCCGCCGGCGCGGGAGAACATGTTGGCCAAGTCGACGGTTGTGATCTCGTTGACGCTCTCAATCCTACCGATGAAGAGCACGTTCTTCAGGTCCACGTCCGCCAGCTCCTTCTTGCCGAGACCGCCCTTGACGGCAGCCTTGATGGTCGCCCGCTCGTGGAGTGTGTTTGACGGGTAGGAACGCGAGCCGCTCGAGGATCCGTCCCCGCTGCTGCTCTTTCCGCTATCTCCCTTTGGACCGTCGTCGTCCGCCGGATCGCCGCCATCTGCATCGTCCCCGCCGAACGCGCCGCCATCTTGGGCGCCCCCTAGTTGGCCACGTCCCCCCCGACCGCTCCCTTCTGCGCTGGCAGCATCCACCTGTTGCCGCCGCTCACGACCTTGTTTGCCGCCGCGAAACGCCCACCAGTCCTTGCAAAACTCGCTGTTGCCGGACGCCGACGTCTGGCCCCCAGCGCATTTGATGACCTTGCCGTAAAACGGCGCCGCTGCAGACCCGTCGCCCGCTTCGAGCACGAGCCAGACGCCCGACCACTTTGGCACCGCGCTGGCCAAGCTCAGCAGCTGCAACGCCGCCAGGCACATCAACTTGATGATCTCATTCGACGCAGCGTCGTACGTGGGCCGCACCTCCGAGGTAGCCAGCTTGGACGGCGCCACCGTGGACGGCGCCGCCGTGGCCGGCGCCGCCGTGGACGGCGCCGGTATCTTCGGGGCCTCGGCGCGGCCGGCGGCGGCGGCAGGGATCGACTCGCTCGCGGCCGCTCCCTTGTCGGACGTGGGGGGCGCGGTGGCCGTGGCGGCGCGCTGCCGTTGGGGCTGCTTGAGCTGGAAGCCCTTGGTCGCCGCCGACGGCACCGTTGGTACGGTCGTCTCGCCCTCCGACACCCACGGTGCCGCGTCGTCAAGAGCGGTAGGCGCGGTAGATGGCGGGGTGACGGCGACTTGAGCCCCCGCGCCAGCTGCAGCAGTGGTGACAACGGGCTCATGGTCGGCAGCGAAGTGGGGCGGGCAGGTGGTAGGGGTTTGACTTGCAGCAGCGGCGACAGCCGTCTCGTGTTCGGTAGGGGGGGGTGGAGGGGAGGCGGCTGGGGATGGAGCCACAGTGGTGGCGACAGCCGTCTCGTGGTCGGTAGTGCGGGGGGGGGAGGACGCGGTTGAATGCGGAGCCGCAGCGGCGGCGCCAGCGGGCTCACGGTCGGCAG
>Ga0209187_1004728_pt1 | contig 10082 bp, 9 predicted proteins | sample BantaG_FD_187430 | JGI IMG/M metagenome (GOLD analysis project Ga0209187, IMG submission 187430) | Marine algal microbial communities from Bantry Bay, Ireland - BantryBay_4 metaG (SPAdes) (version 2) | ecosystem: Host-associated > Algae > Red algae > Unclassified | place: Bantry Bay, Ireland... | reverse complement strand
CATAACAACTCGTCGGTATGCGCGGCGAAAGTACGCGTCGCTTTGGCAGAGAAAACGCTCGACTGGGAAAGCCGGATGCTGGAGCTGAACGGCGATCAGTTCCTGCCCGAATATCTTGCGCTCAATCCCGATGCCGTGGTGCCCACGCTGGTGCATGATGGTCGCGCGATAACCGAATCCACCGTGATTCTGGAATATCTGGAGGACGCTTTTCCCGAGTGCCCCCTGCGCCCCGCTGACCCCTGTTACGGTGCGCTGGCACGCCGCCTCATGATGAAACTCGATGCGGGCGGCTCCAGTATCCACTATTGTGCGTCGGTCCTGACCTATGCAATCGCCTACCGGCACACTCTGATCGCAGAAGCAGGCGGGACAGACCATCAGGCCCTGAGCGACGTCATCGACCGGAACATGAATCCGAAAAGCCGCCGCTGGCTTGAAGATGTCGTCTTCAAGGGCGTGGAATCACCGATATTCAGCCACGCGATCCTGTGCTTTGACCGACTGCTCGCCGAATTTGAAACATTGCTCTGCGAAACTGAGTGGCTGACTGGTGAACGCTATTCAATTTCGGATGTGTCCTTCACATCCTACATGATCCGTCTGGAGTTGTTGCATACAGGATTTCTCTGGCGTGACCGGCCCCATGTCTCAAGGTGGTATGAGCGGCTGAAATCACGGGACAGCGCCCGAACCGTCTTCGATTGCTACTCCCCCGCGAGTATGGAAACCCTGACATCGCGCGGGCGCGACGTGGCCGGACGTGTCGAGCATCTGGTGAGCCACATGCGCGGCGCGCAGGATTGATACAGCATGTATCTGTCGCTGTAACGGCCTGTAATCATCGCCGCAAACCCGACATGTCCGCAACTCTACTCCCTCACTGAATTCGCAGGATGATGGAGAGCGAAGCAAACTCCCTTGCCCTGAGTCACAAAGTGCCACATCCCCCGTCTCCTCGCGTGAAATCGTTTGACATTTCAGCTAGTGGGATGATGGTGGGACGGCAGGGTTTCCGGACATGGAGCATGAGGGAATACATGACTTACAAGGCCTATGCCGCCACGATGCAAAGCGTCTGGTTCAGCGATGATGAAGGTCAGAGCTGGAACAGGTTGCTGACCCCGACCGGCGGATTCTACAACGAAGCCCGCTGCTGGAGCGTCCAGACCCATGCCGCACGCCCCGGCGAGGTGCTGGCCGGAACCGATCAGGGGCTTTACCGTTACAGCGAAAAGACCAAGAGGTTCGATCACATTCCGTCACCCATGGACGGTCTGCACATCCTCAAGATCGCTCAGGACCCCCATGACCCCGATACCATCGTCTGCGGCACGCGCCCGGCCGAGGTCTTTATCTCGCATGATAACGGGGACACCTGGACGCGGTGCAATCTGGATGCCTCGACCGAATGTTGGTTCATCAATACCAGCCGGATCACCTCGGTTCATTTCGACCCGCGCGACCGCGATACAATCTGGATCACGGTCGAGATCGACGGCGTCTTCCGCTCCACCGACCGGGGCAGGACGTGGGAATTGATTATCCGTGGATTGCACGACAATGACACCCATGATCTGGTGTTTCGTGACCGTGACGATGGCAGCCGGACGATCCTGTGCTCGACCGAGGATGGCGTACACAGGTCCGATGATGATGGCACGACCTGGACGCAGCTTCGGGTGCCGCAGGCCAAATGGGACTATTTCCGCAGCCTCAAGCAACCCGGCGAAAACAGCGACACGGTGATCGCCAGTGTCGGCGACAAGCCGTCTGGCGAAGCGGGCCAGTTGTTAATCAGCCGCGATTTCGGGGAAAGCTGGGCCGAATGTGCGCTGTCCCATCCGGCCAATTCCACGTTCTGGTCCATCGGCACCAACGCGGCGGATACCGATCTGCTCTATGTCTGCACGATCTTCGGGCAGATCTTCAAAAGTACCGATGGCGGCGAAAGCTGGACCAAGATGGCCCGCGAACTGGGCGAGATCCGCATGATCGCCTGGGCCCCCGTATAAGGAAACCTGCCAATGTCATTATTCCTGTTCCAACCTCACATCACTGGCCCTGAGGGAGCTGTCACCACGCCCGACGTGATCGTGGATCATGTATTTCTGGACGGCGCGCCCAAGCCCGTCGGATTGATTAGCGCCAACCCATGGCAACAGGTCAACCCCGCCGAGACGGCGCAGGCAGGCTTTGCCATCACCGCGCTTGGCGGGGGCGCGATTCTCTCGCCGGTCGTGGTGCTGGGGTCAGGCATGATTATCGTGTCGCGACAGGCTTGGCGGCTGAACAATCTGCACGATCATATCGGGGAGGTCACGCTGAATGGCCAGCCCCTGTCCGATGTGGGTCTTCCCGATGTACTGGTCTGCGATGCGGGTGGTACGGACGATGCCTTGCCGCGCGGTTACATGGTGATCGGTCTTGTCACCGGCAACAGCGTCACCTCCGAGCTGGCCGATCCGATACTGGCGCGGAGCCTGTCACATCGTGTCGTGTTCGAGCCCCTCGATCAGGACCGCTGGGGCGCAGACCGCCCCAAACCGCGATATTCTGTCGGGCCGACCCAAAAGGATGTCACCCATTATATCTAGAACGAAACCCGATCGGTCTGGGCCGCCAAGTGTCAGGAAACGCGCAACGCCCGGCGCAATTCCTGACCGACCCTGACCGGCGATTACCCCGGCCGGGCCTGATTGGCATTGGCAGGGGGCGAATACGGGGGGTTACCCCGTATCCGCGCAGCATCGCGCCGTGTTCCCTTTTCGATGGTCGTGCAAGGGGATCAGGCCTTGTAGGTTTCGCGCGCCGTGACGGAGATCGGGCATGGCGCGACGGTACATGCGATCTCGGTCTGGATGTGCCGTTCCACCGCAGGTTTCGCTGAACCGCCATCCGGTTCACCCCATGTCAGGGACAGGGTTTCGCCTTCGGTTGCCGCGTCCTCGTCCAGCAAGGCCAGCGAAATCCAGCTACTGACATTCGATGTATAGACCGGGTAATGCGACAGGCCGACAGGCTTGCCGTTCCTGCTCACGAGGTCATAGGGGCAGGTCGCGTAATGCGATGCGGGCATGTCGAGGAATTTGAACCGATCCCCCTCGTTATACATCGAGGCGAAGACCTTCACGACATCGTCCTTGGCCCATTTCAGGGTGACCTTTTTCTTGTGCGGCTGGTCTTTCTTTTTCTCCAGCGCGGCCCGGCCGATGAAGTCATGGTCGAATTTGACGATATGGCCATAGCCGATATCATAAGGCGTCAGGTAGTAATCCTCGACATTATCGGACACCAGAGAACCGCCCAGGGACAGGTTCGCCATAAAGCTGTCAGCCCCGAGCCATTCGCGGAACGGCTTCATCTTCTCGCCGGTATAGATCGCGGGCAGGGGTGACGGGAACCAGCCGCTTTCGTGGGCGACGGTCGAATAGGTCTTCGATCCGGCGGCCAGCAGGCCCATATCCGCCCCGGCCTCCATAATGGCATCGCGGATGCGGTCATAATCCTCGAACGGGCCGAACAGCTCCAGCCCGACGGCCCCCGCCATGCCATGACGCAGGGCGCGGACCTGGGTGCCGTCAATGGTGATCGTGCCCATGCCAAAGAACTTGAACCCCTGTAGCGGCCCGCCATTGAGCTTTTCCAGAATCGCATTGGCGTTCGGACCCTGCACCTCGAAGCGATAGCCAAGGCGGCGGCCCTTGTTGTCCAGCGCGCGCTCATCGGTGGTCGCCTGCACGTCGTAACCGCCGGTTTCGATGTGATATTGAACCCAGTCGCGGTTGATGGGCTTGTTGACGATGTTCACCTTGTTTTCCTCAAGAATGAACATGATCGCATCCCCGATCACGAAACCGTCATGGTTGCAGAACACCACCTGCTTGGCCTTGTCCCGCCCGAAATTGGCCATCGAGTTGATTGCCAGATCCTCCAGCAGGCGTTTGACATCCGGCCCCTCGATATAATGATCGGTCATGTGGAAGGACTGGTCGAAAAGCACCGCACCATTGCGCCATGCTTCCTGCTCGTCGCGCCAGTTGGTGAATTCGGACCTGATCGGGAACTGAAAGGGACCCGCTGGCGCATTGCGCAGCATCTGTGCGACATTGCCCGCCGCGTTGATTTTGTCTTCCAGAGTTTCGATGGCCATGAGTGCGTCCCCTTTTATGTCTCTTGATCTGAACTCTCTTTACTAGTGGGCAGAAAATGGGCAAGGTGCAAGAGAATTTTGAGAAAAGCGCATTGCAGCGGCGCAGAAAGGACCCCATGTCACGCGTAGAAGCCCGGTTGAAAGACCTCGGCATCGCCCTGCCCGCTCCACTGGAGCTACCCAGCCCGAATCGCAGTGCAAGCGTTGCGGTCGGCCAGATGCTGTATGTGTCGGGGCACGGCGCGGCACTTCTGGAGGATGAGAGTGTCAAGCGGCGCGGCAAGGTGGATCTCGACATCACCGAAGCCGAGGCCCATGCCACCGCCCGCGCGCTGGCCCTCAAGATGATTGCGACCGTCAAACATGCCGTCGGCGATCTGGACCGGGTCGAGCAGGTCGTGAAAATCCTCGGCATGATTAACGCTCATCCCGACTTCGAGCGGCAAAACAAGGTGCTTGATGGTGCGAGCAACCTGTTCTTCGAGGTTTTCGGCCCGCAGGTCGGCTGTCATGCCCGATCCTCGGTTGGCGTAGAGGGTCTTGTCGCCCGCCAGCCCGTCGAAATCGAGGGCATATTCCTGATTGCCCAATAAGGGTTTGACAAAGGAAAGGGTTGGCCGGTCTAGTGGGAAAGAGTGGGATGCACTCGTGAGCGCAAGGCCTGTAGGGACCAACCGGATCGGACACACCTTGGCACTCAAGGACAGCGACGCTGTTTCACTGGTCAGCATAATCCGCGATTTCTGCGCCGCCCATGGCATTGCAGAAAGTACGTTTGGCCGCCATGCGGTCAATGACGGAAAGTTCGTCAGCCGGATCTCGAAAGGCAGCTGGATCGCCCCCGAAACCGAGCAGCGGGTGCGCGCTTTCATGCAAAAGGCGGAGCGGGGCGAGATTGTCCTGCGGGGCCGCCCCCGCCGCAAGAAATCCGAATCCAGAGCCTATAAAATGGCGGAGCTTATCAGTCAGGAAACCTCCATCCGGACGCCGGGAAGTTTTGCCATTCACGAACAGCGCCATCGCTTCCATGTCTTTGCCGCCACCACGAACGAGGCGTGGGTCCATGCCGATATCATCACCGAGGATCTGTTGCAGCTTGATCCGGTCCCGAAGGTGTTTCGCATTTTCTATGCGCCGATGGACAACGGCATCACGCTGGCGCGGGTGCTGCGTGCGCTCCATGCCCATCACCCTGACGTGCCGGTGCAGGTGGTCTTGAAAGGCTGGGGCCTTGAGGATTTGCGCAACACCATGGGGCGGATGGTCGACCGCCTGTCCGAGCATCCGCAGACGGTGCTGGTCTTTACCAACCTCTACACCCGCGAGGCGGTCGAGCTGCGCAAGACGACCACGGAAGGACCGCAGGACATCAAATGGCATGACGTGCAACTGAGCGATTCGGACAGCTATGCTTTTCAAAAGCAGGTCGGCGCGCTTTTTGCCAAGCTGGCCCCCGACTGGGTCGTGCGGCAGGGCGAGGATGATCTGCCGGTCTATGCCAATCCCAGTGTCGTGTGCATCTACCGCTCCGATCAAAGCGATTTGCTGGACCATCTGATCCCCAGACAGGGCGCTGTAAATCTCGAATTCGACTATTGTTTTCTCAACCACCCCTATCTGCACAGCCACACGATGGCCTTTCGCACCGATTACGTGCTGCATCCGGTCATCCGCAGTCTGGCACCGGGTGGCATGATGAAAGTCGTGCAATCGCTGGGCGATGATCCTGCCCACGAGATGATCCGCAGGGTGGCCGGGACCACGGCGCTGAAATGTGTCTCGCGCCACGACATCATTTCGGAGCTGCGCAAGACAATGGGCGAGGCGCAGCGCGGCTATTCCTTCAGCGGCCTGACGGATGCGACCTCTCTTTTCCGTTTCGACATGCACACCCTGCCGGTGGTCGAAGACGGCAATATCGGCGCTTTGTCGCTTCAGGGCGTGTGGAACAATGCGGTCTTCTTTGCCCAGTTCAGGGAAGAACTCGCACAGGCCACCATGCGCGAAAGCGATCGGTATCTCCAGATTACCCGCGATGTGGTGTCCGAAAACGGGGGCCTCTGGTTCGTCAATGAAAGCTTCTCGGTAACACGCAAATCCGGCCCATGATGCGGCTCGGCCCGAAATAGCGTGCGCCGCCTGACGCAGGCATCGGGATATCGCCCGCAGCGCCCGATAGCGCCGCTCGAAAATGCTCGCCGCGAGGCCCAACATTCGTATTGCGAAAATTTCATAGTGGGATCATAGTGGGCAAAGCGCATTCGGCGCCCGCCCGGAATTGATCCCATAGAAGGAAAGCAAAGTGCCGCATGACGTTAAAATTCCAGACTATGTGATCGAACGGATCATGGCCAAACGTGGCAAGCTGGAGGTGTTCGACCGCTTCGAGGCGTCGAAGACCGCGTTTCTGGTTGTCGACATGCAGAATTTCTACGTGGCCGAGGTGGATACCGCGATTTCTATCGTGCCCAATGTGAACCGGCTGGCCGCCGCCTGTCGCGACAAGGGTGTGCCGGTGTTCTGGGTCATCATGCGCTGTGCCGACAAGGAAGGCGCGCCCAGCCAATGGCCGCTTTACCACGAATACTTTTTCACCGATGCCAAGGGCCAGAACCATCTGACCAAGCTCAGCCCCGGCAACCCCGGCTACGAGATCTATCCTGACCTGGAGGTCTTGCCGGAGGATCAGATTGTCACCAAGCGCCGCTTTTCACCTTTCATAATCGGCGCGTCTGACCTGCACGATATCCTGCAAGGGATGGGCATCGAAAACCTGATCGTTGCAGGCACGGCGACCAATATGTGCTCCGAGAGCACGGCGCGCGACGCGATGATGCTGGATTACAAGGTGGTGATGGTCGAGGATGCAAATGCCGCGCGGTATGATGACGATCATCTGGCGGGCCTGACCTCGTTCTATCAAAGCTTTGGTGATGTGCGGACCACTGACAGCGCCATGGACATGCTTGTTCGCGATACATGACCGCGCGGATCGAACGCTGGAAATTTATTCAAAAAACGGGGATCGCTCGTCGGGGTCGACACTGTCACCCGGCGAACCGCGACAGGGAATTTCTGGTGCTGCGCGACCCCTCGGGCTGTAGCGGCTCAAGCTGTCTCGTTCAAATGTCGGGATAAGGTGATCCACCAGACAAAATCCAGTGGGTTCGTTTCGTCAGATACAATCCACCAGAGTGAAGTTCATAGGTGAGTGACATGTCCAAGAAGAAAACCGCCCTCGTGATTTCCGCTCATTCCGCCGATTTCGTGTGGCGTTGCGGCGGGGCCATCGCCCTGCATCAGGGGTTGGGCCATGAGGTCACGGTGGTCTGCCTGTCCTATGGCGAGCGCGGCGAAAGCGCAAAGCTGTGGAAACAGGAGGGCATGACCCTCGAAAAGGTCAAGACCGAGCGCCGCAAGGAGGCCGAAAACGCCGCCACGGCCCTCGATGCCCATGACATTCAGTTCTTCGATTGCGGCGATTATCCGCTGGATCTGAATGTCGAGCAAAAGGACCGTCTGGTCGATGTGATCCGCGCGGTGCAGCCGGATTTCATGCTGAGCCATTCGCAATACGATCCCTATAACACCGATCATATGTACACGATGACTCTCAGCCTCGAAGTCCGCATGATCGCACAGGCATGGGGCCACAAACCGGGCGAAAAAGTACTGGGCGCCCCGCAACTGTACCTCTTCGAGCCGCACCAGACCGAGCAGATGGGCTGGAAACCCGACACATTTCTGGACATCACATCGGTGTGGGACAAGAAGCGTGCCGCCATCGAATGTATGCAGGGTCAGGAACACCTCTGGGAGTTCTACACCCGCGTCGCGCAACAACGGGCCAACCATTTCAAGCGCAATTCCGGCGGTCAGGCCGGGGGGCGCAAGTGCGACTATGCCGAAGGGTTCCAATCCGTCTTTCCGCGCACGGTGGATGAACTATGAGCGATATCGCCACCCGTGGCACACCCCCCACCGACAGGAGCATACCATGACCCGCGTTGTCCGGCAGATCGACCGCGCCGATCCCGATATTATCGCGCGGCTGGGTGCCGCCGGTGTCGCGACGGTGCATGAGGCACAGGGGCGCAGCGGTCTGATGGCGGCCACGATGCGGCCCATACAGCAGGACAAGGGGATAGCCGGATCGGCGGTGACGATTTCCGCAGCGCCCGGCGACAACTGGATGATCCATGTGGCCATCGAGCAATTGCAGCCGGGCGACATCATGGTGCTGGCTCCCACCGCGCCCTGCGATATGGGGTATTTCGGCGACCTGCTGGCCACGTCGGCCATGGCGCGGGGCTGCACCGCCCTCGTGATTGATGCGGGCGTGCGCGATACTCGCGATCTGCGCGCGATGGGATTCATGGTCTGGTCCACGGCAATCTCCGCCCAGGGCACGGTCAAGGAAACGCCGGGCAGTGTTAATATCCCGGTGGTTTGCGCCGGTGCCGCCGTGCATCCCGGCGATGTGATCGTGGCGGATGATGACGGCGTATGCGTGGTGCCCCGCGACGACGCCGAAACCGTCATGAAAACCGCCCGGAAGAGGCTCGATGCCGAAGAAGCGAAACGTGCGCGCCTTGCCTCGGGCGAACTCGGGCTTGATCTCTATGACATGCGCGGGCGTCTGAAGGACAAGGGCTTGCGCTATGAGTGAGGGCATCCCCGTGCTCTGGATGCGGGGCGGCACGTCGAAGGGGGGGTATTTTCTGGCAAGCGACCTGCCCGATGATCCCGCCGACCGTGACACCCTGTTGCTGGACATCATGGGCTCGCCCGACCCGCGCCAGATCGACGGGATGGGCGGCGCGGACCCGCTGACCTCCAAGGTGGCCGTGATCCGCAAATCGGCGCGCGACGGTGTGGATGTGGACTACCTGTTCCTGCAGGTCTTCGTGGACCAGCCGATCGTTACGGACGCGCAGAATTGCGGGAATATCCTGGCGGGCGTGGCCCCCTTTGCAATCGAGCGCGGATTGGTGACGGCCCGTCACCCGACCACGCAGGTCACCGTCTTCATGGAAAATACCGGGCAGATTGCCGTGGTGACGGCCCAGACGCCTGACGGGCGCATCTGCTATGACGGCACGGCGCGTATTGATGGCGTACCCGGCACGTCGGCGCCCGTCGCCATCGAATTTCGCGATACGGCAGGGTCGAGTTGCGGGGCGCTGCTGCCATCCGGCAATGCCTCTGACTGGGTCGACGGTACACATGTGACCATGATTGATAACGGTATGCCCTGCGTGATCCTGCGGGCCTGCGACCTTGGCATCACCGGACACGAAGCCCCCGCCGACCTTGAGGCAAACGAGGTTCTCCGCCGCAGGCTGGAAAATATCCGCATGAAAGCCGGGCCCTTGATGAATCTTGGCGATGTCAGGGAAAAATCGGTGCCCAAGATGACCCTGCTCAGCCCGCCTCTCAGGGGGGGAGCGGTCATGTCGCGCACGTTCATTCCCCATACATGCCACAAGGCCATCGGCGTTCTGGGTGCCGTCAGCGTCGCCACAGCCTGCCTGACCGAGGGGGCCGTTGGCTCCGATCTGACCACCCGCCTCGATGGCACGCCGAAATCCGTATCCGTCGAGCATCCCGGCGGTGCAATGACCATTATCGCGCATATGGAAAACGGCGCAGTGGACAGGACCGAAGTGTTGCGCACATCGCGCAAGCTGATGGATGGGGTGGTCTTCGCGTAGGGAGGATCGCGAAGTCCGCCCGGTGCGCGCCGCATGTGCGGCTTGCCATCAAGACAGATCGGGACGCTCCTGTCGCCGATGTCGCGGAAATCCAAGCGATATAAGGGCGGACATGAAGGCCGCTATCATGGCAAGCAGCAAGGCCACATGATAGCTTCCCGTTCGGTCGAACATCCACCCCGCTGCAAAGGGCGCTACCAACCCCGCGAGTCCCC
>Ga0209187_1004725_pt1 | contig 10085 bp, 10 predicted proteins | sample BantaG_FD_187430 | JGI IMG/M metagenome (GOLD analysis project Ga0209187, IMG submission 187430) | Marine algal microbial communities from Bantry Bay, Ireland - BantryBay_4 metaG (SPAdes) (version 2) | ecosystem: Host-associated > Algae > Red algae > Unclassified | place: Bantry Bay, Ireland... | reverse complement strand
TATTGCGTTGCTGTGCAATCTCTTTGAACTCCATACCAGTAGCATAATCATTTACACACCGCAAGCGCAAGCGAATATACTCTTGCTGATGGTTGTGAAGATAACGTTGGTAAATAGCTTTGTCAAAGCCTATTTCATTAAATTCTTTACGTTTGTATCCCATAAATCAGTTATACGGAAATATCACCCTAAAGGGAATAATTATTGGATAATAATCCCCTCTTATTCTTATTCCGTTCTGAACGTATTTAGCATCAACTAAAAATGAGCAACTATTTGAATTTATAAACCTTCCAATAGATTGATACCTTTTATCAAGATCTTTTATTTCTCTTGTGAAACATCTAACTGCCCAATTTTTTCTTGAATTTATTAATTTATATGTTGTCGTAAATCCTCCTGAATAAGGTTTAGGTAAGCCTAATGGAGTAGTTTCAACAATAGAATTTTTGAGTTCTATGTCAGCAAAATTTATCACTGGATTCTGTACCGCTTGATTATATTCGTCTCCTCTTGGTAGTGACATTATAAAATTTCTATAGTTAATAAAGTTGTATCATCATTTTTTATTTCCTTTTCATCACGTATTCTTTTTAGCCATTTCTCAAATGATTTGTTTGAACTATCTTCTGTAAATCCAATTAAAATGTTCCATGGTTTATCGTTTGTTTTTGTTTTACTTATAAACCAACAGGCTAAAGCATCAGACATTACGAATAGATAGTCTCCTTTTCTAATCTTTTGATTTTTGAGTTCTCGAAAGTGCTTTGCTATTTTGTCATCATCATCTATCTTTGTTGAAACTAAGAATGGATTATTAGAAAATTCAATTTCATCTTCTATTGGAAACGAGACTAATATCTCGTCATTTCTTAAATGAAAAGTACAACAATCACCAATTGCAAAACAATTAAAAGATGATTTCTTGTAATTAATTCGTAGTCCAATAATAGTTGAAAATGCTCCTTTTTCCAATTTTATTTCAGCATACCAAGGTAATGGCCTCTTACTTACTTGCTCTTTCCATTCATTACGAATTTTAGGCAATCGCTTAACAATATTTGTTAATGAAAAACTTTTTATTGTTTTTAAATCAGCTGTAAGTAAATTAGCCCACTCTTTAGCGAATGAACTTTCGGTTGCTCCATCTGCAACAAATACCTTTAATGAACGTCTTGTATTTTTTATGGAATAAGCATCTTCACATTCATCATTTGTGTTTCCTGCCTTTGGTAATTTATAGCTAGATATTATTTTTGCTTTGACCATTATCTTAAATTACTTGGTCTTGTACCAATATCAAGAGCTGTAATGATTAATGCTAAATCACCATTTAAAACAAATCCTTTTGATGTATCTGATACATTTAATTCGTATTCGTTCTTGGCAATTGAAACCATAAATTCAGTCAATGGTGAAGCTGTCTCAAATAACATTTGTGAATATTGGTCGGGTAAGCTTTCATTGTTACTCGGAAATTCTACAGTTTTAGCATGTGGGTTACTTGAAATATGTAAGTTGAAAAGTAATAAATTTCCGTCGCTTGAACTTTTTCCAATAGTCTTTTGCATTTCTTCTTCAGGATTTCCATCTGTAGATTCACCGTCTGTTATATGAATGACTGTAGGGGGGAAACAATCAGGATGTAGTTCAAGCCAATTATCAAGAATATTATTAGCTAATCTAAAGGCTTCATTCATTGGAGTACCTCCATTTGCTGTTGGGTCAAACCAAATCGGAAATTTTACCTTTTGGTCAATTAGCCCACCTGCACCGTCATCAACTTTCTTAGCCCTTTCTTCTATTCTTGCTGGATTATTGGCTATTTCACTAATTGGAGCTAATTCTTTGCCTGATAAACCTCCTGTGAATGCCACTCCTACAGATGCCCCATATCCAATTACTCCAACGTGGTAATAATCTCTAACGCCTTCGGACTTTGCACATTTTATAGTCAAGTTTGATAGCAATTTATTTATTGCATCTGCAACGGCTTGCGCTTTTGGTTTGGCTTGTCCACTTATATTATCTGACATTGAACCTGATTGGTCAATTACAAATAAAAAGCAACTTGGGTTTTGTCGGCTTATTTCTGCTGTATACATATTTTGATTTTTGTTTTGATTATATAACTTTTGTCTTTTCTGGTTGCAGCGAAACAACCCTATATTCGCATTGCAATTACCCACAGATAAACTGTATTGCAACTATCCGCATTGTATTTTTCAACCCATCAGGCTTTTAATCATTTTGATAACATTGGTTGCGGGTTTTAATGGATATTTTTCGAGTTTCTGCATTAAATAAAAATATTTGCTTTAATATATAAATGTTTTTTCACATAAAAAAGTTATTCCATATTCCTTTTGTTTTTCACTATTTATTTTTTTGAAATTGACTTCAATTTGTTCATAGTACTCAAGTTATTGTTAAATGCCAGGTGAAAAACAAATTATTCCAATCTGTTCTTCAATAAATTATGATTGATTGAAGTATTTATCTGTTCAAAATATTTTCACTGTCCTTAATTATATTGATCGTTGACCTGAATTTATTGATCCAACACCACCTAAAACATCATGTATGGGCAACTTTCATGGTTGCCCCCTCTAACCCAAAAACGCGCAAAAGGAAGCGCGGAGGAAAAACTTACCGACAACGCACCCAAACCCGCAAAAATACGCCCGATGCGAGTGGAAATGCATCGAACAAAATCATTGGATGATCTTTATAACTGTGAATTTATTACTACAACTATTAAAATAAATGCACAATGCATTGCAACGGACAGCGGGGAGACTCCTTAATCAAAGATGATCCTCGCCGTCCTTAAAAAGGTTAAAGGTTAAAAGTTAAAAGTTGAAAGCAGACTCCATAAATCAAGTTGAGGGCAGGCCTAAAATTCCTAACCTCACAACCAATATTCGCCCATAATTGTTTATATTTGAAAGACTTTACTTCGTTCCCGAATATAGCATTAATGGAAAATATAGAAACATCAATCAAAAATAACGACAAGCGAACATTATACATCGTCGTCATAATCATTGCGCTTGCAAGTTTGGCATATCGACTTATTTTAGTTGCAGATTATGGTCAATCCGCTCTTATGTTTGTAGGGCTTCCAACTTTTATAACATTGTTGGTTATAAAATATTCTGGTACACCAAAATCAGTTTATGGAATTACCTTTAAAGCTATTACTTTTTTTTTATTGGTGTCTTCTATTGTATTAGGGGAGGGTACACTTTGTATAATTATGGCGGCTCCATTGTTTTATGGTGTGGCTGCATTTATGATATTTGCGGTGCAATTGATAAAAGGAAAGGATAAATCTAAGTTGAACTCTTTTATCATTCTGCCTTTGTTTTTAGTCATTTCTCAAATACACCAAATTCATCAAGAACCACCTGTCGAAACAGTTAGTTTTGCCACAACTTTAAATGATAATTATTCTTTGGATGCATTGAATAGTTCTCCTGATTTTTTAGAAGACATTCCTTCCTTTTTTAAAATTGGTTTCCCCAAACCAATCGCTATAGAAGGCACAGGCTTAGCAGTCGGAGATTTCCGAAAAATCCAATTTGAATCCAGTACAAAAGGCATCGGAACATTACATTTTCAAATAACAAAAAGCACTGAAACGGAAGTTGTTTTTAAAGTAATAACTGATGACACACACATCAGTCATTGGCTTAGTTGGAAAGAAATAACGGTTGAGCTGCTACCTGGCAATAATAACAAAACAGAAATCGTCTGGACCAGTAAATACACCTGCGATCTAAATCCAGCCTGGTATTTCCGTCCAATCGAAAGATACGCTGTTAGGAAAAGCGCAGAACATTTAGTAAATTCATATTTTAATTTGTGATTTGATAGATGTGGATGTAGAGACAAGGCATGCCTTGTCTCCCCTTTAATATGCAAATGGTTTGGTTAATTAATTAAATAGAATAGCATTTGTAATTTGGTGGTCGCAGTCGCAGAGGTCGTCGTAAACATAGAGGGAGACAAGGCATGCCTTGTCTCTACGTAAATATATATGGTGGTAATATACATGGTGGTTCAGTTGATTAAATAATATCTGCATTCATAACCCATAATTCATAACTCAAAATTCATAACTCATAATTAAAACCTCGTTTGTCATACAAAATTTTCTCATTCATAATATCCTCGTTGCATCAACACTGTTATTCCTCGGTTTTCTGTTTTTTAAACCCAAGCAAAACCGAAGGCTTAGCTGGGCGATGTTTTATGCTACAATTTGGACGAGCCTCTCTCTGTTATTAGTGAATTTAGTTTGTGAGAAATTGGATTTTTGGGAATATCAATCAAAAGGTGATTTGTCCGCATTTATACCGTTGGACCTGTTTTTCGTCTGGGTGGTTTTTTGGGCTGGAGCAATGACCTATTTCTTCAAAGGTAAATATTTGATGCTATCCGCTCTTTTACTTTTTTGGTTTGATATTTTATTTATGCCCCTTTTGGCTCAGTACGACATACTAGAATTAAAACCAAACTGGTTGATTGGCGAATTGTTGCTAATATTGTTTGTGTTTATACCCTCACAAATTTGGGCAAGAATAAGTTTTGAACAAACGCATTTACGAATCAGAAGCCTATTTCAAGTTTTGTCTATTGGAATAATCTATTGTTTTTTATTGCCGCTTATTGTAAATGCATATTTTCCATTAAATTTTACTTTTGACAAATGGTATCAGCCTTATTTAATTCAAATAGGATTTATCATTGTTTTGCCAGCACTCATCGCTGTTTATGATCTTGCAAAAGTAGGAGAGGGGACCGCTTTTCCTTATGACCCAACAGAGAAAATCGTCAGAACAGGTGTTTACGCCTATATCAGAAATCCCATACAATGGTCGATGACCTTGTTTTTTATTCCGCTAGCTGCATTTTATGGTTCGTATTATTTATTGATTGGTATCATAGTCTCGATTGCCTATACCATCGGAGTTTCAAATAAACAAGAATATGACTCTATGGAGGAACGATTTGGACAAGAATGGACTCAATATAAATCGTCTGTGCCAGCTTGGTACTTCCTTTGGAAACCAAATCAAATTCCTAAAGGAACATTATACTTTAAAAAAAATTGTAGTTACTGTCAGCAATTAAAAAAGAACTTTGTAAATCAGAGTAAAATAAACTTAACTTTTGAACATGCCGAAAATTGGCAGGGAGTGCCATTAACCCAACTTACTTATGTAGATGAGAATGGGCAGACTTATTCTAGCATTAAAGCAATAGCAAAAGGCATGGAACACCTCAATCTACTATGGGCTTCATTGGCATGGTTTATCCGATTTCCTGGCATTTCGCATTTTCTTCAATTGATTGTCGATTCTATGAATTTGAATGACTCACCTTCGTCGGAATGCGCTGTAAGTAGCGATGAAAAGTAAAAGTATTGATTTATAATGTTAAAAGGCAAAATAATTACAAATTATATACCAATACTCTTTCTTTATTAAAAGAATTACTTGTATCTTTGCACGCTGAAATCCCCGTTAGTGTTTTATCATTAGACGGGCATTAGATAATCATAAATAATTAGTTTTATGCCAGTAAGAATGAGATTGCAACGTCACGGTAAAAAGAGAAAACCGTTTTATCACATCGTCGTTGCTGATGCGCGTTCACCCAGAGATGGGAAGTTTATCGAAAGATTGGGTGTTTACAATCCCAATGTGAATCCTGCTCTAATTGAAATTGATCAAGATAAAGCTCTTTCATGGTTAGGAAATGGTGCTCAACCTACTAATACGGTTAGAGCTATTCTTTCTTACACAGGAGTTCTTTATAAGAAACATTTACAAAGAGGTGTTAAGAAAGGAGCATTTTCTCAAGATGTTGCTGATCAAAAGTTTACAGAATGGTGGGATGACAAACAAAGCAAAATCACCGCTAAACGTCAAGGTGTTGTTGATGCTGTTAACAAACTTACTTCTGATAGAGACAATGTTGAAAAAGAAGCAAGATTAGCTAATAGGCCTGATCCTGCAAAAGTAGCAGATGAAGAAGCAAAAGCAGCAGCGGATGCAGAAGCAGCAGCAACTCCAGTTGTAGAAGAAAAAGCAGCTGAGGAAAAAGCACCAGAGCCAAAAGCTGAGGAGAAGAAAGCAGAGCCAAAAGCTGAAGAGAAAAAAGCAGAGCCAAAAGCTGAAGAGAAAAAAGCAGAGCCAAAAGCTGAAGAGAAAAAAGCATCAGAGCCAAAAGCCGAGGAAAAAGCACCAGAGCCAAAAGCTGAGGAGAAAAAAGCTGAGCCTGTTGTAGACGGAAAAGCAGCAGCGGAAAAGAAAGCAGCGGATGAAAAAGCAGCAGTAGATAAGAAAGCGGCTGACGAAAAGGCAGCAGCAGATAAGAAAGTAGCTGACGAAAAAGCAGCAGCAGATAAGAAAGTAGCTGACGAAAAAGCAGCAGCAGATGCAAAAGCAGCAGCAGACAAAAAAGCGGCTGACGAAAAAGCTGCGGCAGATGCAAAAGCAGCAGCAGATAAGAAAGCAGCTGACGAAAAAGTAGCAGCAGAGAAAAAAGCAGCAGACGAAAAAGCGGCAGCTGATGAAAAAGCAGCAGCAGACGAAAAAGCGGCAGCAGATAAGAAAGCAGCAGATAAAAAAGCAGCAGACGAAAAAGCGGCAGCAGATAAGAAAGCAGCTGAGACTGTAAATGTTGCTGCTCCAGTAGCAGGAACAGTTGTTGAAAATATCTCAACTGAATCTACAGTTACAGAAACGGTTACAACAAGAGTTGTTTCTGATTCTTCCGATGATGCACCATTCAATGGTGGCGATACAGGTGAAGGTGATGATTTATCTAAGGTTGAAGGAATTGGTCCTAAAATCAGAGAAGTATTTGCAGCGCATGGCATCAAAACTTATGCGACACTTGCTAAATGCGATTACATGATTTTAATGACTATATTAATGGGTAACGGTCTTGCAAGTCACGATCCAAGTACTTGGCCACGTCAAGCAGAATTAGCTGCTGAAGGAAAGTGGGATGATTTAAAAGCTTGGCAAGATGAGCTTGATGGTGGAAAAATCGTTTAATAACATTTAAATAATATGAATCCTGAAAATTTAATTCAGGTTGGAAAACTATATAACCCACATAGCCTCAAAGGAGAATTAAATGTCTCCTTTGAGGCTTTTTTTATGGGACACATAAATAATGCGAAATTTATTTTTGTGAAAGATGCATCCAACCTTATTGTTCCAATACCAGTCGAAAGTATTAATGTCCCTAATAATGGTAAAGCAATCATTAAGTTAATGGGAATTGATTCGAGAGAAGCTGCACTTAAATATCAAAATCAAGACATTTATATTGATAAAACTATGTACGAAAACATTGAAAAAGATATAGAAAACAATGTCTCTGAACTTGATTATTTCATTGGTTTTGAAATATACGACAAAGGAAATCCTAAATTGATTGGCGTTATTGACAGTGTAATAGAAATGTCTACGCAACTTCTTGGAATTGTAAAAGTAAACGGTGAAGAACTAATGATTCCAATACACAATGAATTAATCGTGGAGTTTGATGAGGAAAATAAAAAATTAATACTCAATTTGCCAGAGGGTTTGTTTGATTTGTAGGGACTGACCAAACAAAAAGATTGTCATTCTCATGTACGAGTCGAATTTTCGTAAATTCCTTATCCGTTGCCTGAGGTGCAACACTGCCTAATATTATAAATTATCCGAAATAAACACAGTTGCCTGAAACTAATAAAATTGCTTAAAATTACTCGAAGGCGGACGGCGAGTATCATTTCCAAGTTTGTAGTCTCCCCGCTGTCCGCTGCAATGCATTTATGCTTCCATACCTGCGAGGTTTTGAAAACCTCGCAGGTATGGAAGCATAAATGCATTTCCACTCGCATCGGGCGTATTTTCGCAGATTTAGCTGCGCTGTCGCCAATTTCTTCCTCCACGCTTCCCAAGCTTTTTAATGCTCTAATACTTCGTATGAGAATACTTACTGTTATTGAGAACGATGAGTAACACGTTTTCAACATTCAACTTTCAATTTTCAACCACAGATAATTCCTTATCTTTATCAAAAAAACAATGTCAGTAATTCCGATACACAAAGGTAAACGTGTCTATGAAAACTATGAAGCCAATAAACATCCTCTTGATTGGGAGGTGATTATTATAGGTTCTGGGATTGGTGGAATGGCTTGCGCTGCCGCGCTCGCTAAGACAGGTAAAAAGGTTTTAGTACTAGAACAACATTATATTCCTGGTGGATATACACATTCTTATGCTAGAAAAGGCTATCAATGGGATGCTGGTGTTCATGCTGTTGGTGAAGTGGGTGAAAAACAAATTCCTGGTAAAATTTTGCGTTGGCTGAGCAACGATCAGTTAGAAATGGTTTCTCTCGGAAATCCATATGATCGTTTTATGATGCCTGATAATTTTACCGTCGAATTTCCAGATCATTACAAAGCTTTCCTTGCCGATTTAAAAGAGAAATTCCCAGAACAATCTGATAAACTAGATACTTACTTTTCTTACGTCAAAAAAGCTGCAAAATCTTCTCCCGCATTCTTTGGATTAAAAACGATGTCTAAATTTATGGACAAGGTTGGATCTAAAGCTGCAAATGCGCTTGGTAGGGACTGGTGGAAAATTACAACAACGGAAATACTTGACGAAATTGGTATTGAGGGAAAGTTGAGAACGGTATTAACAGTGCATTGGGGTTACATCGGAACCATACCAAATGAATCGAGCTTTGCCATGCACGCTTTGACTCATGTTCATTTTTGGAATGGTGCTTATTACCCCAAAGGTGGTTCAAAGGAATTTGCAGCATGCTTTTTGGGAAATGTTGTTGACAATGATGGACTGGTTTTAACCAAAGCATTGGTTGAGAAGGTGATTGTAGAAAAAGAGAAAGCGACGGGAGTGCAGTTAGAGGACGGAACTATTTTTAAGGCTCCGATTATTATCTCGGCAGCAGGCGCAAAGAATACGGTCAATGAACTGGTTCCTGAAAGCTACTTAAATACCAATTGGGCTAAAGAAATAAATGCAATAGAAGATTCTCCACCATATATTTGCTTAAATATGGGATTTAAAGGAGATGTTAGAAAGGCAGGAGCTTCTTCGGCAAATCTTTGGTTGTATGATACTTGGGATAATAATATTTATTATTGGGACATTACAGATAAAAATTCCAAGCCACATATATTATACATATCATTTCCTTCTTTGAAAGATCCAGAACATGATGCAGGACCCCAAGAAAAACATACAGGCGAATGTGTAACTTTTATCAGTTGGGACATTATAAAAAAATGGGAGAAAACTGTCGAAACAGATCGTCCAGAAGCCTATCTTGAATTTAAAAGAGACATCGAAAATCGCATGCTTTCCGTTATGAAAGAAAGGATTCCCGATATAATGGAACACCTAGATTATTTCGAATTGTCAACGCCTTTAACTTCTGCATTTTATTGTAAAGCGGTGAAGGGAGCAATTTATGGTTTGCAAGCAAGTCCACAAAGATATTTGTGCAAAGAATTAAGAACCAGAACGCCAATTAAAAATCTTTACATGACGGGTGTGGATATTGGTAGTCTGGGAGTAGTCGGAGGAATGGTTGCTGGAATATTAACGGCCTCAACATTGGAGAAAAGCCTATATAAAAAATTCATCTAACTGTAGAGACGCGATTAATCGCGTCTAATAGTTAGAGACACGATTAATCGCGTCTAATAGTTAGAGACGCGATTAATCGCGTCTCTACCAAACGAACCAAATCAATCAAGTTGAGGGCAGGCCAAAAAATTTAAAAATATTTAAATCATAAAAACTAAAATGCGATACCTATTTATTTTATCCATATTTTTATTGCAATGTTTAGTAAATGGACAGAATGAATTTATCACTTCTTCTAATCTTCCTATTTTTGTTATTAACTGATGTATTGCACTTTGTTTAAAAAAGTAATAATTCCTAAAAAATTAGCATTTTTGCCAAATTGTTTATTAAAACTCACAACCGAAATGAAATCACCAGAAATACTAGATCTTTATACAGATT
>Ga0209187_1004720_pt1 | contig 10094 bp, 12 predicted proteins | sample BantaG_FD_187430 | JGI IMG/M metagenome (GOLD analysis project Ga0209187, IMG submission 187430) | Marine algal microbial communities from Bantry Bay, Ireland - BantryBay_4 metaG (SPAdes) (version 2) | ecosystem: Host-associated > Algae > Red algae > Unclassified | place: Bantry Bay, Ireland... | reverse complement strand
GCAGAGCCTATCTCCGCTTGATCTTAGCCTATGAAAGGTAGAAATTGAATATTATTATTAACAATAAAGTTATTCACAATCTTTAGACTTTAGACAGAGGGTTGTCAACCTATATCATGAGGGGGCATAATACCTAACGCCTAATAGCTAATACCTATTTTTTTTAACCTACTTTTACATCAATGAATCCAGAAAATGCGCTTATACAATTTACAGACAGAGGACTTCACGTTCCGCAGGCGGATGTGTATATCGATCCATGGCGGAAGGTAAAACGAGCCCTCATCACCCATGGTCATGCCGATCACTCGCGTTGGGGAATGGATCACTACCTATGTACGCACGCAGCAAAACCCGTTATCAAATATAGACTTGGAGATAAAATCAATATTGACTCTGTGGAGTTTGGAGAAACTACGACAATCAATGGTGTGAAATTTTCTTTCCACCCTGCAGGTCATATTATTGGATCTGCACAGATCAGAGTGGAATACAAAGGAGAGGTGTGGGTCGTATCTGGAGATTATAAAATAGAGAAAGATGGGCTCAGCGAAGACTTCGAATCGGTCAAATGTCATACTTATATCACAGAATCTACCTTCGGACTACCCGTCTATAAATGGAAGCCTCAAGCAGAAGTTTTTGATGAGATCAACTCTTGGTGGGCAGAAAATAAAGAACTTGGAAAGACATCTGTGCTCACGGGGTATAGTCTAGGTAAGGCACAGCGCTTGCTGCATGGTCTTGATACTTCGATTGGAAAAATTTATACTCACGGTGCTGTGGAAAATACCAATCAAGTTTTGCGTAAACAGGGGATCAAATTACCTCCCACCACGAAGGTCACCGCACATGTGCCAAAGAAAAATTATGCGGGTAACATTGTCGTATGTCCACCCTCGGCTACAGGAAATCCTTGGATGAAAAAACTGGGTAATTCTTCTGTTGGAGCTGCTTCTGGATGGATGCTCATCCGAGGAGCACGAAGACGGCGAAATGTAGATCGTGGTTTTGTTTTGAGTGATCATGCAGATTGGCCTGGACTTTTATCTGCCATCGAATCAAGTGGTGCAGAATCTGTATTTGTAACACATGGATATTCGAAAATATTCTCTAGATATTTACGAGAAAAAGGATATCAATCGGCTGAAGTGAAGACGGAGTATGAAGGGGATGAGGTCTCTTTGGAAGTTGAAAATTAGCTGAAAGTTGAAAATTAGTTGAAAGTTGATAATGGATAGTTGATAATGGATAGTTGATAGTGAGAGACTGTGGAATAGCTTGATAAATTATTTATTACTACAACTTTTTACTTTGTTAATTGAACATTGCCAATTGCACATTAAATTTTCCTTCGCTAAAACCTAACGCCTAAGACCTAATACCTTCTCTCAAAATGGTTCAAAAAATTGGGGCAGCAATCCTCTGGACTTGGCAATATATCGGAGAAGAACAAGAAATAGTAATACTACCGCCACTTTAGATACTGCATTCCATTTCTGATCACCAGCGTTGAGTTCTTTCTCGTATTGGATATCCTCGTGGGTCGCATCGTGGTGGGTAAAAACAGACTGGTCAGAGTTCTGTAGTTCTTGAATTTTTTCATAAATCTCCTTACTTACCTCTAGATTTTCCTTATTGATATGTACCCCTACCCCACCGCTCAGGTGTGGAAGCATGATATTGGAGTTAACATTGGAAAGAAAACTTGGGACACCTGCCTCCTCTAAGCGAGCTTGATAAATAGCAGCGGTTCTTTCATCAGCAAAATAGGCGACTTTAATAAAATCTCTTTTCATGGCTATAAGTTAACAAAAAGCTTCTGCCTTCGCAAGGGATAAATCATACTTAAATCACCACCGTGCTTATCGTGATACGGGGAGATTCCACCTTCGCCCGTGTTGTGTGCAAGATTTCCAATTTTTGCTCCCCCATTTAGCGCTTCGATGGCCGTGCTACTTAGAGAACCAAAACTCATGGCAGAGATATTGAGCATCGAAGCAGAGTATGGCTGTTTACAATTTGTGCCGCCGATCAGCACTCTTGAATCATGATCTAAAGTTTCTGGATCTAGGGATGCTATGGAGTGATTCATCCATTCATAGCCCTCCGCATATAAATCAAGCTGTGTACCAAAAGGTGTCGTATCAAGACCCATATCTGCACGTGCGTAGACCATTTCTCTTTCCAGACGATTGAATGGTTTCCCCTCTGTATTATCCTCTCCAAAATATTACTGAATCTTAGGCCTCCACTCCTCCATCAAATGCCTCCCTCTACCCAATAGGGGAAAGTTTCTTCTGATGACGTTTCCTTTTTGAAAATAATCGTATAAACCTAACAAGATCGTAGGAACGAGCAGAACCATCAGCCACCAGATGCCGTAATCACCAAAGAAAGAATGGAGAAAACTATAAATTGGTTTCGCATTTCGTTTATTTTTGTGCTGCGTTCAGAATATCATATTATACACAACAAGTTACAAAACCTTAGGCCAAATGGCGAAGAGCAAGAAATTAAACATCGCGGTGATTACAGGAGGTGATAATGCCGAAAGGGAAATTTCAGTAAAAAGTGCCAATACCATCATGGCCCATTTGGATAAGGAAAAATATGATTCGTACTTAATGAACTACCACTTTGGTAAGTTTGAAGACGCAGTGACTAGCCTACCAGTAGATTTGAATACATTTAATATGGAGGTTTTTGATGGGACGGTACGCTTTGATCTAGTGATCCTTTTTTTACATGGCACACCTGCAGAGGATGGTAAGATTCAAGCCTACTTAGAACTTATGGATATACCCTATGTAGGTTGTGATCATTTTACCTCAGCTATGACTTTTGACAAACAAGCGTGCAAGATGTATCTGCAAAGCTCGAATGTACCCTTAGCCAAATCAGTCTTACTCCACAAAGCTAATCCCGACCTAGCAGCAGTAAAAGCGCTAGAAGGGAAGAGCCTATTCGTCAAACCTAACAAAAACGGAAGTAGCTACGGAATAACAAAAGTTGAGGCCAACGGAGACTACAGTGACGCTATTCAAAAGGCCTTCGAATTTGACGATGAAGTCATCGTAGAAGAGTATCTCAAAGGTAGAGAGTTTAGCAATGGAGTTTATCATGGCTCTCAAGGTTTGCACGTAATGCCTATCACAGAAATTATTCCGCATAAAGACTTTTTTGACTACGAAGCCAAATACAAAAATGAAAGTGATGAGGTCACTCCTGCTGACTTGAGTGAAGCACTAACCAAAAAATGCCAAGCACAATCAGAAAAGCTTTATAAGGTTTTGCAGTGCAAAGGAATGGTACGCTTTGATTATATTCTTGTGGACAATGAATTCTTTTTTCTTGAGGTGAATACCATCCCAGGTTTTTCTGAACAGAGTCTTTTTCCACAGCAGATTAGAGCGAAGGGATTTACGATTAGTCAGGTGTTAGATGAATTGGTGGAAGAGACGTTAAACAGATAGCAGAAATCTTCTTTGCGTGCTTTGCGTCGAACAGTCTAGCTTAGCCTTTGCGCCCTTTGCGTGGAAGAATACGAGGGCGTCGCCAATCGTGCACTTTAACGACCAATATGCCGCTCCCCCAATAGTAAAGAATCCTCTGATTTTCCCTACCTTGAACATAATTAGCGAATATTCGTTTTTTAATCTACTACCCATTTTTCAATCCTTAAATCAACCCACTTATGGCTGCTTATATCAATATGGATCACCTTCGATTTTTACTTCACGAAGTACTGAATGTCTCCGAGATGTGTGCCTACGAACGTTTTAGTGATTATGATAAAGAAGCCTTTGATATACTACTTGATTCGACAAAGGACTATGCGGACAAGCATATGTATCCACTACTCAAGGAGATGGATGAGCAGCCAGCGCACTATAGAGATGGTAAGATCATAGTGCATCCTCAGGTCGGTAAGTTCATGCGAGACTGTGGCGAGAACGGAGCCATAGGGTCTACTTTTAGCTACGATAATGGCGGAATGCAACTGCCACATACAATGCATTCAGCAGTATCCTCTATCTCGATCGCCGCTAATAATGCACTTCCAGGTTATACTGGATTGACTATGGGCGCAGCCGACTTATTGGTCACCTACGCTAGCCAAGAGCTGAAAGATAAATACGTGCCCAAGATGCTCAAGGGCGTATGGGGAGGCACCATGTGCTTGACGGAGCCACAAGCAGGATCTTCATTGTCAGATATCACCACGACGGCATATCGCCAAGATGATGGTTCCTACAAGGTCAAGGGGCAGAAGATATTCATCTCATCTGGTGATTATGAACATGTAGATAATATTGTTCATCTTTTGATCGGTCGCATCGAAGGGGCACCTACCGGTACCAAGGGCATTTCTCTATTTGTTGTACCCAAAAAGAGGATCAAAGAAGATGGCAGCCTTGAGTCCAATGATGTCACCACGGCAGGAGATTTTCAGAAGATGGGTCAACGAGGATACTGTACGACACACCTTATTTTTGGAGAAGGCGACGACTGCCAAGCTTGGTTAGTAGGCGAAGAAAATCGAGGCCTTAAAAACATGTTCCAAATGATGAATGGCGCACGTATCGATGTTGGCTTGACTGCTGTTTCGATCGCCTCGGCTGCATACCATGCTTCTTTACAATATGCTAAAGAGCGCCCTCAGGGTAGACGAATAGTGACGGGAAAGAAAGATCCCAATGAACCACAGACCACCATTATCAATCATCCAGATGTACGTCGTATGCTCCACTTGCAAGAGGCGGTTGTGGAAGGAGCCTACTCCCTCCTACTTACCGCATCTAACTATCAGGACAAATCTCACTATGGCCCCGAAGCTGATCGTCAAAAATATCACGAACTTTTAGAATTGATTACACCGATTGCTAAGACCTACCCTTCTGAGATGGGTCGCGTGTCTGTCACCAATGGACTGCAGGTCTTGGGTGGTTATGGATTCTGCACCGACTTTCCATTGGAGCAATACTATCGTGATATCCGAATCATGGCTTTATACGAGGGTACTACAGGTATCCAATCGCTCGATTTATTGGGTAGAAAAGTGGTTATGAATAATGGTTCTGCCATGAAGCATTTAACTTCAGAGATGATCGCGACTATCAAAGAGGCTTCCACTTTCGATGACCTCAAACCATACGCTGAACAGCTCAAGATGGCTTCTAAAGAGTTGGCCAATATCACTCAGTTTTTATTGCAATACGCCATGAAAGGAGAACACGAACGCTACATTGCTGATGCGAGTATCTATATGGAGCTCATGAGCAATGTCGTGATTGCGTGGCAATGGCTCAAGATGGCTACCGTAGCAAAGACAGCTTTGGTGAGCGGCAATACCACTTTGGGTACTGCATTCTATGAGCGCAAAATTCACACGATGCGCTTCTTCTTTAAGTATGAGCTACCAAAAATCATGTCCGCCAAGATGACTCTAATGAACAAGGAGGTCTTGACTATTCCAGAAGAGAATAAGGTTGCTTTTTCGTAGAGAAGATTTTAGGTTTTAGGTGGGAAAATCAATGTGCAATGTGCAATTAGTAATGTTCAAATGCAATGTTTGATTTACAATTGGTAATGTTCGATGCGGAATATTTCAGGCAGTCTTTAGCTATCATCTCTCAACTAATTTTTAATTTTTAACTCTCTTCCTCTTGCTCTAAACTCGTAACTCAATCCTGATTTGGGCATCCCTCCCCGGAAAAACGGCTCGGGACGGGCTATCCGTTTGTACTCGCCACATTAGGCTGCAGATAGATATAGTCGTAGCTAGTCTCCGCTTATCAGCGGAGCCGTCTCTACTCCTTATCTATTGGTGCAGCCTACAGCACCTCGTATCACTTCTATCCCTTCTGCAAAAAAAAAAGATACATATTGATAAATCACTTTACACTTTAATCCACCATATATTGAGCTTTTGTCATCTTCTTGAAAAGAGCTCATGACAAAATTTATTTTTCTATTGATTGTGGTTGCTATTTTCTCTTCATGTGAGAATAATAACTTGGATGGACATTGGCATTTTTACAATATTCAAAACGTGAATTTAGAGAATGGCGCATTTCCCTACGAATTGATTATAGAAATTAAAGGAGATTCAGCTTTATTGAACAATAAGCAAATCATGTTTCATGATCGGAAAAAGAATAGCCTAGAAACTTTAGATTCTCATCGAGGGATTACCAAATTTGGTTACACTTGGAGCAATGACACTTTTTTTATTACTACTAAAAATATTGAATACTATGCAGTGAGATGTATCTCGATTTGTTGTGATAGACAGATAGATACATTTATTGACATCGGTGTCGATGTTAATCTACCCGTACTGATAAAATCAAGTTTAGCCCAGGCTCAAGGAAAAAAATTATCACTAGCAACAAATGTATATATAGGTAAGCCAAAGGAATCTATATACTCTGATGTAGATATTAGACTTTATAATAACGGGCATTATTTTTACGTAGATGATCTTGAAAAAATCGCTACAAAGAGAAAGATCAAAGTACCCGAAAAATATAGAGACAAAATGTACTACCAGATTTATGCTGACAAGAATGTCAAATTTGAATATGTCCGAGAGGTAGTGGCAGAATTAGAGAGAATCGGAATAGACAATATCTACCTAGTAGTTAGAATGGATACAAACTTACAAGAAGCATTTATTCCTAAAAATGTAAAGGTCACTCTGAATAACTTTTCTAATCTTGATCAAATTCAAACTATAGCGGAGTATGTTGAAACCTTGAGATAATTATTTGAAAAGAAAAAACCTTATGCAAAAAAGAGTTGCTGTTTAAAGAGTTGCTTCTAAGTTTATTATCTTTGTGATGCAAAACCATTCACATAATAAAGGTAGGTGGTTTATCATATTACATTATTTTACAATATAAAATCAATAGACAACATGGGATTATTCTCTTTTATGAAAAAGGCAGGAGCAAAATTATTCAAGAAAAAAGAAGCACCAGAAGCTGCTGCAGGACCAGCACCAATGACTGAAGAAGAAATGGACGTACAAGCACTTACTGCTGCCGTGAACGATCTTGGTATAGGCATCTCTGATATGCATCTAATCATGGCGAAGGCTGTTGGTGTACACGGCAAATGTGAAACTAACGCAGATCGTGAAAAAATCATCCTTGCTTTGGGTAATGTAGAAGGCATAAGTACTGTAGAGGATTATATTGAAGTGGCTAACCCTGAGCCAGAGTCAAAATTCTATATGGTACAGAAAGGAGATACACTTTCTAAAATTGCACAAACTCAATATGGGGACCCTATGAAGTACCCAGTAATTTTTGAAGCTAATAAGCCAATGCTTTCTCACCCAGATAAAATTTATCCTGGGCAAAACTTGAGAATTCCAGCATTAGTAGCATAAGGAATAATATTATATCATATTCAAATCCCTGCCGGAAGAACCAGCAGGGATTTTTTTTTGAACCTATACCCTATTCGGCTGTTTATTTAGCACATAAAAAATTCATTATACATGGAATTCTACGATTTCGAAGCGAATACACCGAGCGGTGCAAAAATTGACTTTTCTACCTTCAAAGATAAAGCGGTACTTATCGTAAATACTGCCACCAAGTGTGGATTCACTCCCCAACTCAAAGACTTAGAAGTTTTGCAGCAAAAGGTAGGTTCAGACAAATTAGTCGTACTAGGTTTTCCATGTAATCAGTTTGGCGGGCAAGAGCCTGAGACCAATGAAACCATAGAGAAGGTCTGTGAGCTCAATCATGGCGTCACTTTTCAATTGACTGAAAAGGTGGAAGTAAATGGATCAAATACCCATCCTGTTTTTAAGTTCTTAAAGGAAGAATTAGGTGGGCTATTTGGTAATAAAATTAAATGGAATTTTACTAAATTTTTGATCACGCCTGACGGGAAGCCTTACAAGCGCTATGCGCCTATGACTAAGCCTGCTAAGATTAGGAAGGATGTGGAGAAGGTTTTGAAATAGGGGCTAGGGGCTAGGGGCTAGGAACTAGGTATTAAGCAGAAGCGACATACCCACTGTTTAGGTAATTCTAATTTTTTATAAAAATTCCGAAAAGTTCGTTCCCATCTCTAGGTGGAATAGAGTTGTGACAAGGTTCAAAAGTTTGAACTTTGAAGTGTGGTTCTAGGTAGCTGAGGTATTCTACTTTGTTGCCACCGAAGGGCCTCTTTTCCATGTCACCAGTTAGGGGGTGAGTAAACCACAATCCGACCAACTTACCATTTGTCTTTAATAGCTGACTCATCTGGTCAGCATAGCTTATTCTATTTTCTTTAGTAGGTGGAAATGAACAGAAAAAAGTCTGCTCGATAATGAGGTCATATTTGCCTTGGTGCTCGAAAAAATTTCCGTAAACTAACTGATCTGAAGGAAACTTGGGGTTACGTTTTTGGAATGCTTTGAGTGGGGACTTAGATATATCTAAGACATGTACATTTTCAAAACCTTTTCGAAATAAGTACTCTGCTTCATAAGCGTTACCTGCACCAGGTATTAGAATTTTGAGCGACTTATTTTCAAGTTGATCAATGTATGTTTTGATGGGTGTGGAGGGATATCCGATATCCCAACCTGTGCGATCCTCATCGTACCGTTGTGTCCAATAGTTAGATTCCGTTGTAGTATCGGTAATTTTTGATGAATTCTTCATGACACTAAGAGTTAATTATTATTTGATCGAAGTTACCTTTTCTGTTAATATTTTCGACAGTTCTTTGAGTTGATTATTCTCATACATATTGGGTAATTCTGCCAATGGTGTACCGATCGGTGCTTTATAATTGATATAATCTTGAAAGATGATTCCTTTTACCTTGCGCTTATTGAAGCCTGATCGAAATCGTACTCCGCCACCGCCCACTTGATAGTTGTAAGCGAAGTAATCTAACTGGCTGTTGTCTTTTCGGATCCAGTAGAGATACTCATCTTCAAAATCTGATCCTCCACCTTCTTGTTCAAAGTGTACTTGGAGTATTTCGTATTCAACACCATTGATAGAAGTCGTGCCTGAGTAGGATGGGATAACCGCTGGATCACTTAGCTTGTGCGGCAAGGTCGCAAAGTAGATAACTGAATTGAGACTACCACTACCTCCCTTTTTCTCCTTTTTCGAGAGGGCAATATCTCTACCATTTATACTTCTAGTGAATTCTCCATTGATCAATTGGTCATAAATTTGTTGGCCGCCTTTTGATTTTCGTACTGAGTAATTATATCCATTCTTAGAATTCTTGAATCGGTATAGATTATCTCTAAAGATAAATTGATACTGAGCTTTATTATATTTTTTACCCCCATGTGCTTTGATCGTTTTCGCTAGTATTTTATTTGCAGTATCATCACCTGATTTTGATATTTGACCAAATGAAAAATTAGTCAGTAAGAAGAAAACGGATAGCAAAAGTAATCTTATCATCAGATCTATTGTTTTTTGATAAAGTAAATTTAAAATAGGAAAATTTGTTAGTGTGCTAGTATTTCTTGAAGGTCGGACTGTATAGCTTTTTGCTTATCTTTTGCATACCAAGTATGTAATGGAATATTATAAGATTCTTCTTTTGCTAAAAGTGATTTCACCAAAACTTGTGCTTCATCAGGTCTAGGACCATAGGTGCCTAACAAATTAAAATCGGTATCGAAGGACAATAAGATGGGAATAGATTTACTTCTACCATCGGTGAGATGTGCATTCATCAATTCTTCATTTTCGTCACGATAAATAAAACGTAGGTCAATTATTCCTTCGCTCAATTCTGCAACTTTATTAATTAGAGGATTGATCTGAGAGGCATCTCCACACCAGTGTTCTGTGATCACCAACCAGTTTAAAGATTTATCTAGATTATTGATAGACTCCAATAATGCTTCATCTAATTTTAGTTTTCTATCAAGTCTGGATTGCCTACTCCAATTTTGCGGAAGGTATTCTCCGTATTCGCCTTGTTCCTCTTGTGCCATTTCGGCTTGAAAGTTTTCTCGGTAGGTATCGTAGTCTACTGCTTTATCGAAGTAGTCTTGGTAGGCGGTTTTGGGCAATTGAGTTTCAGTAGACATATTTTTATCTTTCTAA
>Ga0209187_1004719_pt1 | contig 10096 bp, 10 predicted proteins | sample BantaG_FD_187430 | JGI IMG/M metagenome (GOLD analysis project Ga0209187, IMG submission 187430) | Marine algal microbial communities from Bantry Bay, Ireland - BantryBay_4 metaG (SPAdes) (version 2) | ecosystem: Host-associated > Algae > Red algae > Unclassified | place: Bantry Bay, Ireland... | reverse complement strand
GCGAAAGTGATACATTCTTGGATGTACACAAAGGTTTGTTGCAAAGCCTGTACACTCAAGGCATCGAAGAAGAGCATGCTGACGCTCGTAAAGGTATGGCGCGAACCGGCATATGTTTAGCAATTTACCGAAACAGCGCTGTTGCGTTAGATAAAATGACTGCAATATATAAACAAGGCGAGCATACAACTGACGAAATGCGAACAGAGTATAAAAAGCAATTACTACGTGAAGATCATGACGGCGCTTATTCTTATGGCCAGCGCACTAGAACTCACTTTGGCTTTGACCAGTTAGAATCAGTAAAAGAAGCTTTAGAAAAAGACCCAAGCAAAACAGCGATTGTCACACGCTATGACCCTGTCGTAGACATGTCCTACAAGGCAAATCCAGACACTGGCCTAAAAGAGTTCACGCATGACCCTTGTTTGGTAAACGACATATATTTTGTGCGCGAGGGCAAACTACATTCGTTTCACATTGCAAGAGCGCACAACACGGTCAATGCTTATCCAGAGAATATCTTTGGACTCTTTGATGCCTATGTAACCCCGGTTCGTGAAGAGCTCGATCTAGAATCAGGCGATATGTATATGTTGTCTAATCGAGCAAACATATTGATATTAACTGAGGATCAACGCACCAAAAAACTAATGAGTGAGCCCAGTAAACCTAATTCATACGACTACAAAGCAGAATCTGGTCCAGCCCTATTAAATGATAAATCTGCTGTAAAAAATTCGACAGTAAATTACAAAGTACTTAAAGAAATAACTAGGGGCAGTTCAAACAAGTATGTGGAAGTATTAGAAAACTATGACGGCCAAGGTGCACCAGAAGGGGGAATAGACATAATCGGCAAAGCAACAGATTATCTTAATCTGAAAGGCTTATCGCACAATAACCCTGTACTACAGACGTATCGTCCAGGCATCGACAATCCTCAGTCGGATCAATTAGCTTTTTATCAAGCAAACGTTTTTGGAGGCAAAGTATACTCAACAGCCGTCTTTACTAATTGTGAAGATCCAAAGGCAGCTGAAGAAGCCGCAAACTACATTGCCAAGCGTCATGTTGATGAGCTAAGAACACCTCATGGCGAGTTATACATTTTTTACTTGTAGGCTACGGTAGTAATTAAAGACATTATATTGTATGCTTTACATATATTATGTTTAAAGCAGGTAGTTCAATAGATAGAGTGGCTTCATGGGTTGGTGATAATTCTCAGATGAGAACAAAATATGGCCCACCTATCGCTTATGAAGAGCCTTTAGATCATGAATCTGACAACACTGTCCATGTTGTTGATTTAATTTCCGCCGTAGACCTAACCTCTGACAAAGGGCTACCTGCCTTATCTATGGAGGGAGAGATTGCGCACACGCTTGGCGCTCAGAATGGAGTACACTATATACCCCAACTAGATATGTTTTTTAGCGACCAAGGCTACATATATAATTTGTACTCAGGATACTTTGAAAGAAAAAATGTTTTATCATCAAATTTTCATGCGCCTTTTATTGCAAGAAAAGGGCTTGAGAGGGCTATCCATTCAAGAATCGCTCCAGATGAGGATTACATGTGGATGAACACAAAATCTGCAGTTCCAGAATTAGGGCGCATTACGGGTATTGATACACCTGCGCAAGTTAATTTTGACGCGTCAAGCACTGAAGCAGTTGATGGTTTGCTGTTGGGTTTTGATATTGTGATAAAGCCAGATCGAGGCTCTTGCGGGGATAACGTGCAATACATCAACGCCGGAGATTTTGATAATTTCAACAACTGGAAGAAGAACCACCAAGAAGGAGAGTATGTCGCCCAGGAAAGAATATTTGCACCGCCCCTAGAGATGGGCGAAGAAAAATACGACTGGAACATAAGAGTGATTTTCTCAGGGCGCATGGCTGTAATGTCCTACGCCAGATTTAGCTCATTCGACGGACCAGTCAACGTAAGCATTGATGCCAAAAGAATGTCCGTAGACAGTCTGTCAGACAGGCTAGGCCCTGATGTGGACATTCATTCTGCGCTAGAAACAGTAGAAAGCAAAGTATCACGCCACATAGGAGACGATTTAATGGCTTTAGATTTAATATTTGATGCAGACCACAACCCCGTCATTATCGAGGCAAACTATGGTGAAGCTATTGGTTTTGGAGACACTGCTAATATACATAGCCAACTATTTTTTCCAGAAGTCGATAGGTTGTTCATGAAATCATTGGCACAAAAGAATGACGGTCTTGGTAATATATCTTTCACAGACAACACGGTCGGTATTGATTCGCTGGATATGTCCAAAGCAGTCAACCTATACGAAAAGCCGACTCAAGACGACTACATTAAGATCTTGTACGAACTGCATTCTAATCTTTATAAATCTGATGAACATATGGATATTGACCAATTAAAGGGTTTAATAGAATTTATAGGGTCAACAATAGAGACATTAAAAGAAGACGTTGAGACTTGGTTGAATTTGGATAAAACTGATATGAGGGTTACTCGCTTAAAAATATCAACTATATGCAGCACTCTAGCTGAAGTATTAACTTTGATATTCAGCAAGGTCGATGATTCGACCATATTAGATCTTGAGCAAGATCTGCTTGAACAACAAGCAAATCAGCTAATAGACTTCTTCGTGTACTCTTCAGAATTAGGAATAAGAACGACGAATAGTCTAGGCTCAGAAGTTAGCGACAAGCTTCTGCCTTACATAAAGGGCTGGGAAGATGTCCTCTCAAACTTGACAGACCGACATACAGAAGGCCACAGAGATATATAAGTCGTGTATAATATCTTCATGATAAATAAGCTAAACTATACAGACTTAAGCGACATTAAGGTAATAGGTTTCGACCTAGACCAAACTCTCTTTCCTAGAAACGAGGGTATAAACCAAGCTATCAGGGGTTATAACTACAAGAAAGTAGCCGAAGCCAACGACATTGACTTAAGCGAAGCCAAGAAGCTTTTTGATCACGCCTACGACATCGAGCAGCTTTCTGGAAGCCAGACACTCAAGAAATTGAACGTCGCCAACCCAGCCGATGTTATGCAGCAAGCACTCGAAAAAGCGGATATTGTAGGAATATTAACACCAGACCCAAAGACAAAAGAATTACTAGATAAACTATCCGAAAAATACACTATAGATCTGATAACTGGATCACCCCATAGCATTGCTATGAGCAAACTAAAACAGATTGATATAGACGTCAATTTGTTTGAGAATGTGTTGACTGGCGAAAAATACGCTAAATCAACCGGCCAAGCATTTGAAGAGTGGCTAACACGCCATCCAGAGCTAAAGCCGAATAATTACATATACATAGGTGACAGAGTTTCTACTGACTCTGTTATGCCCGCTCAGTACGGAATCAGGTCAATTCTAGTTAATTGCATCAAGGATGACCCAGACGCCAAAGGACCTCAAGAAAAAACTCTTTTTGATATTGAAAAATATTTGTAAGTATGTGAGAGTATACGTAATATATGAAGCCAAACAACTTAAACCAAGAGCAACTAGTAGGAGTAAGTGAGGATATCTCTGACTATCCAGCAAGGAGAATGGTTGCTGTCGGAACAGCCATGTATGTCGGAGGTATGTTTGCAAATTCTGTTGTTCAGGGGTCTGAGCATAATGTACTGGAATCATTAGGCACGCATTCACAAGCTATAGGAATTGGAATAATTTTAACTAATGCATATGCTGACTACCAAACCAACATGAAAAAGAAGAATTGATTTAGCGATTCACATCTGTTACACTTAGAGTCAAGTCACCAAAGAAAGTAGCATTCGTCTAAGCGGACTAAGAAGAGAAATCAGAGCTACCGAGGTTACATGAAAATGTATCTATTTGGGGCCGCAAGGTCTCATTTTTAATTGGAAAGACTACTCAAGCTAAATAATGGTCGAATAGCTGAGGCTGATCGTATTATACGAGCCACGAGCTCCGAAATACGAACCACGAACTTAACCTGAAAGGTTAAAACATGCCAATAACAAAAGATCAGAAGCAACAACAAGTAGCTGACTTAGCTGATCTGTTATCTACTAGCAAACTAACAGTTTTTGCTAGCTATAACGGAACCGGAGTTAAGCAAATGCAGGCGTTGCGAAAATCTGCAAAAGAAACTGATACGTCCGTAAAGGTCGTAAAAAACCGATTAGTAAAAGTGGCCCTAAAGGGTAATGATGTCTACAAAGACGTTGACACTTCATCGCTAAATGGTCAGTTGCTTTACGCGTTTAACTCTGAGGATGAAGTTGCTGGAGCCCAAACTCTACACAATTTTGCCAAAGAGAATCCAACACTAAACATTTTAGGAGCAATAGATGCAGAAGGAAACTTGCTTTCCGAAGAAGAAGCAAAACATCTTGCAACACTACCAAGTAAAGACCAACTACGAGGTCAGTTGGTGGGCGTTATCGCGGTTCCATTGTCTGGATTCGTATCAGTTATGGCTGGGAATATACGATCGCTTAACAACGTGCTTAAAGCACGCAGTGAAGCAATCTCGTAGCCATTTTCGGCGTATTTGAAGATTTTACTTTACCGTTCTCGCTCCGCTTAGCTTAACTAAGTTGCGCTGCGAGCAGTAAACTAGAAATCATCAACTACACTCGAAACTTGCCACGATATTCGTCGATAATTGAGCGAGTACGACATCAAATCGAGAAAAAACTTAACAAATCAATAAAGAAAGAAATTCTTAGTTCTATACGAGCCACGAGCTCCGAAATACGAACTACGAGTTCCTGAAAGGAAACAATATGTCAGAAGACAAAACAACAGATGCTCCAGTAGAAGCTGAAGCTGAAGAAAAAGTAGAGATCCCTAAGAAGTTCGAGAAACTAGTAAAAGAAATCGAAGAGCTAAGTGTTCTAGACTTAAGCGAACTAGTTAAAGTTCTTGAAGATCACTTCGGTGTATCTGCCGCTGCTCCTGCAGCTGCAATGATGGTTGCCCCTGGTGCTGACGGTGGTGCAGCAGGTGCTGAAGAAAAGAGCGAGTTTGACGTAATGCTAACAGAAGCTGGCGACCAAAAAGTTGCAGTCATTAAAGCTGTCAAAGAAGTTACAGGACTTGGTCTAGGCGAAGCTAAGGCTATCGTTGACGGTGTACCAAAAGCAGTACTAGAAGCAGCATCAAAAGATGACGCCGAAGCAGCTGTTGCCAAGCTTACAGAAGCTGGCGCAAAAGCTGAACTAGCATAGTCTACAATTTAACACATTTTGTATTTTTTGACTTACGCTCCGCTCTCCACTTAGATTACTAAGCTGCGTATGCGGTGCGAGCCAAAAAAATCCAAACTGCACTCAAATTCTAAACCGTCACAAAACTCCGTTACTAAGCGGAGTTTTGTCTTTTTGTGGAAAAAATGATAAATGTGGATAACTATTACCTAATGCCATTGACTCACTTAACAGATTTTGCTACCCTGATGACAAGTGTATTAAGAAAAAAATAAATATGCGTGTACAAAATACAATATAAAACTCGATAAACAAAACGAGTAAAAGAAAATGCGAGTGCGAGATGCCAGACCTTCCAGAAAAACAAATCAGACGACTAAAAACCTTACTGCAAGAAGCTGAAACTAGTGTTAGCGCAGCTAGAGAGTTGCTAGCTAGCTTAATAGGCGAAGACCCTATGGCAAATAGTGTTAACGTAGAGAACAATCTTGGAAAGGTTATTGAAGGTATTTTTGACGGCCAAGCAATGATTGGCCCAGACGGCAAAACTTATCCAGTACCTGCCAACTATGCCTCTAAATCAAAATTAGTACAAGGCGACATACTAAAACTTACCATTGCTGATGACGGCGCATTTATTTATAAGCAAATTGGCCCAATAGCTAGAGTTCAAATAGTCGGAACTTTAGTTCTTAAGGACGGTGCTTTTGTTGTTACTGTTGATTCTAGAGACTACAAGGTACTTCTTGCAAGCGTGACTTATTTCAAAGGCAAAGCTGGTGACCAGGTTGCCGTCATGGTACCTGAAGACAACGGAGATGATGTCGAATGGGCTGCTATAGAAGCTATCCTTTAATATTTCCTTAAGGCAACAATTACATATCCACAGCTATGTATCTATTTACCCACATAGTTACCACCTATAGATAAACTTTGTTCCGAGCGCTCTCTGTCTAGAGTATAATGTCTATAAATGGGAGAGGTAAAAACACTTTACAGAAAGTACAGGCCCAAAAGCTTTGCTGAGGTAGTTGGGCAACGGCATATAGCTGATATTTTAAATGTTGCTATAAAAAATAGTGACTATACCCACGCTTACCTGTTTACTGGGCCGCATGGAGTGGGCAAGACTACTGTTGCTCGAATTCTTGCCCACAATATAATCGGAGAGGATTATACAAGCGACGATAGTCCTTTGGATATTGTAGAGATAGATGCTGCAAGCAACCGTAGGATTGACGAGATCAGGGATTTACGAGAAAAAGTCAACTTAGCCCCAATAAAAGGCAAGGCTAAAGTTTATATTATTGACGAGGTGCATATGCTTACCAAAGAAGCATTTAACGCTCTACTGAAAACACTTGAGGAGCCCCCTTCTCATGTTTATTTTATACTAGCTACAACCGACTTCAGTGCATTACCGGCCACTATCGTATCCAGAACACAGCGATATACATTCAATAATGTCGATTCAGGCACGATGATCGCACACTTGAAAGATATTGCCAGTAAAGAAAAAATTAAAATAGATGATAAAGCTCTAGGACTATTGGCAGAACAGTCTCTGGGCAGCATGAGAGACGCTATGAGCTTGTTGGGACAAGTAATGCAACTACCACAGCCAATTGATCAAAAAACTGTTTCTGTCAGCTTAGGAATTTCTAGCTCCGAAGAAATACATAAAATATGTGACGCCATCGAGAGCAAGGACAGTAACAGTGCCATCGAGCTAGCAAGAATCTTAATAAATAACGGTAGTTCGGCTGGCGAAATTGCCAATGCTTTAATAAGGGCGCAGCTCAAAAGCTCAGCAGTCAACTCATCACTATTAGATGATTTACTAAAGGTTAGCGAATCAGACCATGAACAGCTTCGACTAGAAGTGGCGATAGCTAAGAGCTGCTGTAGTAAAAGCGTAGCTCTAGAGACTGATCTAAATGACAAGAAAAAAGTATCAACTCCTAAGCCCCCAGACAGCAGCCCAGTAGAAAAAGACGATAAGCCAATTCTCGTACAGACCGCGAAAAATTCTAAAGAAACAGCAAAGAGTGAGACTTGGGACAATTTTGTTCAATCTTTTAAAGATAATGATAAGTCAGTATTCACTCTACTGCGAATGGTAGACCATCAACTGGAAGATAATACTCTAACTATAAGATGCAAATTTGATCTACACTACAATAAAATTATTGAAACCAAAGTCAAAAAAGAAATTACTAAAAAGGCAATCGAAATATTTAATGTAAATAACATAGAATTTATTAAGTCATCTGATGTTAAAATAAGATCTACTGATAAAAATGATGCTGCAAAAGACATAATGGGCGGCGGGGAAGTGGTCATGCTGGGGGCAAATGTATAGAGGTATGAGGCATAGTGTATGACGTATGAAGTATCGAAAAAAATTAAGACCTTCAAAGATTTAAGAGCTTGGGAGTATTCACATAATCTGGTACTGCAGATCTATCGGTTGTCTAAGAAATTTCCTGACGATGAGAGATTTGGCTTAACCAATCAAATGCGTCGTGCTGCCGTGTCGGTAAGCTCCAATATAGCAGAAGGTTTTTCTAGACGCAGCGGCAAGGATAAACAAAACTTTTACAGAATATCACACGGATCAGCTGCTGAAGTATTGAGCCAGATCACCATAGCAAAAGACCTTCAATATATTACGGATTCAGAATATCAAGAAGTGGAGTCATTAATATTTGACGCTCAGAAATTGATTAGTGGACTAATAAAAGCGATAAACGACGGTAAAGGACAATATGAATAAACAAGCAAAAATTCCTCATTCTCCCTCATGCACTATACCTCATACCTCATACTTCATACTTTATACTTTGACATTTCCACAAAGGAAAATGTCATGAGCAGCGACAAGATTCCACCACAAAACGTTGATGCAGAGATGAGTCTTCTGGGGGCAGCGCTTATCGATGAGGACACTATGACAGCTGTTAGCGATGTGGTGAATCCAGATGATTTCTACGATAAAAGACACCAAGAAATTTTTAATCATATGATGAAGCTATATGAAGCTAATCGCCCAATTGACTTACTAACCCTAAGCGACAGCCTGCGCAAGTCTAAAGTGATCGATAGTGTGGGTGGTGCAAGCTACATAGCCGAATTAGCCAATTTTGTGGCAACCGCTGCTAACGCTAAGCATTACGCGGATATCATTAGACATAAATCTATCAGGCGGAAAATGATGAAAGCCTCGACGGAAATAATTGAAGCTTCCTATGATGAGACTGACGCCATCGAAAATTTGATTGCCTTTGCCGAAAAAGAAGTTATGCAAGTTTCAGAAAAAAGCCATTCTGATGATCTAGTTAAAATAGAATCTATCTTAAGCGAGAGCTTTGACCGTCTGGACGAACTCAGCTCGAATAAGTCAAAGATCAGAGGAGTTCCAACTGGGTTCAGGGATGTTGATAACAAGCTGGCAGGTCTACAGGACTCAGACCTAATAATTCTAGCAGCTAGACCGGCCATGGGTAAGTCAACTTTAGCCATGAACATCGCCCACAATATAGCCGTTAACAACAAAAAGACTGTCCTGTATTTCTCTCTCGAGATGAGCAAAGAACAGCTAGTTGATCGTGTTTTAGCTGCCGAGGCTGGTATTGATGCCTGGAATATTAGGACAGGTAATCTTAAAGAAGGTGATTTTGATAAACTAGGTCATGCAATGGGAGTGCTATCTGAAGCTTCTCTTTATATAGACGATACTCCTGCTATAACTGCCACAGAGATGAGGACTAAATCCAGAAGAATTGCCCATAAAGAAGATGTCGGATTGATCGTAGTTGACTACCTGCAGCTAATGAGTTCGTCTGGTCGTAATGATGGTAGGGTTAACGAAATAACAGAAATATCAATGGGTCTAAAACAATTAGCTCGAGAGCTCGATGTACCTGTAATTGCCCTATCTCAATTATCTAGAACAGTAGAAAGCAGAACACCGCCAATACCACAACTTTCCGACCTTAGGGACTCAGGCTCTATCGAGCAAGATGCCGACATTGTTATGTTTATGTACAGAGATGATTACTATAATCCAGACAACTCTACTAAGCCCGGAATCACAGACTTACTTATCAAAAAACACCGTAATGGTCCGACTGGCCAAGTTGAGCTATTTTTTGACAGTAAACACCTACGCTTCATGACTCTAGACCGCCAGCACTCTGGCCCTCAGCCGGAAAGTATGGAATAAATGCCTCATATTCACGATAAACCTGGTCAACACGATTTTACAGCTAGCGCATTTATATACAGAGAGTTTCCTGATGGAGAATACAAGCTGCTGCTTCATAGGCACAAGATCCACAATGTCTATCTCCAAGTAGGTGGACATGTTGAACTAAATGAATCTCCATGGTCGGCCGTGATGCATGAAATAACAGAAGAGTCAGGATATGAGCCAAGTCAACTAGCCGTACTTCAATATGCCGGAGCTGTAAAGAATTTAACAAGAGCAGTCAGCCACCCCCAACCCTTAAACGTCAATACGCACATCTTCGACAAAGAGACACAACACTACCATACTGATATAGCGTTCGCTTTTCATACAAAAGAAACTCCAAATCTGCCAATCGGGAAAGGTGAATCACAAGATATCATTTACGTCGGTCTATCTGAATTGGAGGATTTTACACCTGATAGCATATTCCCTAACGTTAGAGAGCTTGGCGTTTACGGTTTTGTGGAGGCATTGGATAAGTGGGAGCAAATACCCGCCCAAAGCTATAGCACATTATCAGAGTAATTTGATATACTAGTAGGTATAAACAAAGGAGAGTTATGAAAGATCAGTTAAAGATGGTGGCCAAAATGAAAAAAATGCAAAAAGAACTCGAAAAAGAGTTAATTGAAT
>Ga0209187_1004717_pt1 | contig 10099 bp, 4 predicted proteins | sample BantaG_FD_187430 | JGI IMG/M metagenome (GOLD analysis project Ga0209187, IMG submission 187430) | Marine algal microbial communities from Bantry Bay, Ireland - BantryBay_4 metaG (SPAdes) (version 2) | ecosystem: Host-associated > Algae > Red algae > Unclassified | place: Bantry Bay, Ireland... | reverse complement strand
AGCCCGTCGTAGAACGTCGCGTCTCGTGGTCACCCGCCCAGTCGGCATCACTAAAGCCTTGTAGAACACAGGAAGAGTTCTTGTCGAAGACCAGCCCCATGTCCATCGAACCCTTGACGTAACTCAGAACGCGCTTGATCGCCGCCCAATGCTCCTTGCCGTAGCACGAAACAAACCGACTCAGCTTCCCGATAGCGAAGGCGAATTCAGAACGCGTCCCGACCATCAGGTACGTTAGACCGCCGACGGCTTCGCGGTAGGGCAGCGCGTCGTCGCTCTCGTCGGCCTTGACCAGCTGCAGGTCCTTCTCCAGCGGCGTTTCGATCGGGTTGCACTTCACCATCCCGAACTTCTCCAGCACTTGCGCCGCGTACTTGCCCTGCGACAGCTTGAGGGTGCCCAACGCCTTGTCACCAGGGGCTTTTGAATCTGTCACTTTTCATAGAATCTGAATATACTCCAGTTGCGCCGACATGCACTCAGATTTGAGTTTTTGATGATATCATTTATCTGGATTCGGATCTGACCTCGTCGGTGGGATTTAGGATCAGCATCGGATATGTTATCGCTCCGATTTTGATTATAATCTGTGTACCTAGAGTGAGTATATTCCTTCCGAGGACACTTCTGCGCAAATAGGGATTGACGTATGTACCAACGAGAGGTTGTCCGACGACGCCGCCAGCACAGTCTGGCGCCAGCTAACGTACGTTTTGAGGTGGTCTCCATCTCCTGGGAAACTGGAGTGGTATGATGTACCTGCACAATTCCAGCGTGCAAACTAAAATCTACATTCTCGTCGTCGGACACAGAAAGATTCGTGGTGCTGCGGGCAGGGCTCCCCAAGTCACGACGATTGCTCGTCGGGGTGCAACAGTTGTCGACGCTGGAGGGTGTTGTGACAGCAAAGAGGCGCAGTTATTATGCGACTAGAAGCATGGCGGCAGGGCTGCTCCTCACGCGAAGGTGATAGGATCATACTGCGGACACCCAAACACCTTCACGTCGTGGTCCGGGCATCCGGCTCAGGTGTGCCAGACACATTTCTCTCTTAGTTGCGAATGTCCAGCCCCTATCGCATATCTGATATCCAACATTGGCATCTTGTTCGCCTGCGGCGTCGCAAGGGCTGCCCCAGACTGTTATTGTAGCGCACAGCCGATTTCTGGAGTCGGATAAACTCAGGCAAAGTATCTCCACTCTGATTACGTTATATCCTGACCTCAGAGAATTATTAAGGCACATTTTATTCGTCGGTGCATGGACTGAGTACATTAAGAATACGCAGCTACGGCATAATTATGGATATATCCGAGTATACTGTGCGGATATATCTAGCTCAACTTTATCCACCTCAGCCCCTGCTTGTCACGCCTAATCTCTAGCCCGAGGATGACCTTCGCCTCGCCCAGGTCCTTCATCTCAAAACGCTCGTGCAGAGCGTCCTTAACCTTGTAGATCGCAGCCAGGCTTGATGCCACCAAAAGAAGATCGTCGACGTACACCAGGACGATGATGATTTCGCCGTCATCCATAAGGAGGAAGAGGCATGCATCTCAGTCGATGTTATCGAACCCCTGCGACTTGAGGAGGTCGTCGAGCTTGGCGTACCACATCTTGGGGCCTTGCTTCAGCCCATACAGCGCTTGGAGGAGACGACACCCCTTGTCAGGATACGTTGGATCGACATAGCCGTCTGGCTGCTCCATGAAGACCTCCTCGTCAAGGTCGCCGTTCAGGAATGCCGTCTTGACGTCCATCTGATGTAGCTGCCACCCGTTCGCCGCCGTCATCGCCAGGATGCATCGGATGGTAGTGAACTTTGCTACCGACGCGAACGTCTCGTTGAAGTCGAGCCCCTTGATCTGCCGGTTACCCATGAAGGACAGACGCGCCTTGTGCCGCGTCCTGTTGGTCCCGTTCTTGTCAACTTCGTTCTTGACCTTGTACACCCACTTTCCCTTCAGCACGCGTCGACTGGCCGGGCGATCCGTCAAGCGCCAGGTCTTGTTCTTGCGGGTGGCCTCCATCTCCTCGTCGATGGCAATCTGCCACTTAGCCAATTCCTGCCCTTGAACGGCTTGCACATACGTCGTGGGCGCCTCGTGAGCAACCAGTCTCACCGGGCGCCAGTACTCGACAGGGGGTCGCCGCGCTCTGCCGCTCCGACGCAGCATGTCTACAGAGCCGCCAAAACCTTGATTGTCGTCCGTGGACTTGTCAGATCCATCGTCTCGCTTGTCATCCTTGTCGTCACTGTCAGCTTTCACGCCTTCGCCGTCGCTTGCAGAGCGCAAACCCGTCTCGACTCCGACGTTTCCGTCTCCGGGAAGCTCCTCTGCAACTTCTGCCACCTCGCTTACGTTCGTCTTGGCGAACACGATGCTTCGTGCCTTGACGACCTTGCCGTCGTCGAGGATGACCTTGTACGCCTTGCTGCCGTCGGGATAGCCTAAGAAGACGCCCTTCGCCGCCATGTCGCCAAACGTGCCGTCGATGTGACTCTTGTGCAGCACCACCCAGCATGTCGACCCAAACACCAGCATGTGGCTTACGTCGAGCGTATTTCCGGTCCACAGCTCAAAAGGCGTCTTGCCGACATGAAGCGTCCGGCTGTTGACGCGGTTCTTGATGTAGACCGTCGTCTTGATGGCATCCGCCCAAAGCTCCTGATCGACGTCCTTGTGTCGCATCATGGTGCGAGCCATCTCCACGAGAACTCGGTTGAGCCGCTCAGCAACCCCGTTCTGCTGCGGCGTGTCGGGCACCGTGGTCTGGTGCGTCGTGCCATTCTCATCGTGAAGAGCCATGAATGCATTCGACACATACTCGCCGCCATCGTCGGTGCGTAGGATCTTGATCTTGGTTCCTGTAGTACTACGGGGCCCCCTATGCGCCAGGAGGCCACCGCGGGGACGTCGGCGACGACGGGGGACGCGGTCCCCGACGTGAGGTGGCGACGCCAGCGGCGGTGGTGGCCGACGGGTCGGCGACGCGGGGGGCGCGGCGAGGGGGCGGCCCCGCTGCCCGGCCCGGGGGAGCGTACCCGATCCGTCGCGCCCGGCACGCGGGCCCCGCGGGCGGCAGGATTGGCGCGCCCGAGAGGGCGCTGGCGCGCTCGAGAGGGCGCGGCAGGAGACGGCCGACCGGGCGCCACGCGGCGGGTGCAGCGCGTTGCGCGCGGGACGGTTTCTCACCCTTGTCTGTAATGATCGCCTCGAGAGACTTGACATGCATGGAAGGAATTATCTGCATTGGTTGGTGATGGCCCGGGTCATTTCGCATTCGGGATAAGTGGGCCCGGGCGACGATTTCCGCCCTTCTAGGACGAAGGGCGACGACGGTGGGAGGCACCGTCGTCGCCGGCAAGTAAACTGTGTCTCGATGTCTTGGCATTTCGATCGGCCCGACTTCCCGGACCTCGAGTCCCATAGCGGGTGTCGCGCGAGCGGCTAGGACGGCCGTTACTTCCCTCCTTCTGAGGTAACCCCCTAGATTGTAATACTACAGTTCCCGTGTGCAGCCGGGCCTTCGTCAGCCACTTCTTGTACTCAGAGAGCACATCGCTCTTTTTCTGCAGGAAGACCACGTCTTTCCAGCGGGAGGAGTCGTCAGTGAAGGTGCCAAAGTGGAGCGCACCGCCACGCGACGGCTCCGACATTGGCCCGCCCAGGTCCGAGTGCACGAGCTGCAGGCGCTTGCTGACTCGACCTCCTCCTGCACTACGCATAGGCGTCATAGCCGCCTTCAAATACACGCACTGCTCGCAGACGTCCTTGACCGCCATGGAAGAGCACTTGAGTCCATTGATGATCTTGTTCTTGATAATCCGATTAACGCCAGCCACGTTGATGTGCCCAAGGCGCTCATGCCAGAGATTAAGAGAGGCCACCGCAGCATCATCCAACATTGGGGCCATGTCCAGGTGGTAGAGCCCACTCTTCCGCGTGCCGCACGCAGCGACCTTGTCGCTCATCTTGATGATCGTCTTACCGCCCTTGAAAGACACTTCCGCACCACGCTCCTCCATCATGCCGACCGACATGAGGTTGAAGCCCATGGTAGGAACATGGAGTACCTTTTTCAACTTGATCTTGCGCGTCTTGCCGTGAACGATGACATTGAGCACGACGGTTCCGACGCCCGCCGTGGCTACGGACCCCTTGTCACCCATCGTGACGCGGCGTCCCGTGGTCGTCCGGTAGTTGTCGAAGCACCCGCGCATCCAGCACATGTGAGCAGACGCTGCAGAATCGACAAGCCAGGACTTGGAGATGTCATCGGTGTCAGCCGCATTGCCCACCAGACAGATGGCGTCCTCGCTGTCGCTACCATCGTCAGCCGCAATCGCGGCCACCTTGTCTTGTCTCTGCTTCTTGGCCTTGAGCTCTGGGCAATCGTGAGAGATGTGCCCAAACGTATGACAGTAGTAACACTCGATCCTGGAGAGGTCACCACTGCGGCCTTGATCTTGATATTTGGCGCCGACGAGTGCGATGTCGCCAATGCGCTTGGTCGACGGTGACTTGTCCGCCTGCCGCCACTCCTCCTGAAGCAAGCGGATCTCGACAAAGTCAAGGCTCAGCTCGTCCTCGCTCTTGGCGTCGAGAGCCACCAGCAGATTCTCGTACTTGGACGTCAGCCCGTTGAGGACGCTCATGGCAACGTCCATCTCCGTCACCTCGCCGCCCATGGCCTTGAGGTTCTCGTCGAGGTTGCGCACGCGGTTGATGTAGCCCAGCATGCCCTCGCCGACAATCACTTCGACGGTGTAGAACTCGCGTCGCGCCTTCATCATGTTCAGCAAACTCTTGTGCTGGAAGACACCTTGCAGCGTCGACCACATTTTCGCCGTCGTCTTGCAGCCCTAAACGTGCTCGAGCTGCTCAGACCCAAGAGTGAGCCCGATGATGGCGCTCGCTTTCGTGTCTCGACGCTTCCACAACGCCAACTCGCGGGCATCTGCGTCCGTCGGCTTTCCGTCTTCGTCAAGCATGTCATCCAGGTCGCGCAGCGCGAGGACCATCTTCATATGCTGACGCCACTCGTGGAAGTTCGTTTTCGTCAACTTGTCGATCTTGATGCCGCCCATGCCGGCAGCGCCTCCGTGCATGATGTGTTATTCTCATAGCGCCCGACCTTGCCGAGCCGTGCGCTTTGACCGTCACGTCCTTGAACCACCTTGACCTGGTCTTCTTCGCACTTGCCGCGACCGTCGCGACACGAGCTGGCACACCTCGCTCTTGTCACAGCCCCGGCTCTGGGCCCATAACCAGTTGAGTCGCAGTGGGGATAGGGGTTGGGGAACCACGGTGAAGTGGTTGAGTGGCTTGAGCTTGTTTGTGTGCGTGCGAACGTGCTTTGTTGGTTGTCCTAAGGATCGCCCGCCTCTCCCAACCGAGAGCACCTCTCAAATAGTCCCCACCGCCCCAAGTGCTCCCTCCTCTCGCGCCCACCCCGACGCCCAAGCCCTCGCACCAAATCGAATCACTCACCAAATCAAAAGCCACAAGAGCAAAGCGAAGATCAAAATCCAAAACATGCCAAAAGTAACGCCCCAAGATGACCCAACACAAATGGGTGCAACTTGACCACGTCTTGCAAATGTACCATGTGGGGTACCATAAGCCTCACCGACCATCGTCCCACCGCTAACCGCCAGTGGACACGGCGAAGAGCATCACAGTTTAACAGAGTGGTCTCCATCCCTTGTGTGAAGACTGCTTGTCATTTGCGGTCGCAGCGGCGCAGTTCTGGTCTGTCCAAAAATAAGAGCGGTTCTCAGAGGACTAATAGAGTGAGACAGACTTCAGTGGCCTGACGTCTCGTGGATTGCTCGGCACACGCGAGCTGCCCGTGGACTGCTCGGCACACACGAGCTTGCCCCTCGCAGCTTGGACCCATGGCTCATCAGAGATTCATGCGAGCGGCTATTGGGCCACCTGCCACGCTTCTTACTGTGTCTTTGGGTGGGTCCGCGCTCGAAGGACACGCCAAATACAATTTCAACGATCTCTCATTGCAATCCCCTGGAGTCCTCAGCCTCCGTCAGATCCACTTTAATGCACCAATCCGGTCTTTGACGCGGCCTTACCGCGTCTTCATCGTGTTCGTCATGTGACCATCGTGAGTTTTTCTTATGCGACCTGTGTCCATCGCGAGCCACCGCTTCCCAATAGGCTGCAAATGCCCAACGGAAATGGCGTTCGTTGGGGCTGTGTTGAGCTCCGTTGAGCTTCAACGGAGCCCAACGGTTTCGCGTGTAGTTGGAGGTTGTCTTTAACGGGCCGTCCGTTGAAGAACCGTTGGGCTCCGTTCGGAGACTGAGTCAAAGCTGACGACGCCACCAACGCTCGTCGTCAGCCTCGACGCCACCTTCACCTCGCCCCCGTCCCCTACGACGGTTGCCGCCACTCGCGCCCCAGTCCCCGTCGTTTCCGACCCCTACTCTCACCGCCACCGACCGCCGCCCCCGCCCGCACCAATCGCTTTCGCAGCCGCCCCCGCCGATCGCTGCCGCCGGCCTTAATTTTGTCCGCGTTGTCGCCGTCCGCCCCACCCGCCGCCACTGAACGCCGATGCCGCGCCCAACGACTGCCCTCGCCGCCGCCGCCGCCGACTGCTGCCGCCGCGCGCGTTCCCGTGCCCATCGTCGCCGTCTGCTCCCCTTGCCGCCGCCGTCTTCCGCCGCCGCCCCTACCGACTGCCGCCCCTACCGGGCGCCGGCGCTACCGCTTGCCGGCCCCGCCGTCACCCGCTTCGCCGTCCCCGCTCGCACGATCTTCTTGGCCCTCGCCGTCGGCCCCCCCTCGACGCCACGGGCTGCCGCTGCCCGGGCAACCACCGTCGCGGGCCCCGCTGTAGCCCGCGCCGACGGCCGCCCCCAGCCCCGCTCACGACCCTAACGACGCTTTCTGCCGCCCCCGCCGGCACCAACTGCTGCCCCGGCCGTGGTCGACCCCTCCGCTGCCGCCGCCCGCCGCCATCCCCCCATTCGATTGCCACCACCTCCACCTCCGTCCATTGCCCTGTCCCACTGCCAACGCCGCCTCCGCTCCCGTCTTCACTATCGCCGCCCGCCACGGCCGCGGTCTCCGCACGTGCCGTCGCCTTGTGGGACAGCCGCTCCGCTTACCGCCGCCCCCGCTCCCGCCGCGGCCCGCTCTGACGGCCGCCATTGTCGACTACAACCGCCACCAAGGCGCCGTCTTCGATCTCGCTGTCCACTACCTCCGCCTTCGCCGACCTCTGCCAACCTCTCCCGCCGATCGCCGGTCCCGCCGCCTGCCGCCCCCACTCATGGCCTCTTTCGCGCCTTCGCCGGCCACCGTCGCCGCCAGCTTCTCCGCTGACCGCCCGCCTCTCTCCCACGCCCGCGTAACCGCCGTCGCCGACCGCCGCTTTCGCCTCCGATGCCGCTGAGTCCCGCTGTCGATGTCGCTTGTGCCGCAAGAGCTGCTTCCGACCGTCGCCATTACTCGTGCCTCCCTCGTTGCCGCCTCGTACCGACAACAGCAGGCCGCGCCGCCGCGGCCGCCGCCTTCCTCGCTGCCCCAGCGGCCCCCGTCGACACCGTATCCGACGGCCGCTGCCTTTGCTGCCACCACAATTCGCGTCGGCCACCGCTCTCACGATTGCCAGGGCCGCCCCATCGCCCGCGCCGCCCCGGTCGCCGCCCACGCAGTCCCCCCTGCGGTCGCCACCACCGTCCCCCCTTTGTGGGCAGCCAATCCGGCCCTTTCTGTTGTACAATGAATCGCGATCACCTCGGAGAGGAGGGAAGTACCGGCCGTCCTAGCCGCTCGTGCGTCACCCGCTATGGGACTTGAGGTCCAGGAAGTCAGGCCGACCGAAACGCCAAGACAAACAGGCACGGTTTACTTGCCGGCGACGACGGTGCCTCCCACCGTCGTCGCCCTTCGTCCTTAAATGGCGGAAACCGCTGCGCGGGGACCGGGGCCACTTGTTGGCCCGGTCCCGCGCTGCCAAATACCTACGATGCAGATAATTTCCTCCAATGTATGACACTACCCAATCTGGATTGACACGCCCCGCTGTCAGCACCGGACAATCGGACGAGCTCACCCAGACACGTGCGCGGATGGCGCTCACACGCCGCAGTGGCACGCCACAAAGGCGACACACCACCGACCACCCGGCTTCCGAGCACCAGCGCCCACAGCCACGAGTGCAACGCCTCTGGCGTAGTTCTACATCTCCCCCATCTGAGACTGCGGCGTCCGCGCCGCACGACGGAGACCGTCCACTGCGCATCGACGCGCAAGAGAGGGGAACAGGAGAACCGCCAAAGTCGGGGTGGCCACCGAGATCCCCCTAGCCCAGGAGGGAAGGCCATGCCGTCGCGCACCCGGCCCGGCCAACAGCATCCGAACCCAACAACGGAAAGGTCCCCGGCAAAGAAGGCGAACATCGCCCACCCACGGCTGAGGAAGACGAGGGCACCGCTCCACGCCCCTTGGGCAACACGCACGCCCACGAAAGCAGCGTCGATCCGGCGGCGCCGCCGCAGAGGACCGAAAATCTTGCAACGGCGCCGCCGCGCCCCAGCGCCGCGCCGGCGGAAGCACCCCGTCGTTGCCGCCGCCGCCGCCGCCCACCAGGGGCGGCGCGCCCCCGCGCCGAGGGCGTTGCGGATCCCGAGTTCCCCCTACGCCAGGGGGGAAGCGCGCCTCGCGGAGCCCGCGCCGCCGTCATCGCAGCGCGAATCGGACGACGGGAAGACCTCCCCCCGCCTGCGTCACCGCGCCCGCCGACGACGACGGGGGCAGACGAAGACGCGCTGCGCGCACCGTTTGCGAGGGTGTCGCTGATTTCTTGAGGGCCCGGTCCTGTGCCGCCGGGACCCCGGCGCGCCCCTCTTGCGACCTCGTCGCCGTCGATTTGCGACCACCGTCCCAGCAATGCACGCCGCTCGCGTCGCCGACTGGACGCATTCCCGCGATCGGGTCGGCTGCCCGTCACTCATCAGATTTAGCCCCGGTTGGGCTGTCCGGCTCTTTCCCAGAAGGAGGACGAAGGCTACGTCGGCGACCGCCGTCACCCACCACGATTTGGACCACGTCGTCGACGCCATTATCGGGACGCCACCTCTGCCACCGCCACGCCCGGTGGGAGAGGCACCGCGGGCCCGCCGTCCCCGCGTAGCTATGAACGACACGAAGACGGCATGGCCGCCGACGCCGGCGCCGGACACAGGCGCCGCCTGTTCACCACCCGAGAGGGCCCCTGAGCCTGGCGCCGCCTTGTACCGCCGTTGACGCCCAGAAGATAACCCCCGTTCGGTTTAGGCGCTCGCTTCAATGAGCGCCCGCCCCGGCGGGGCTGTTCGGCACCGACCGCGTCAGCATCGGACCATACTCAGTTCCATGTCAGGTTGAAGGTTGGCCGCGACGTCGATGATCGACCATGGTCCCACCAAATCTGGCCGCGTCGACGCCGCCCCGACTCAGTCGCCGTCCCACGGCGTAGGGCGGACTGGTCGAGTGTGTCGACGACCGTGAGGGGCGTCGCCGCCCGTCCCCTTCTCATCGTAGCCGACCGTCGCGCCTCTGCCGCCAGGAGCATGCATCGCTCCGAGCCGGCCCTCCTTCTCCGGGGCGGAGCGCTGATCACGAATCAGCGCCCGCCCCAGAGGGACGGCTCGTTGCCACGCGTGCCGGCGGTGCCGGTTCTGTCGGCTCGATCTCGGGTTGGGAGAAGAGGACGGCGACGCCGATGTCCGCCCGTCGCGCCGCCAAATCCGATCTCGTCGACGACTCTCTTGATCGGTCGCCGTCATCGACTCAGTCGTCGACGCCGCAACCGCAACGCCGCCGTCGTTGAGGACTGTCCGTCCCCGGGGATGCCCCGCGCTGCCCACGCGCGTTCATCCCTTTCAGGGGCGTCTCCCGTCGCCGTGCCCGGGCCCGCGCCGTTGTCCCCACGACAAGGGGACGAACGGGCCACGTGCGCCGACGCCTGGCGTGGGCGTCGCCCCTCCCCTTCCTCAACGGAGCCGACCGTGGCGGCTTTGCCGCCGCGAGCGTGCATCGCTCCGAGTCGGCCCTCCCCCTCCGAGGCGCAGCGCTGGTCTGCAATC
>Ga0209187_1004713_pt1 | contig 10104 bp, 8 predicted proteins | sample BantaG_FD_187430 | JGI IMG/M metagenome (GOLD analysis project Ga0209187, IMG submission 187430) | Marine algal microbial communities from Bantry Bay, Ireland - BantryBay_4 metaG (SPAdes) (version 2) | ecosystem: Host-associated > Algae > Red algae > Unclassified | place: Bantry Bay, Ireland... | reverse complement strand
AGTGGAGTCGATGAGTTTCTCGCCCCTCTTCGCCAAGACTTCGAAGAGCGAGTGACCGCAGAACGTGTCCCCCTACTTCTCGAATTCCTAGCTAGGCTCAGGTTACTAGAGACTAGCCTTCTAGAGAATCGCGATTACGCCAACTTAACCAAACTGGAAGTACGAAGGCTATCGATTCTTGCCGAACTGGCCACAGTAGGAATCGACGGCAAGACCTTGCAAGGACAGGGAGCCATCCTCCTCGAACCCAGCGCAGCGCGACTATCCGGCGGCGTGACTCGTGAAGCCGCAGAACAAGGAGGCGCAGAAAGCCTTACCGACTGGAGCGAGGGCGGCACCTCGACTTGGGAGGTCAGCGGTATCCAGCCTGGCTACTTTGCCGTCCACGCAGTCTATGCGTCGCCTCCCGCACCTGAACTTGAGGAAGAAGACGAGGACGAGGAGTCTGCGGAACCAGCGCTAGGAGGACGAGATATTGTCAGCTTCGGAGAAACTAGCGTTGTCATTTCCGGGGCCACACGCCCGCTGAGTATGGCCCTAGTCCCGACAGGATCTTCTGACAACATTCGCGCAGTAGCCCTAGGAACAATGCCCCTAACCCGGACCTCGGCCTCCGTTCGACTGCGAGTCGAGGAGTCACGAGGGACTGGGGTCATGCGCCTAATTCGCCTCTACCTCGTGCGCACCGCTCGCCAAACGGAAGAACGCGGCGCTCCGGTGGCTGAACCTCAAACATTATCCTTAGTCCGGAATGGGCACCGGACTTCTCTGCAGGCCCTGAGAGCGCCAGCAGAAGACGCCTACGTTGAGCAATTAGAAGAGGTCTACCGCTCGATCGGCGCAAATTCCGCAGGCGGTAAGAGGATCATTGAAGAGATGAGCTTGTTGCGCTCGGACCGTGCGGACCCGCTTGAACCCCGGATTGCAGCGGCCCCTGATCCAGAAAACCCCACCTTGGCACAGCCCAAATTAAATAATCCGACACTCCTGGCCCCAGCAGAAATGACGACGAATATTCGCCGAGGATGCCGCTTAGTCGAATCACCAGAGACCGGTGACCGGCTAACTATCGAGCACGAAGGCGAGCACATTCCGGTGCGCCTCTACCTTGTGGAATGCCCCTCCCCAGTCGAGACGACCACCTCCCCCGACCTAGCCTCCTACTTCGAGATCAGCACGCAAGAACTGGCTCTAGTCGGGGAACGGGCACGACAGTTTAGTGCCGAAACCCTCCAAGACTCCAGTTTTCTGGTTCGAGAGGCTGGAGAATACGACGACGACGGCAGACTTTACGTCATGCTTCAACTCCCCGCTCTCGGCTCCCTTCAGCAACTACTGGTGTCACAAGGGCTATGCGCAATCCGCGGCAAGCGCTCCACGCTCCCCAATGCCGGCCGACCGTTTGTGAAGCAAGTCCTCGAAGTGAGGCAACGCCAAGCACAGCGGTCTCTCAAAGGTGCGTGGCAATTCTGACTTGACCTCTCATCCATGATCGACGACTATCTTGGGTGGGTGGACAAGGTAAATTAGGTGGTCGGTGTGGTTTATTGGTTTACGGGGCGATAGCTATAGTCAGCTTCACTCAATGCTTAGCTGAAGACTTGGAGGTATTAGAGGCCGAGTTTGAGGCCAAGCTTACCAAGGCCGAAGCCCCGTTACTCCAAGAGTATTATGGGAAGTTGGAGGAACTTCAAGGAAATGGCCAAAGACGAGACGGACTCATTTCCGAGCTACTCTTGGCAAAAACTAGGCTTGAGTCAGCAATCACGCCATTAGCGACTCCATCCGACGTTGACGGTGTCGGTAGTTCGGCCCCCCGGTTGGCTAGAGCACTCCCAATCGGTAATTCCTCACCAGCCGGGGTGAATGGAAACTCCGACCAACGCCAGGGAATACTTCTGCTACCAAAAGATGCCTCTCTCTCCGGGAAACTCCGACTCTCCGCCAATGAGCATGCTATCAGTCAATGGATTGGAGGGTCGGCTGAGTGGCAGGTGACAGAGATCGGCTCTGGCATATGGCACCTGATCTTTGAATACGGAATGGTTCCCTGCGGCCAGAACACCCGTGAACTGAACGTCCAGCTTGGCGACACGAAGAAAAAAATCGCTATGACCCGTCTGCACCCGACGGGACAATGGGACAGCTACCGAGCTACCCACGTGGCCGTCTTCGAACTTGACGCTCCACAGAAGAACATCTCGTTCACCATCTCTTGCTCAAAAGGAAAGGCTCCAGAGCTGATCAATCTTCGCCACGTTCTACTCCGTCCACACTCGGACTTTGGCAACGAAGAAGGAATGGGTGATACTGCTCCAGCAGACCTCTAAGACGCTACTCCTCCCCTTCGGCACTGAGAGGACACCAGGTCCCTCTCCAGTCGTAGCCCCACATCTCCCCGATCTTTTTTTTGTAGTCGTAGATGCTGGGCCCGTTGGTCCCATAACCTATGTAGTAATGTTCTTTACCTCGCTCTTGGGCAAACCGAATCTCCTCTAACGCCGTGTAGGTTCCAAGCCCCCGTCGAGCTTCGTCCGGATCGAAGATGGCATACACACTACTCACCGATGTTTCCCCGACGTCCAAAAAGCTCGATGCGATCAATCGATCCCCACGAAAGATGTCCACATTCATGCACGTGCACGGGACCGACTGAGGCCTTCGCGAGACGAAGTCATAGAGGCTTCCCGGCTGATTGTCATCGAACCGCTCAGCATGCAGCCGAAACATCCGCTCCTTTTCTGGAGTGACCGTCGCCGGGAGGAAGAACGTCGTCGTATCGTCGTTCTTCTTGAGAATTCTCCGCTGACTCTTCCGCGGTTTAAAGTCAGCGACATTTAATCTCATCGGAATGATCTCCTGCAACTCGCCCCTCATCATGGCGTAGTTGTAGCGGTAAAACATCGTCCCAAAGTGCCGCCAACCACGAGCAAGGAGGCGATCAAGATTCGGACCGCTCACGCGCTGTCGATCTTGAACATCTTCAACAAAACGCATTCGGGGGGATGGCCTTCGGGTGATCAAACCGTCGGAACATAGCCTCTTTTTAGACCAACCAGCAAGCGACAATCAGTGTCGAACTACCTGAAAAAGATCTACAACTACGCAATTACTCTGCCGAATATGACTTATTTGGTTGCCGATCATCTGCCGGATGTCTAATCTTTCTGAGGGATTAGGTCATGGATTCAGACATTGCGAAAAAGCGATTCGACGAATTTTTACGGGAACGTTTCACCCCAGAACTCCGACAATTGGGCTTCGAGGGCGACCGGAGGTATTTCTATCGAAAAGTCGGCCATGTCATTCACTGCCTCAACGTTCAACTCCATGAGCGAGGCGGTCGGACCGGCCTAAACATGGGGGTCCATTTGGATTTCTTACCGAATATTTCTGGGCAGATCGTGTCTCCAGAGTCAATTCGCGAAGACGATTGTGACTTTCGGAATCATCTTCATCCGGACATGACTGGTGACTACTGGTGGGAACACCAAGGAAAATTGCGCTCCCCAGAGGCCAAAGCAAAGTCCCTGATCAATACCTACAAAAGATCTGGAGAACCATTTCTCCAGCACTTTTCGACACTGGAGGCAATCCTTGAGGATGTCACCTATCGGCGATTGAAATCACTCTCCACCGAGCGATGCCGCCTTGGACTCTCCGCCTATACCAATCAATCGAGAGCTTGCCTCACGATTGCTAAGATCCGAGAGCATCTGGGTCAAGACGACGAAGCGCAACGATTCGCCGAACTCGGACTTACACTGCTTGGCCATGGAGACAGTCAACTTGGTGCTGAACTTCGTAAGATCGCTGGTGGTGCCAGCATTGCTTAGGCCCTAGCGCCAGGCACGCGCTCCAGAACTAAGCTCTTCGATTGTAGGCCACGCACTCTTCGTAGGCCGCTCCCTTGCCACCGAAGATATCCAAGGCGCTACCGATCGTGAGATCGACTCGACCTCCGCTGAGTTCATCGACCAGCTCCAGATCCCCTATCCATCTGGCTCCTCCCGCGTAGGTCACTGGAATCGGAGAGTGACTCCCGAGCCAACGCACGAGAGCCTCATCAACTCCGTCACACTTGCCCTCGACGTCGGCTGCGTGGACCAAAAATTCAGCGCAGTATTCGGCGAGATTCTCTAGGCTTTTGGGCTTAAGATCGAGATCCGTCCGGGTCCGCCAGCGATCCATGGCAACCACCCAGCCATCGCCCTGATTAGCCCGGCAGCTCAGGTCGAGAACCAGCCGCTCACGGCCAACGGCCCGGACTAGTTCCTCCAACCGATCCAGCCGAAAGGTGCCATCGGGCCCGAATACGTAAGAGGTAACAATCACATGGCTGGCGCCGGCATCGAGGTAGGAAACTGCGTTCTCTGGACGAATTCCCCCCCCTATTTGAAGCCCGCCCGGATACGCTTGGAGCGCCTGCCGCGCGGCAGACTCGTTACCAGGCCCCAGCTGGATCACGTGTCCTCCGGTGAGTTGGTCTCGTCGATAGAGACCGGCAAAGTGCGAGGATGGCAGGTCGCTGACAAAGTTCTCTGTCACCGCTTCCGAGCCCTCGGAAAAACTCCCGCCGACCACCTGTTTCACCCTTCCCTCGTGGAGATCTATGCAGGGACGAAATTTCGTCATGCCCTGAGTCTAGGGCCTGCTTCCCGCCGCGTCTATGAATCAAGCCTTAGTATTACGAGCGCAGATGAAGTCGATGTGAAGAAATCCGCCAACTATCCACAGGTTATTCACAGTGAAACCCACCGGGTCGTCACCCTATAATCGTAGGTAGCGAATTCGTGGAACGCCCGTAGAACGGCGTGAAAACTGAGTAGACAAATTCGATGACGCCCAATTAACAAAAATAAAAATATTTATAACTAGCTAATTCATAATCACATACAACTAATTACATACTATTAAAGTCTAGGGGAGAGACGCTTCTAAATCAATATCTGAATCCTGCAGAAGATCGACGCCGCCACTACTCCCGAAAGCCAGCAGCCAAGAGCTTGCCAGTTTTCCCCAGAATTCGGTGACTTATTCACAATGCTCACGCAAGAGAAAATCGCAGTGAAGGTTGGCCACCCTCCCTCCTCTCCAGACTGGCTCTGGATGAACGCAGAAACTGAAAGCTGATTCAGGCAAACTACTCCCGTCCCTGTAGTTGCTTTCTGTTAGCTCGACTTGATTTTACGGAAGATCAGATCAAGACGTTCGTGAAACGGCAAGAACGAACCCTTCACTTCATGGCATTTACCGTAAGCTTCTCCAAATCGTAGAGCGACAAGTCGAACGTCCGGATCTGCAGACTCAGGTTCTTAGTCCTGGACATGGCGATCATCGCTCATCAGGCGATCATCGGTATTGATCGAGATACGTAACCCGGCCTCGTAGAAGTAGGCGAAACGGATGCTCTTTGATCGAAGAACATGCACCGGTATCGACGTTGCTCTTCGGGTAGCGCTCGCGAGGTCAAGCTGGCAGACCCACTAGTAAATCAGCCAATACCGGGAGATGAACCGGGCTATTTTCACTTGGCGCGGCGATGTCGCATCCTTCGGATACTGAACGCCAACGACGACCGATGCGACTCCTCCCGAGCCACGGATAACCGAGACTAATTCGCGAAACTCTTCGGAGTCTCTCTCCATGTAACCAAATAAAGTCCCGCCTTCGACAATGCGGCCGAGGTAGATGCTAGCCCACTTTTTCTTGTCCTCGAATGGCGGGTAGTAGGTGTCACCAAATTCTGCCCGAACTCGCGCGACGGTCATCCCCGGCGGGCGCTCCGTGAGAAGCACTTCCCAGGGGAGCGGCAGGTAATGAACAAAGCTTTCCCAATCGAGCGCGTAACTGCCGTTGTCCCCACGAATGAGAAACGCCACTCGGCGCTGATACCCGTCCGTATACAGTTCGCATCGAAGAATATCATCGCCACCCAGTTCGACTGTCACAAACGAAATCTCGGGGTCCGGGTCAATAACCGGACTCTTATTGCCCGGGTCTGCGTAAAAGTTCTCCATCTTCGGACGGGACACCCGAGGATTACGGACAATCCGTAGTAACTCCCTCCAGTCCTTTACCTCTTGGTAGGCGTCGAACAGCGCCATGGCATCCTCTCGCTCCTCCTCAGTTGTTTTTCGAATGACGGCGACCTTGTTAAGAGCGCTCAGGTCCCTTTCCCGAGTTGCCTGAGGAACCTCGAGATTAACCTGTGGGGACTCCTCCGAGGTAATCGGCCCCTGCTCTGTCTGACTCTTCGGGCTCACCGCGCCACCACCGAGCTTAGCAAGGACTGCATCGCTGACATTCAGCGTCTCTTGGGCGACCCTATCCTTCATGGTGTTTCGACGATCCGCCTCGCGAGCACCCACTGCCTGCATCGTGCTCGAATTGGTGACCATCATCGGATTCCCTGATCGGGATCGGGCAGCGGCCACTGTTCCCTTGTCACCCCCACCTTTCGCGTTTCCAGAGCCCTTTTCCTCGCCATCGGAATCGTCTTCTTCTTCGGAATCAGAGTCGGGTGACTCGATGCCCATTTGCTTGTCCTCGTTCTTGGCAATCAGATCAAGAGCCGCGTCATGCTGCGTCTTGGCGCGGACCAGAAAGACCACCATGAGAATCGCTACGAAGGACACCAAGCAGATGACGGCGATCCGAAGAATCTTCTTCGAACGGCGTTTCGATCCTCTGCGTCCACCACCTCTCTTAGCGGAGCCAGAGTACTCAGGCTTTTTTCCTTGGTAAATTGTCGAGGGTCCAGGCAACGCAACCTGTTCTCGCTCATCCCGTCTTTCGGGAATGAGCGGATTCTTAGAGGGATGTTTCTCCGAGTTGGACATTGGTGTGGGAGTCGAGCTTTAGTTTTCGCACATCGCTCCCGAATCGACAAGATAAGCTTGCGCCTACTAATCGCTCTTTACCTTCTCGGCGAACTGCCAATACTGGGTCACATGTCCCGATCGGTGGAAATTGACTCCCGGCCAAGGCCGCCAGGACTACCCCCTGCCCCTAGCCGAGTGAAGACTGCGGCCCAAATCGCGGGCCCAATGCTCGGCCTGCTCGCCTATTGGCTGGCCCAAGGCTCCGGCAACTTGACTCCAGAAGCCGCCATTACTCTAGGCATCGCCGTCTGGACCGCCATCTGGTGGATCTTCGAAGCCGTTCCGATTCCGGTAGCCTCGCTCATTCCACTGGCCTTCCTCCCGCTCCTCGGCATTCTCGATTCGGCACAAGTCGCCGCCTCCTATGGCCACAAGCTGGTGCTCCTACTACTTGGAGGCTTTCTGCTTTCCCGCGCTATGGAAAAGAGCGGAGCCCACCGCCGGATCGCCCTCAGCATGGTGAACCTCTCTGGCGGAGGTGGTAGCAAGCAGGTCCTTCTCGGCTTCATGCTCGCCACCGCCACCCTGAGCATGTGGATCTCTAACACCGCCACCACGCTGATGATGCTCCCGATGGCCATCGCCGTGCTTCAGGCCAGTCCCAATCCCAAGCTCCGGGTCCCCCTACTCCTCGGTATTGCCTACGCGGCCAATGTCGGCGGAATCGGCACCCCCATCGGCACACCGCCCAATGCCGTCATGATCGCTGCCTACCGCGACCTTGGCCACGACGAGATCGGCTTCGGATCGTGGATGAAGGCCGGCATTCCTGTCACCATCACCATGATCTTCTTCATCTGGGCATGGCTTGGCCGAAGCCTCGGAGGCAGCAAAAAAATCCAACTCCCCGACCCCGGAAACTGGCGCCGCGAAGAAGTCTTGACCATCGGAGTTTTCGCCCTGACCGCTCTCGCCTGGATGACCCGATCCGAACCCTTCGGCGGTTGGCAGAGCCTGTCTCCCCGTCTCGCTGGGGCCAACGACGCCTCGGTCGCGTTCATCGCTGTCATTGTCCTATTCCTAGTGCCCAATGGTCGCGGCAATGGTGACCGGCTCCTCGACTGGAAGACCGCAAATCAAGTGCCGTGGGGGCTTCTCATCCTCGTCGGTGCCGGGCTCTGCCTCGGAACTGGGTTCAAGGAATCGGGGCTCAGTGCCTCCATCGCAAGTGTGTTCACCGACTTGAGCTCCCTCCCCCTACTCGGCCTGCTGGCCTGCGTCGCCCTGGTCGTCACCTTCCTGACCGAGATGACCAGCAACACCGCCACGACCAACATCCTCATGCCGATTCTCGGAGCCGCCGCCACCGCGACCAACATCGACCCAATCCTGCTCATGCTCCCCGCCGCCATGAGTGCCAGCTGCGCCTTCATGCTCCCAGTCGCCACCATGCCTAACGCCGTCGTCTTCGGCACCGGCGAAATCTCCGTCCGACGCATGGCCACCGAAGGCTTCATGCTCAACCTCATCGGCGTAGCAGTCATCACCGCCATCTCCTACCTGCTGCTCCGCTAGGTTATGGTAGGTTTTTGACTTGCGCTTACAGGCACTTTGAACATATTGTTCGGATAAACACTTTAGAAAAACTTCAAATCCTCGCGGACGCCGCAAAGTATGATGCATCCTGTGCGAGTTCAGGGGCGCAGACCAAGGACTCCCGTGGAGGTAAGGGCGTCGGATCAACAGGCGGAGTAGGCATCTGCCATTCCTACGCCCCAGACGGCCGCTGCATTTCTCTACTCAAAGTGCTCCTCACCAACGTCTGCCTCTACGACTGCCACTACTGCATCAACCGCCGATCTAGCAATGTTCAGCGAGCTCGCTTTACACCCGACGAGGTGGTCAAGCTGACCCTTGATTTCTACAAGCGGAATTACATCGAGGGGCTGTTTCTCAGTTCGGGAATTGTCCGCAGTGCCGATTACACGATGGAGTTGGTCGTCGAAGTCGCTCGGAAGCTCCGCGAGGATCACCACTTCCGGGGTTACATCCATCTCAAGACGATCCCCGAGGCCTCGGACACCCTCATCGCCGAAGCCGGAAGGCATGCAGACCGGATCAGCATCAACATCGAACTCCCCCGGGAGAAAGACCTGAAACGCCTCGCCCCGGAAAAAAGCCTCCCCCGTACACGCGCCGCCATGGGCCAGATCAAGGAGCGAATCGATGAGGGCAAGGCAGAACGAAAAGTACGCTTCGCGACCGGACAGAGCACGCAAATGATTGTCGGCGCAGACCCCTCAAGGGATTCCGATTTCCTCCACCGCGCACGGGACCTCTATGGGAATTTCCGCCTGCGTCGCGTCTACTACTCCGCCTTCAGCCCCATCCCCGATGCATCCGCGCGCCTGCCTCTGCAAGCACCTCCCTTAGTGCGCGAACACCGGCTCTACCAAGCAGACTGGCTCATGCGTTTCTACAAGTTCCGCGTCGATGAAATCACGCCGAATGAGAACCCAGACCTCGATCTCGATATCGACCCCAAGCTCTCTTGGGCGCTTCGCAACCGAGCCTTCTTTCCAGTGGATGTGAACCGCGCTGCACTCGCCGAACTCTATCGAGTTCCCGGACTCGGAGTCCGAAATGCCAAGCGGATCGTGGGAATCCGAAGACAGACCCAACTGAGAGTCAGCGATCTCATCCGACTTCGGGTTAACCTCAAGAAGGCGCTCCCCTTCCTCATTACCGCTGATCACCATCCCGCGCGGATGGAGATCGACTCCGAGAGGATCCGGGCGATTCACGCCCCGAAACCCCAGCAACTGGAGTTGGAGCTGATGCCTGCAACAGTGCCCGAGACCGCAGAACCTCCCGCCCCGAAAACCCTTTCCCTCCCGATCCCGAAAGCAGAAGTAATCGGGGGAGAATTCTAAGATGAAGACCATTTCCTACCCGAACGGCTTCGAACATTGGCGCACGACCGCACGGCAGCTGCTTGCGGATGGAATAGCCCCCGAGGCGGTCTTCTGGTCGCCCTCTGATGAGGGATCACTGTTTGATGCGGAATTCATCGCCAGCCCGACCACCCCCCTCCCACAGGGCGCGAAAGTCCCGAAAGGCTTCGTCGATCTCGCCCGGACGGTCGCCTGCCATCGGTCAGACACCCAGTGGGCTCTTCTCTATACCCTCCTCTGGAGAATCATAAACGGGGAGCGTCATCTCCTTGGCCTTGGCACCGACCCCTTGGTGCATCGGCTTCGAGCAATGGCAAAGGCCATCG
>Ga0209187_1004710_pt1 | contig 10115 bp, 9 predicted proteins | sample BantaG_FD_187430 | JGI IMG/M metagenome (GOLD analysis project Ga0209187, IMG submission 187430) | Marine algal microbial communities from Bantry Bay, Ireland - BantryBay_4 metaG (SPAdes) (version 2) | ecosystem: Host-associated > Algae > Red algae > Unclassified | place: Bantry Bay, Ireland... | reverse complement strand
TCCCGTTGGGGGAAGGCTGGGCTGTGGGTCGATTTCCGGGGCAGTTCCTTCGACGGACCGAGCTGATCAAGAGGTCACTTCGGCCAGACGACGAACCAACGTGGTGGTGCTTAGAACCGCTACAAGCAGGCGCCTGCGTGATGATGACGCAGTTGCCGCAATTGGAACAGGTGAGGTCGACGGCGTTGACGACCCGCATGAGGTTACCTCCTCAGCACCTGATGAGGCCGGCGATACGGCCGCCCCCGTGGCCGCCGTCGCGGCCGCCCCCGTGGTTGCCGCCGCAGCCGCCCCCGTGTCCGTCGTCGCTGCCGCCCCCGTGGCCGCCGCAGCGGCCGCTTCGTCCGCGTTAGGTGGAGCAGGACTACGTGCACTTGTCCCGCCCGCAGCGCCGCCGTTGGATGGGTCATTCCTCCCCAACACAGGGCGCCGGATCTCTATTGTCTCCACCTGCCCCGTCGTTTTCGTTCTCTTCGCCAGTGCCGCTTCAATCCTCATCGTCAACATGTTGCGCAAGTGGCTGGGAAACGCGCTGTAAGTCCTTGGGCACCACGCACACGCTAAATGAAGACGACGCGACTACCATCACTTCATTGTCGACGCGATCGTAGATATGAGGGGGGCGCAACAGGAAGCCCCCCCGACGTCGCTCCATTGACCGTTTTCACAAGCGGCAAAAGGATGATAGGACTTGGCGGCCCGGCGGCAAGGCCTGGGGTCGCCACAGCCGCGCCGTCGAGCGGACACGCTGGCAGGGAAGAGGATGGGCGCTTGAATTGTTGCACTACCCGCCGCAACGCCCGGCAGTGCAGCCACTGAGTCAATCCGCAGGACAATCAAAGTGCGGGAGCCGTCAAAGGTCGTCATGACGACAATGTTGGCGCCAAGGCGCTTGACGATGTAGCGGCTACCATTGCAGTCGCCGTTCTGCGCCGCCAGGTTGCGCAAAAGCATCACGGGGAGACAGACCTTGGGCCGAATGGAGCGGCTCGGCACGGACGCGTGGTCGATCGTGTTGAGGTACTCTTCTGTGTAGAGCTCCGCTAACTCCTCACTGCTGTAGCATATCTCCTTAATATTCGGATATTGAGCCCGGTAGCCCCCCTGACTAGTCAGTATTCACGTGGAGGATTGAACTGACTTGTGGCTCGCCCTTTGGGAGGTTACTTCCGTCTTGTATATCTCTCCTTTCTTTTATCGTCTTTATTTTGGTGGTTATTCGATCTTTAGGATCGCTTGGTCGATCGACCCCGCCCCTTTACCGTCTGATAATAAAAGCACCATGGGACCGGGGTTCGCCGTCGTCGGCACCCCCGGCTCCCCATCGGATGTTGCACGAACGAAAGTTCTTCTTCCTCGCCTCTAAGGCGATAGTGTTCGCTTTATCGCGCGTCTACGGTCGGTCGCCATTTACTGGTTAGTTAACCAACGTCATTCACCCCACATTTGGTGGAGCAGCAGGGGATACTCTTGCCTGCCGCGTGCATCTGCACGCGGTGCCCGAGAGCTGTCTATTGTTGCCAAGTGGCACGGTGACGGGTATTGCACCCATTGGCTTGACGCGCGGGGCGCGTCTCCCTCTTGTGTGCGCCACGACGCTGGACGTCGTGGGTGGTGATCTCCAATTGGAGCGCGGGGCGCTTCTGTTGGCACTTTGCCGGTTGAGCAATGACCCCTGGTGGTGCCGACGGGCCACGTGGCAATGGGAAGGGTAAGGGCAACGCCCTGCCTTCCCACTACGTCCCGCCGGGAGGCGTTTGTGCGAACACGCGAGACGCCAACACCCTAGGTGGTTCCCTCTCGGGATCACCTGCGTTGAACGCGGCGGCCTATGGCCAACCGCTCGACGCGGAGAGCCTTAAGGCGGAGGTGGAGGCACTTCGTCTCCGTCTGACGGCCCAACAAGCGACTAACCGCTCGTTAGCAGAAGCCAACGACGCCCCGATCGCAAGCGTGGAGGCTATGCGCCAGGAGGGCATCCAGTCCGACGCCCGGGCGACAAAGTCGCGTCGCAAGACATAGAGCAAGGCCAAGGTCAAGCTCGACCCCAAGGGGGGCGAGTCGTCTTCCTCTCGTCCAGAGCCAATTGGCCAAGCGACCGAACGTCGGGATCAAAAGCGTAAGCTTCGCAAGAAGGCGCGTAAGATCCGCAAGGAGACTAAGTTGGCCCGCTCGACATCCTCAGTTGAGAACGCCAACATGTCGGCCGCGAACGATTCAAGCTCGTCCAGTGGGACAACTTCCTCGTCGTCATCCGACTCCGGAGAATCCCCGGGTTCCCCGTCGTCCCCGTCGTCGAACTCTGGCTCCGAGTCCTCGGACACGTCATCGGACGCTGCGTCTCGATGATCCCGCCTGGGTCCGTACAAGGGTCATTCCGACTCTAAGAAGCGTTTGGAGAAAGCCGATCGGCTCAAGGTCATCCGACCCTCCAACAGTCGCTTCAAGTCCCTATTGGACAATCGTACGTACTTCCTGATCCGACGTGATCTGTCTCTGCCCCCCTCCCTAGTGGAGAAAACCCATAAGATGAACCGCCGCCTTGATGGCGCATTCCAAGGGCAAGAGCCGTTGACGGGCACCAGCCCCCTCGGTGTATTCACCTTCTTGACAACCTTTCGGTGCGCATGAGACGCAGCCGGCTTGACGCATGGGCAAGCCCTCCCGCTCTTGGCCTTTCGCCTGTCAGGCGCTGCTAAACGAGCCTTCTCGAGTGCCCTCAACTCGAAGGCCGGGCGCCGCACGTATGCCATCCGTACCTATGGTGCAGCTGTTAACTGGCTTCTAGCCAAGTATGCCACCCACGCCGTAATGGCCTCCGCCTACCACGACATTATCACAATGCGTCAACCCGACAATGAGTCGCCCACAGCGTTTGGGCTCTGCGTTGACACACAGTGCGACCGCCTAGATGGCCTGTTCCACACGCAAGACGTCAAGGATGTCTTCATCAACGGTTTGTCCGAGATTATCCAATCTCACGTCCGAGTACTGGACGGACAGTTCCCCCAGCGCACTCTGGCGGTCACCATCTCAGCCGCTCAGATGTACTGGGACGGGACGAACAAGCTTCGCTTATCGCTTAAGCTGCCTCGTCTTCAGACGACTAAGGTGGCGTACGCCTCTCCCATGCCAACCCGGCATAACAATGTCGACCGCCCCTTCCCGGATACTCAACCACGGAACCGGTCCCGTTCCCCTCCTCCGAAGGAGTCGCCTCAGGCGAGGACCGACATTTGTTACAACTGTAAAAAGCCCGGTCACTTTGCGGCGCAATGCGCTGAGCCGTACCGGCCACGTGAATGCCGTCCGTCCGTTATTGCCGTGAACTCCGTATCGGAGGATACCAAACCACCCGCTGAAAGCGATAGTAACGAGTCCACGGACTCGAAAAACGAATGAGCAAGGTGCCCCTTAGCGGGTTGCCCGGCGCATATTCACCAACTGGTGAAAGACGTAAAGTCACAAGGATACTAAGCCCGGCCCACCGGCACTATGAGATTGCGGCCACTATTGGCCCTTGCCAACGGGCAATGCACAGCTGTCGTCCGGTGTTGGACACTGGAGCCGGCATAAACTTGGTTCGACCTAATGTCTTACCCGCCAACTGGCAGAGTTATGCTGAGAAGCTCGAGCGCACACCCCGCATCAAAGATGCAAACAATAACCGCCTCATAGCAAATTATGCTATACATCTATACATAGATGTCGGATGCGCCAAGGTCTTTGACCGATTCTTTGTCGTCGAACACCTATCGGTGCCTTGTATACTCGGTACCGAGTTCATGGATAACCATGTCGAAGCAATCTTCACACGCCTGAAGAAGGTTGTGTGGCAAGACCACGTTGGTGAGTTCACCAGAAACTTGAGGCGAACGCCTATCCTCGCCACCCTACTCGCCAGTAAGTGGGAACGGTCGTGGGAAGACCAACCTGCCAAGGTACGGGCGTGTCGCCAGGTTCGCGTCAAAGGACGCATGGAAGGATGGGTTATGGAAACATGCGCCACCCATGGCCTCGTCACCATCTCGCCCAACATCCTCCTATGTCGGCACAAGTCAGTGGCAGTCGCCCGTGGCGTTGCGCTGGTTAAGCCCGATGAACCATTCTTGATTAAGGTTTGCAACTTCGGGCCGGACCAGGCCATAGTTCGTAAGAACAGCATCCTCGGGTTCGCCGAACCATTTCAAGGGCCCATGTTGGCCGCAATACCAGAGGAGAAGGCAACCCAAGATACACCAACCGGTGAAAAAACATCGCCGTCCGACGACCCTGTCGAGGATGTGGACCTTAGCGAAGCACCGGAGCACTTGCACAAGCAAATCCGAGAGATGCTACGCACGCATTCCACGATGTGGGACGGTACCCCACTATCCATGCCACTGAGCATGCGATTGTAACCCCAGCAGATGCCGTCCCTATCCGGGCACAACCGTACCGCACGGGTCCTTTCAAACGGCAGATCATTGCTGATAAAATCAACAAGATGTTGAATCTCAAGATCATAGAACCCAGCCATAGTGCATGGGCAAGCCCCGTCGTCATCGTACCAAAGAAGAATGGCAAGGCCCGCTTCTGTGTCGATTAACGACGACTCAACAACATCACCAAGAATGATGCATATCCCGTTCCCCGGATGGAGGATTGCCTGGACTCCTTAGGAGATGCGAAGGTCTTTACCTCCCTGGACTGTACGGCAGGCTATTGGCAAGTGCCACTACGCCCTGCCGACAGAGAGAAGACTGCGTTTACAACGCATGCAGGTATTTACCGTTGGCTGTCCGTGCCATTCGGATTGACCAACGCACCCGCTACGTTTCAGCGTGCGCTTGACATTATATTGTCTGGGCTCAAGTGGCAACTTTGCCTCGTCTACCTAGATGATGTCATCATCTTCTCTGCGTCTGCAGAACAACACGTCAAAGACGTTGATGTGGTCTTAACGCGGTTGCTTGAGGCCGGTGTCACTCTCAATCTTGAGAAATGCACCTGGTTCTCCGACGAAGTCGAGTACCTTGGACACATTGTCCGACCGGGCTAGCTCCATGTTCATGACAAGAACTTCGACGCGTTGAAGCACGCTTCTTTTCCCACTACCAAGACTCAGCTCAAAAGCTTCTTGGGGATGTGCAATGTCTATCGACGTTTCGTCAAAGACTTTGCTAAACGAGCGAAACCGCTCAACGCAATGACACGCGCGGAGGTCCCCCCATACTTACCAAAGCCAACTGACGCAGCCCTTGCGGCCTTCGACGACCTGCGTCAGGCGCTTCTTGCACCCCCAATCCTGGCCCTGCCAAAGGCCAAAGGCCAAATGATTGTCGATGTCGACGCCTGCGCCGACCAAGTCGGATGCACCTTGCTGCAAGAGCAACCCGACGGTACAAGATTACCGGTTGGCTATTGGAGCCGTGGACTCAGCCCAGCAGAGAAGAATTATTCCACAATGGAACGCGAGTGCCTTGGCGTCGTGTGGAGCGTTCTGAAGCTCAGACACTTCCTCGATGGACATCGCTTCCTAATCAGGACCGACCATCAAGCCCTAAGCTGGATTTACAGCACCACTGACTCAAGTGGCCGCTTGATGCGATGGCGCCTACGGCTGTCCGAATATACATTCGACATGCAGTACAAACCCGGTGCATCGCACCATGCCCCAGACTTCTTGTCCAGAACGGACAACGACGCCGCCGTCGAAGATATCAAGGACGATATCCCATGCCTTGCATTGGCAGAGACGGCCAACGGCTTGCTAACGGGGAGGTACACGGGTACCGACATGCCGGCCCCCGTCGAATACGACGATATCGTGGAAGCCCAGCAAATCGACGCGTTTTGCGTCGAGTTGGCCAAACGGGTGGCACACAAAACGGCAAAAGCCTTCTTTCAAAATGAAAGCCACGGCCTCTACAGGCGCGCACCGTACGGCGACCAATTGGTCATCCCGGAAAGCTTACGCGAGCGTATCCTTACGCTGGAACATCACGCAACGGTGTCAGCCCACCCGGGTATGAACCGGATGTATTACGCCATGCGGCGTCGGTATTACTGGCCATCCATGGTCACGGATATCTACAACACTATTGCCAAGTGTACCACTTGTGCCCAAAACCGGCTGTCACTACGACGACACACGTCGCCACTGACGCTGTTCCCAGCTACGGAACAATTGACAGACCTATCGGTCGATATCTTCGGGCCCATTCCCGCTACCAAAGCTGGTAACCGCTTCATCTTGGTCATTACCGACTGCTTCTCCAAGCTGACCAAATGTGTCGCCTTACGACGTATAACAGCAATCTCCGTGGCATCAGCCATTATCGACGCATGGGTCGCCTGTTATGGCCCACCGGACCGAATCCTATCGGATCAAGGGCCCCAGTTCATGTCGAACTTCTTCATTGCCGTAATGAAAGTGCTAGGCACGGAGACAGTGCGCACCACGGCGTCCCACCCACAGACCAATGGTCAAGTCGAAAGGTACAATCGTACTATGGCTACGCAACTCCGACATTACGTCACAGACGACCCGCGTCGTTGGGATGAACTACTCCCCGTATTGACCATGGATTATAATAGCCAGCCACACAGATCAACAGGCATTGCGCCACTCGAACTCGTTATCCCGAGACGAATCCCGAGTTTGTCGGTCCGCAACCTCCCCCCAGGGACGCCACTGACGAATAAGGGTACCCTCAATGATGGGTCACCCTTGCGCGTAAGCGTGAGTTCATGGCCAAGCTAAGACAGCAAATCCCAGCCGTCGTAGAGGCCTTGCAAAAGACTCAACAACGCTATAAGCGTAACTTTGACTCAAATGTCTATACACGAAACAAACGTGTCCGTGTTGGTGACTACGTCTATACGACGAACCACCAACAGAAGAACAAGCTTAAAAGCAGGACCGTCGGCCCTTTCGTCGTACTTGACGCAGATGACTCTACCTACGTCGTAGACGTCAATGGCGAAGAGCGAAGAGTCAATAGTGACCATGTCACCCCGGCCCCAAGGAAGTCGACTCCAGATGAGACACCGCATCCACTGTTGGACGGGCTCGATAAGCCTGAGAGCACACCTCCGGTACCTGACGAGTACGTCATTGACCGCCTCTTGAAGCTCCGTAGGAGCAATGTCATCTACAGTGCCAAGGTCCGATGGTTTGACTGTGGTCCCAAGGACGACTCCTGAAAACCGTTGGAAAACCTTCCTCGGAACTTGGTCATCCGCTTTCTCCGACGGAAAAAGAAGAAAATTGCGGGGTACTCATGGAGTATTCCCAAACCCCCATCTCGGGGCACCCGCCGATCACCCAGGCTTAATCAAGCCGAAATGGCATTGGTAGTAACCCCCCAATGCCAAGAACCAAAGTGGTCCCCGACCATTCTTGGAGTGTTTTCGAATTCCAATGGCGAAATTCGAATCACACTGAATTGAATTACGATTAATAAATCGAATTCGGTTCAGAAGACTTTACCGATTTGTTGGGTTCGGCTGACATTACCCGAACGGACGCGTAATATCTCCTACGACCCCTGGTTGGCTCTTCGGCGTTCCGCCGAGCTGTCGGAGTGGCATGGGCCGTACACCTATGTGTGGCCCTGCCCCCCGTCCTTACAGGGCAATGACGCGCCACCCCCGCCTGTTACCCAAGGGGTTGGATCCTAGCCTGACGGGCTACTGTTACCTTCGGTCCATGACCTAACCACCACGGTTGAGGACCTGATGTACCAAAGTACAGAGGCGACGCTTATAGCCCCCAGCTGGGAATGCGCCCCCTGGTACGCCGACGCCAAATCGGCTTGTGCATCGCACGAGGTACTCCCCCACTCGCCAAAAGACCAGAATGATATGACCACATGGGCACTTGTTGCCTTTCACTTTAACAGGACAACCAACAGTGCTACAGAAGCCAAACTCTCTCTGTCCAAACGACAGCACCCCATGAGCGGGCAAGGTGTATATAACACCGCCACAGCATCACCTGCCGACGGGCACCGGCAGTAATAACACGCCAAACAAAGAAAAGACACAAGTCTCGCCGACACCGGTCTAAGACCAACCGCCTAGTTGCGGAAGTGCCCCCGGCTGCCCCCGTCCACCGACGAACTGCGACGGCGCATATTGCGCGGGGACTCCTCCTCGTCCTCGTCGTCACGGCTGTGACGCCGGCCGAGGATATCGCGCGCGTCGAAACGCACAGGCGAGGGAGGCACCGCCGCCATTTGGCGCAGACGTTCGACCTCCTGGGTGAATAGGTCGAAGGCAGACGCCGAGTCTGCGGCCACGCTCATAGCACGAGCCAACAACGGCATGGCGTCCTCAAGGACATAGCCGTGGGCATCACGCACGGCTCGGCGCAACGCCTCCGTCTGGCGGTTCCACGCCGACGCCAGAGCGGCCGCCCCGACGCCACGAGGCACGCGCTGCCCATCCATACGACGGCTCGGCCCGTCGCCAAACAAGGCCACCGCCGCCTGAAACGCCTCTGGCGAAGTCCACACGTCCTCTTGGCCCGGACGCCCATGTCCACCGGACGCGGCCGTGACGCGCGTCTCGCGCACCGGCGAAAGCGACCGACGGCTAGGCGAGGCCGCCCGACGCGAAGGCCCACTGGCCGCCCGCGTCCCTTGGCGCACAAAGCCTGCGTTTCTTTGAGCTGCCGCCACGGGCGTATCCCCATCGTCATCCGACCCCCCGCCCCCGACGGGAAGACACGCAGAACCCCGACAAGGGTGGTTCAGCATGAACCCGTACTCCGCCATCGAGTCCAAATGGACGTGCACTTGGCGCGCAGCGCGAGTCTGCGTGTCCCGTCGGATGACGTCCTTGACCACAATGGTCCACGGGAAGACCTCCGTGGCCTTGTGCATCTTGTGGAAGGTATCCAGCATGGCCTGGCCACCCGGCCCACTGGCCATGCGGTGCAGGTCCAATCGGGACATCCGCTTCAGCGCCTTGGCATCGAGCCAGGCAAAGACCTTGTCCGTCAACAGGGTGTGTACCCACCCGGCCGCGAGGAAGTAATAATACTCCGCGTTGACGATTTGCCAAACGGCACTGGACTCGTCCACCAGCTTATGAGCCATATACGACAGTGCGTAAGGCATCTCCATCCACACCCCGCGGTTTAACCACCAGCGGGGATAACGAGGGAACCACCGTGACAGGTCGAAATGACGTGGCGCCCGGATAACACCGGAACACCAAGCGGTGGGAAGCAGCCCGCGGCTGGTAATGCGAGCCGCGTCTTGAGCGCGCCGATGGGCGGGAGCATAGCTCGGCGCCCGAAAGGGAGAAGTCAACGCCAATGTACGTTCGTCAAACTTCTCCTCCACGGCGTGTTCCGCCTCACGGGCCGCCTCGATGAGCCCGTCGAGGTAGTCCTCCATGCCTGCCTCCTGGGAAAAGGGCACCGACAACTCTGCGGCCGTACGGCGCGACCGGAAGACGGCCTCCGGCCTAGCTCGACGCAGCCGCCCAAAGTTGTTGGCGGCAACCTCAAATGTCCCCATCTGTTGGACCGGGAACAAGAGGGCCCAAGCGTAAAGACGCGTGTGGAAGTCGTGGAACGGACGTCCGTAACGGACCAACTCGTTGGCATTGGCCAGGACCTCATAGGCCTGCCGCGCCTCGCCTTGGCTGCCGTAGTTGGCGTTGCCATGTACCTCCGCCGCGACGGCGTCAACATGATCATCCGGGACCCCGTTTAGGATGTCAATGAACCCCGGCGGGACGCCCCAGTGGCCTTATTCAACACGAACTAAAGCCACGCGGCGGTTGTTCGTCGCCGCGTCCATGAGGACATCGTCGCTCATGACTGGGATACCGTCGCGGGTCCCAAGGGACGGAGGACTGAAATACGTCCGCCGGATGGGCGATGGCCCCGCCCCCTCGACGAGCGGCGGCTCCGCCTCTTGGTCGTCCGCCCCATCGGGGTAGTCGCCCCCGTGCATGTCCCGCCCATTGTCGGCTGATGACTCGTCGCGCCGCAACCCCGAGCGTACGCTCGCCTCTGACCCGGCCCGCCCCGCTGGGCTGCCCGCGCCATTGGCACCGCTGCCCGCCGCGCCGGCCGCGTCGGCCATCTGAACGTCGCTGTCTCCGCCCGCCATCTT
>Ga0209187_1004709_pt1 | contig 10117 bp, 8 predicted proteins | sample BantaG_FD_187430 | JGI IMG/M metagenome (GOLD analysis project Ga0209187, IMG submission 187430) | Marine algal microbial communities from Bantry Bay, Ireland - BantryBay_4 metaG (SPAdes) (version 2) | ecosystem: Host-associated > Algae > Red algae > Unclassified | place: Bantry Bay, Ireland... | reverse complement strand
GTGAAATTTTTTCGAGTACGAGGCGGAGGTTATTCAGCATAGCCGTAGCTACGCTGGATGTTCTCCAACAAAGTAATCGGACAAATTTCGCCAAATGAACTTATCATAATTAGTTTGACTTACTACTAAGGGAAGAGGAAGAAAATAATCTACCCCAAATGAAGAAGTTATTTTTTTTATATATTTGGCTAAATTTGACGCGCATAGCCGAGCTACGTAAGAAAGATTTAGTGAAAGAAATTAAATAAATTGTTCCATAATGCGCCGTAATTTTTTCTTCTAAAGAATTCAAAAAATCGTTGCATAGCCATAGCTACGGAACTATTTTTTGTGTTCTTTAGAAGGGAAAAGAACAAGCATAATGGGGCAAGTTATTTATTTTCTTTCACTAAGTGAAACATATAAGAAAAAGAACAATTCAGACGGGTAGATTATTTTTTTCGTCTTCCCTTACTAAGAAATTTACAGTCAACCAAAGGCTGTTATCAAAATATTTTTATCAAACATTAGACTGCGTTTAAAAGTAAATGCAAAACAATTTTATAGTGAGTTTGATATAGTTCAAAGCCCCGCTTGAAAAAGCGGGGCTTTTTTTTTCAAGTTCAAGTGTCAAACGCAAGTTCAAGTCACGCGATTTGGTAAAGCCAAATCTTGCGATATTTACGTTTGAATTTGCGGAGCAAATTCCGAAACCTGAACTTGCGCTTGACACTTGAACTTAGGGAAGAGGAAGAAAATAATCTACCCCAAATGAAGAAGTTATTTTTTTTATATGTTTGGCTTAGTGAAACATATAAAAAAAATAACAATTCAGACGGGTAGATTGTTTTTTTCGTCTTCCCTTACTCTTATTTAATCTTTGCTTGCCAGTCCAATATGCCGCCCAATAAGTTGCGGACATTAGTAAAACCTTCCTTTTTCATCATCTCTTTCGCCTGTCCGCTACGCGCACCGGAGCGACAATGTACGACTATTTCGTCGTTTTTATTTGCCTCAAATTCATGAAGACGGAAGGGTAACACTCCTAAAGGAATTAATTTTGCGTTGAGGTTTGAGGTTAGACTCTTGATACTCATGCACTTCGCGTACATCTATGAAGATAAATTCTTCGCCTGCATCAAGTTTTCGTTTGAGTTCTTCTACTGTAATATCCATAATTAGTCCATGGTCGATAGTCCATAGTTGATAATCCATATATTTTTTCGCTATGCGAAAAAAGAAACCTCGTGGCTGCCTATCGACCATGGACGATAGACTATTTTTTAATAAATTTTTCGTAATAAACGTTTGCTGTGTTTTTTTCTTTAATTTGAACGAAATAAACGCCGCTTGGTAGCGTGTTTACCGCAATCGAATTGGTGAGTTCGCTTTGATATAATACTTGTCCATTGCTGTTGTATATTTGAACAATATAGTCTTCGTAATTATTTGATTTTAAATGAATAAACAAATTATCACTCGTCGGATTCGGGAATATTTCGGCGATTTCGGCGGCATTAAGTACGACTTGATTGGCAGTGTAAAACGGGTCGCCGGAAACGACCGCACGTATCATCAGTGCGCCTTTCAAATTGTCTGGAAAAGGCTGCCAGCCTAAGCCGAGATTATAATAATTATTCTCCGAAGCCTGTGGATTATTTTTGTCCATACCTATCGGAATGCCGTAATCTGCAATCGTGATTTGTTCCCAACCGATAAAGTAATCTTGTGCGCCAGAGAGTTGTATTGGTGGGTCTATTTCGTAAGAATGAAAACCTCCAATACCGCTACCATATTGTGGTGTAAATTCTTTACTGTAAATCACGTCAGTTGACGAAGGTTCGCCAAAATTGGGGTCGCTTTCCCACACTTTCAGGGCAAATGTTTGTCCTACACTCACATCATCTGCCGCATACGGAATATGAATCTCAATAGCGCGAAGTTCATCATCTATATTCGGACGAAAACGCACTGCTGCCTGCGAACCTTCACCATCCAAACCAACATTATATTCAGCCGTACCATCATCATAAGAAAAATAATTCGCAAAAATTGTTTCGGTAGCTATCGTGTCATTTGTTAAATTAAAATTGCGTTGATTTGTGATGTTTTCTTGCCCTGCGGCATTTATATGGTATTGACTTGTAATCCTCGCTTGCGTAATTGCTGCGGGTACATTTCCAAAAATAAAGTCATCTGTGGTCAAAGTGGTGTTATCTAAAACATTGACGGTTTCGCCTGCGCCTATATTTGTATTATTTTGCATCCATTGCAAAATATTTTCGTCATTCGTCGTTTCATCTACCCTAAAAACAGGTCCAGTTACATTGATATTATTTGCACTATGATTTTTGAGGTCGTAGGCGATATTAAAATTGGTTTCTCCCAGAATATCTTCCAGAAAATGTCGCCAGGGCATCGCTGTAAATTCCTCTAAAACCGACTGTGGTTTGGTCGTAAAGCACACATCATCAAAGGTCTGGTCATTTTCCAATCTACCTTCATCCAATTTCACATAATCAATATGCCACAAATCCACAAATCCGGTACGCGCACTAAAGTTACGGAAGCGAAACTGAAATTCAGGCCCTATATAAAGTGAACCGATAAGATGGGTACTATACTGAAAATCGCCGACAAAATCGCCCGAAATGGTTTGTACTTGTTGCCAATCTCCTATATTATCCTTAAATTCTAATATCAATCTATCTATTGATTCCGGTGCATCGCCAAGCCCCTGCGGTTGCGCGAAAAAACTCAAAACGATATTGTCACTCACTGTAAGTCCGGTCAAATCAATGACTTGCGAGGTCAGTGTGTCTGACCAACCTTCACTATCGGCATAAGGCAGTCCTGCGGCATCCAAACCATCCAAAGTCGCCACACCAATTGACGGCGGATTCATAGCCAATGTGCCATTGACAAAAACGTCATTATCCATCCAAAGTGAAGCCATCGGGTAAGGTCCATCATAAGAAAAATCGTCCATAAAAGGCAGAGTCAACGCTGCCGGGGCAGATTTAAGTTTTGCTTCTGCTTCTTCAGGATGCGCTTTTGCGTATTCCTGTAAGACGAAATTTGTGGTCAAAGGCAAAGCTACAGGTTGAGCCAATACCAAAGCCATTGAGGTCAATAATAGACTGATTGTCAGTACAATTCGCATGTAATTTAATTCTTTGATTGTCGAATGGTTTGATTGTTACTTTTATAAACGCAATCAAACTTAATTTTGAACGTGTTTAATACGAAATAGGCGGGGGGATTGTTGTATTGATTGATTGTTAAATTGCTTGATTGTTTCGCTTCGCTGATTGCTATATTGCTATATTGCTGTATTTTCGCGTAGCGAAAAAACGTCAACAATAAAACAATAAAACAATCAGCAAAGCGAAACAATTCACCTTCTACCATTCATTTACACATTCACCGGGCTTGGATTTTGTGACCCACACATCTACCGCCTCTCCCATCCTTATTATGTCGCCGCGACTATAATCGGGTACTTGGCGATAAATATACGCTGCAGCCTCGTCCGTCACCGTTTCATCGGGAATGATTGTGCCGAGTTGGAGGTTATAGGTTTGGAGTTGGTAGCGAGCTTCATCGACCGTGCGGCAGGTAAATTTGGGAACAGTCATCGACGAACTGCTGCCTTTTGCCACAACGAGCGTGAGCTCCGAGCCTTTGGGAACCTTCGTCAATTGATTTTTTTGAGGGCGTTGGAGTTGTTCGCCTTTATATTTTACTTGCAAAACGGTGTTTACGGCAGGGTCGGGCATATATTCGATGTTTTTATTGGCGGTCAAACCTCGCGCACGCAAAAGGCGTTTGGCAAAATCTTTATCCTTTCCCCAAATATCCGGTACTGCTATCGGCGGCGGTATACTTGCATTTACGGTCACATACACCTTACGATTTTCTTTTACCTTTGAGTTGGGTCGCGGGTCTTGTTCGAGTATCGCAAAGGGTTCTTTTTCAGGGAAATAGAGCGAATCCAAGATAAATAATTCAAGCTTGGTTTCGTTCATTTGCTCCTGTGCATCTTCCAGCAATATCCCACGCAAATCGGGCAAAGTGATAGATTCACCATGCTTGGTGTAGCTGCCCATAAACCTAAATACAAAAAATAGTATCAAAGCCAATAAGCCAAAAGCCAACAGAGCATTTACCCAAAAAACGCGGCTCGTAAAGTAGTAATATGTTTCTTTTAAAAATCCCATTTCTCTATTGGTGGACGGTGGACGGACGCCTCGGTGGACGGAGCGGACGAACCATGTTATTTTATTGTATTAATTATTTTTTCAGCATTTTCAAGTCCTCTTTTCATAATAGCAACCGAATTATACTCATGGTATTCGCAAGCAAGATATATATCGACATAAACAAGGTGAAAAAGTGTACTCAATTTTTTTCCCTGCAAACGTACTCTTACATCATACTCATCATTATTTTTCGGTCTGACAAATCTGCCTTTTTCGTGTTTCTTCAAGTACTCATCCAATGCAGCTCGTACTCCTAAAAAAGCCATATTAGCGGCAGTTTTCATGTACTTCACATCTTCGTATTCATCATCAGTAATCTTAGTTTTTGATAATGTATCACGTGCATTATCAAGATATTGCATCGCAATATTATAAGGTGTATCAACGGTTGTCATATCAATTTGTTTTAATTAAATTAATGATTTTCTCCGCATTTTCAAGTCCTCTTCTTATCACCTCATAGGAGGTAGTACCATGGTAATATCCCACTAAATGTAAATCGGCATAGACAATTTTTAGCCATTTATTCACTTTTTTATTCTGCTTGGCGATTCTTCTCTGATAATCCTCAATACTTTGGGGCTGTGAATATCTATTCCCTTCTTTTCGCTTCAAATATTCATCCAACGCTATCAAAACGCCCAAGTAAGCTGTTCCTGAAGCAGTCTGAACGTATTTTACATCCTTGTATTCACCATCCATTTTACCCGCACGTTTGAGCGTGTCGCGAGCATTTTCTATATAACGCACCGCCTCATTATAAGGTGTATTTACCGCTATCATAAGTACATTTTTTTGTTGAAAATAAGTATATTTAAATTTCGCAGAAAAAATTTGACACTTTTTTAGGTTTTGCTGAAATAAGGATATTTTTAAATTATTTTATAATAAAAAATATTTATAAATAATTCATTTTTAATAATAAATAAATTACAAAATAATTTTAATTAATTAAAAAATGGCTATATTTCAGTGTGACCTTTTTAGAAATGTAAAATCTAAAAGTGTCGAAAGTACATACACAAGTATTCTTTTTTTTATAATAAATTTAAAATCAGTTAAGTATGAGGTAATTTTGTTTACTTCACGTCCTACACTTTTACATTTTACATTTATTATTTTACATTTTACATTTAAAAAACATCTCATTCATCATTCCCTATTCCGTATTCTAAAATTTTATCTATAAAATCATAAGGTTTATAACCATTTATAGCTGTTTGGTGAAAGATGCAAGTCGCGGGGGTCATACCCGGTAGCGAATTGATTTCAATCACAATCGTCTCGGCGCGCCTGTCCTCATATATGCGCACAAATGCGTCGATACGTGCGTAGCCTTGCACATTGAGAATCTCGGCGGCACGTTTGAGGTCGGCTTTCACTTGGGCTGCAATATACGCATAATCTTGTTGATTATCAGCAAAACGGGCGGGGGTGATGTTCTGCCCTTCGCCTGCCAGAAATTTTTCTTCCAAAGACAAAATCTCTCCTTCCGATAGTGCCTCCGATGGCTCAAATATCTCATATTCGGGCTTGCCATTGACATATTTGGTGAGCAAACCGCCCGTAACTTCCAGAAAATGCTTGGCATCGCCCTTCGTAATCAAGGCTTCTATCAAGGCAACATCTTTATGCGGAAATTCTTCTTTGGGCAATAATTTTAAAATCGTCGTATCTTTTTCCGATATAAATTCTTCATTTTTACTGCGAAAAATACCACGCAAATACGCGGACATTTCCTCGCGAGTTTTAATCATTTTCACTGCCGAACTACATCCATCATCCAATGGCTTGGCGATAAGCGGATACTTAAATTTCGACTCAATATCTGTGACACTACTTTCAGCGTCTTTTTCAAAATCCGTTTTACTGACCAATAACTGGTCGGTCACCGTAAATCCAGCGGATTTTAGCTTTTGCAGTGTTTCATATTTATTAATCGTCGTAGCCGCAGAGTCGGGTGGCGAACCATTGTACGGCAAGCCCAAAGTATCAAAAATGCCTTGCAAAGTTCCATCCTCGCCCGGTCGTCCGTGTAGCGCGATGAACGCCGCATCCGCCATGTTTTTTAATTCTTGATAAGATATTTTTTTCGGTTCAAAAACAACATTATGCGAAGCGTATTTTTCGGTTAATGCTTGACACTCTACTTTAATTTGTTCTACAACAGAGTGTTTTTTATACGTATAAATTTTATCGCGAATATCGTCTGCATTATCCTTCAATAATAAATTGATAGGAATTTGGTACAATTCAATATTTTCTGCATTTCCAGTAAGAAAAATAGGTATGGGTTCGTACTTGTCAGAACTTGCTAATTTTTCGTAAATATTGCGTCCGCTTTCTACCGAAATATGTCTTTCCGTAGAATAACCGCCCAAAATGACCGCGATTTTTTTCTTCTCAACTTTACTACTTTTCAGCGTCTTTATACTTTCATCTAAATGAAGAATTAAAACTTGTATTTCGTTTATTTCCAGTGTGTTATTCATACGCTCTTGAAGTGAAGCTCGAATAATATACGTTAGAAACTGCGAGGGATTCAAGCCGATTTCAGCCGCTTGATGGAAGAAGAATGAGGAAGGCAACATACCCGAAGTTGTATTCGGGTCATTTAGGTAAATCGTACCATTTGCCTTGATGAAGCCGTCAATTCTCGCGTAAGTATTAAACTCCAAATATCCGAATAATCGCTCACACTCTGAGCGTATTTCATTGATTTGAACATCGGGCAAACGTATCGGTGTTTCCTTGCGCGAAAGCCCTGCAAGATACTTTGAACGGTAATCAAAAACCTCTTTCCCTTTGATAATTTCGGTTGGTGGTAAAGCCGTCACGCTGCCATCTTCTTGACGCAAGACGATACAAGAAAATTCCTGCCCGTCAATAAATTCTTCGGCGATTACCGTTTGTTCGGTCAGGTGACTTTCGAGGGTGAGTGTATCGTTGTTTTTTGTAAAATAATTATTTAAAAAAGAAAGTAAATCTTCGGGGTGGTGGATGGTTTCTATCGCGTAGTCCACCCCCCCAACCCCCTCCAAAGGGGGAGATTTTTCGCTACGCGAAAAACTATTTTCATCATCATTAGCTGTAATTTTTACACCTTTATTTTTTCCTTTCGGTACAAACTTCCCACGTTCACCTTCCCCTTTGGAGGGAAACCCCACACGCCTATCTCCCCCTTTGGAGGGGGTTGGGGGGTGGACATTCACCGGAAAACCAATGCCCTCACGTATATCGCCCAAGCGGCGCAGAAATTGTATTTTTTCTATTTCCGAATAATTAGCCCATTCACTTTTTGTGACATTCAAACGAAAAAAAGCAGCATTGACCGCATCCGAAAAACCGGCTTCTCCCCTACCCTCGTCTATAATCGCTACGCCGATAGATGAACCTTGATTTGCAGGTCGAATCACTATCGGGAAACCCGTTTTTTCAATTACATTCTTATAAAAAATACTTATATCTCCGTTCGTCCATTCGTCCTTTTTAATTTCCATGATATTGGGGCAAGGAAAATCACCCGCACTCATGATTTTCTTTTGAAATGCTTTGTCCATGCCTATGCTCGACGCACGTATACCACTGCCCGTGTATGGAACGCTCAGGCTTTCGAGCAAGCCTTGTATCTGACCGTCTTCGCCAAAAACGCCATGCAGCGCAAGAAACGCAACATCCACTAAATCAGGTAGTTCGGCGAGCGAAACGGGGCGTCCGACTTGGCGCATCATATCATCATAGGCATCGGGTGCAAGGTCGGCGATGCTTTCGAGATAGATTTGAAACTGATTCGGCGAGTCGGGCAGCGCACTCACAGGCGGATAAAAATCCCGAATCGTACCTTTATATACGTATTGCCAATCCAACAAAATAAAATTTCGGTGGCTATCCACAAATAAAGGGACAGGCTCGAAGAGCGATTTGTTGAGGTTGTCGTAAACCGTGCGCCCTCCGGCAAACGAGATTTCGCGCTCGCGGGACGGTCCGCCGAAAATGATGCCTATTTTGAGCAATGGATGGTATTTTTTGTACTCGTACAGGCGACTTCAGTCACCATGTATCGTATATTTATCAGTAAATTTATTCAGTTTTTTGACAATTTTTGCAAAAGAGAAATTAAAGCATTTATCATTTGAGGAAATCCTAAATATTAGTTTTCAAGATTTCCCTCCCCTCAGCCCCCTCCAAAGGGGGAGATTCCTCGCTTTGCGAGAAACCTACTCGCGTTTGTCTCCCCCTTTGGAGGGGGCTGGGGAGGAAAACGCAAGGCACAAATTTTTAATTTTATTTCCAGATGCAAGAATTGTCAAAGAACCATTTTTCTAACAAGGCGACCGAAGTCGCCTGTACGGGCAAAAATAGGCTTTATTTGGCAGATGTGTGGGAGAATTGACGGGATTTTAACGCTGTTTTATGCTTAGGCTGCTTTCATGCGCGAGTTTAAACATTTTAACACAATTTAATAGTTAAAAATGTTTTTTGCTGTTACTTATTCGTATTTGTGGCGTCAATATTGAACCATAAATTCCGAATCTATTATTATGAATGAATTTTCTGAAAAAATCGAGGTACTCGGTTCAGAAATCTTCACCAAACACATTACACAGACTGCTACAAAACCCCATGCACCGACATTGGTTTTTTTGCATGAAGGACTTGGTAGTATAGAATTGTGGAAGGATTTTCCTCGCCAACTTTGCGAGGCAACAGGTTTAGAAGGTTTTTTGTATGACCGACAAGGCTATGGCAAATCCTCTCCTATGCCGCATGAGCAAGGCACTGACTACATGCGCGAGGAGGCTTGGACTATATTGCCTGCCCTATTGGATAAGGCTGATATTCAAGATGTTATCCTTATCGGGCATAGTGATGGTGGTAGCATAGCACTTCTTTTCGCCGGACGTTATGCGGAGCGTGTGTCGGGTGTTATTTCGGAAGCTGCACATGTTTTTGTAGAAGAAGAAACGATACGCGGCATCGAAAACGCTCGTATGTCCTACCAACTCACCAATTTACGTTCCAAACTGGCTTCTTATCACGGCGAAAAAACGAGTTCACTGTTCGATTTTTGGTCAAAAACATGGCTTTCACCCGGTTTTAGAAATTGGAATATTGAACGAGAACTCGAAAATGTACGCTGCCCAATTCTCGCTATTCAAGGCACGGAAGACCGCTATGGTACTGAACGCCAATTGCGAAGCATCGTCGATAAAACAACCGGTAGAGCAGAAGAATTTCTCGTCTATGGCGGCTCGCATACGCCTCATGCACATCCGGGCGATGTCTTGCCGAAAATGGTTTCTTTTATTGAGGAGATTTTGTAAAGCACTCGTATCGTAATGCCTCCGGTTTGCATTGCATTAGTTGTCGATAGTAGGCGACGCAAGCCGGAGGCGTTACGCTACGGGCGCATTGCGCTACGGTTCTTTAATCGAAATCGGCTCCGGCGATTGCGCTTTAATCAAGCCATTCAAACGCGGAATATCGGCATCCAAAATCGCTTTATATTGTTTCAATAAATCATCCACTTCCGCGCTCAGTTCGGCTTTTACATCAAAGGCTTGCTTTGGTGGTACGAAGTTGCTACTTTGATATAAAGAAGTCAAATGCGCGAGTTTATTCGTCACGCGAATGGGGAAATTTAGTGGGTCTTGACGGCTTTGATTTTTGGTTTGATAAAGGCTCTCTTCTATTTTGGTGAGGCGTTCTTCTACGTCTTTTATTTCGTTGGTTAAATCTTCTTTTTCTTTGAATTGCTTTTTGTATGGGGCGAGTTGGTCTTTTATGGAACGAATATTTTTAATCGCGGTATGCGCTTCCGAAATTTTATCGCGGATTTCTGTGATAAAATTAAATTGCGCTTGCAAATCCTTCAT
>Ga0209187_1004708_pt1 | contig 10117 bp, 11 predicted proteins | sample BantaG_FD_187430 | JGI IMG/M metagenome (GOLD analysis project Ga0209187, IMG submission 187430) | Marine algal microbial communities from Bantry Bay, Ireland - BantryBay_4 metaG (SPAdes) (version 2) | ecosystem: Host-associated > Algae > Red algae > Unclassified | place: Bantry Bay, Ireland... | reverse complement strand
TTTCTAAGAAAATAAATTTCAAAACATTCCAAAACAAATTTATACTCGTTGAACCCGTTTTTAAAGGTTTTTTATTTTGCCAAAATCTAACTTTATAATTTTTTTTATATATTTTAAATAAAATAAGTTACTTTTGTGCTTTGAAAAATATTAATGAGAAAATTTAAGTTCGATCAATATGAACGAATGATTTGAATTATTTTTTTTAACAAACATTACTACTTTTTATTATGGGTAAAAATATAGATCGAGTAAAAACTCGTTATAACAATAGCGAGCTATCGGAATTCCAAAAGATAATTGAAGAAAAATTAGTGGAGGCTAAAAAGCAATTAAATTTTTATGTAAATCAAAAATCTGAAATGGCCAATAATCCAGATACAAAAGTTAAGGGATTGGATGATGGAATGAGTACAGTAGAAAATGAACGATTAAGTACGATGGCTTTGAGAATGCAAAAGCATATTCAGCATTTAGAAAATGCTAAGCTTCGTATTCAAAATAAGGTTTACGGAATTTGTAGAGTTACAGGAAAATTAATTGCCAAAGAACGTTTAGTTGCAGTTCCACATGCAACCTTAAGTATGGAAGCAAAAGAAAAAAGAAAATAGAGAAATTCATTTCGAGATAAAAATAGATCCTCCCGAACCTTCAAATTGAAGGTTCGGGATTTTCTGTTTAATTGTTAAACTATTTTTATTACGCTAATTGTTCGATTGTTACGGTTAACAATAGAACAGTCCAGCAGTCAGCGTAGCGAAAACAGTTTAATAGTAAGTAATTCTTTCATCCTTACTTATGTATATTTGCGCCTGCTTTAAGTCATTTTAGGCAAATAATAAATTTCAAGAGTTTGAAGAAATCACATATTTTAGTTTTAATTGTTCTGCTGGTGCTCATCATTGATCAGTCACTTAAAATTTGGGTAAAGACCAATATGTACATCGGCGAGGATTCATTTATTGATTGGAGCTGGACTCCGATGTGGGCGAGAATTCATTTTATAGAGAACCCAGGGATGGCATTTGGAATTGAAATATGGGGAGAAAATGGAAAACTGATTTTGAGTTTATTTCGAATTGTGGCTGTCGGATTGTTGATATACTTTATTCGAACACTTCTAAAGTCGAAAGCTTCATTGGGATTATTGATCAGTTTTTCGCTGATACTAGCGGGTGCGATTGGCAATATTTTAGATAGTGCATTTTATGGTTTAATTTTTTCTGCTTCTTATCATGGATCGATTGCTCAATTCCTTCCAGAGGGTGGAGGCTATGCTGGATTCTTACATGGCAAAGTGGTGGACATGTTTTACTTTCCGATGTATGATGGTTTTTTTCCAGACTGGATGCCATTTGTAGGAGGAGAAGACTTCTTATTTTTTAGACCAATTTTTAATGTGGCGGATGTGGCGATTAGTGTGGGAGTAATTAGTATTCTATTATTTCAGCGAAGCTTTTTTAGTGCAGAAGCTAATTTAGGAGAAGCTGAAACTAGTGTAGGATTAGCACATGATCCAAGTGAAAAAATAGAATCATCGTTGTCAAACGAAGAAATGGGAAAACAAAAAATAAAGGTAGATGATAAGAATTTGGAAATAAATGATGCAGATCAAAAAATCGATAACAATTTAATTTAAAACTAATCAACAGTATAGAAAATGAAAAAAGGGTAGTGTCTATGACACCACCCTTTTTTTTCTCTACTGTTGTTATGTATGTTATGGGAGGGTTAATTTATCTTTTTATTCAGCATCTAAAAAAGCATCTACAGCTTTTAAAACACTAGCTACTTTTGGGTAGTCGATACTATAATGAATAAATTTCCCTTCTCGTTTTGTAAGTACGACACCTGCTACTCTCAAAATTCTGAGATGCTGTGAAGTGATAGACTGTTCAAGTTTAAGTGTATTGTAAATTTTGTTGACGTTGATCGTCTTATTATTATCAATAAACTCCAAAATTTGCAACCTAAGGGGATGGGCTAATGCCCTGAGTATTTCGGCAGAGTTTTTCAACTTTTCGTTGTTGATATTTACTTTCGCCTTTCTCATAGGTATGGGTTTTAGTATGTGGAAAAGAATAAAATATACTTAGCAAATATGCAATTTTTATTCTTTTTTACAAAAGAAAAGACAAAAAAAAGCGGCAAATCCGAGGATTTGCCGCTTTTTAGTTTTCTTAAGGTATAATAAACTCAAGTCTAATCAGATGTATATTTTTTCCATATAAAGCGAATAAATGCTATTGAAAAAATTAGTATATGATTTGTCGAATTCTTAAGCTGCTAACTCTTCTACCAATCTTGAAATCTGATTCAAACGATCAGCGTCCAAAGAGTAATAAATGAATTTTCCTTGTCTGTCTGTAGCCACTACTCCTGCTCTTCTAAGGATAGCTAAATGTTGAGATGCAACTGATTGCTCTAATCTTAATTTGATATAGATATCAGTAACAGTCATCTTTGAATTCTCCTCCAATAAGTCAATAATTTTTTGACGTAATTTGTGGTTAACTGCTCGTAAAACTAGAACCGCTTTACGTAACTCAGAATAGTCTAACTGGATGTCTTTTTTCCCTTTTTTTAGAATGACTGTTTCATTCTTTTGCTTTCTCATATTAATATGTTTTTTTGATTAAAAAATATTACTCATAGTAAAATCAAAATGTAAAATTCATAGTATTAATTCATTATATACGAAATGCATGCCAACCTCTCTACGTATAATAATTATATAAAATATATTAAGTTCATGTTCACAATTATTCATAGTTATTTTGGATTCTTTTTTCATCATATTTCATAAAAAATCCTCGATGTAACACAGGCTATATCTACGTTTTTTTATTTTATCTGATAAAAAAATAAGCTCAAAATAACTTATGAATAATTGTGAACATGAACTTAGCAATATTATATAAGTATATGTTGTAAGATATAAAGTATCTGATACTTAACAAAAAATAAAAGTAGGAAAAAATGAATAAATATATTTTGTAATTTGTTCTGTCTTAGAACAAAGAGAAATTTTAACTTCCTGACAACCAACATTTTATGAATTTATTTCTAAATTAATCCAATTGCTTTTTTTTAATAAGTTCCTTTGTGGATATATTAAAAAAAAACATAATTTACTTGATTGAAATCTATCGTTAGTTCATTCTCTTTTTAGAAAAAATTACAAAATTTTCTTAGGGATGGTTATATTCGGAGACTTGTAATAGAGTGGAGAGAAGTAAGCTACATCACAAAATTTATCTTCATCAAAATATTTTTTCGCCAAAAAACTGAGGTGTTTTGCAGAGCAAACTATGGAACTAAATTTAGCAAAAGGAGAGGTCAAAATTGGTCGGCATTTCTCCGCTCCATTACCACAAAAAATGATCGTTTCTTCTTTTAAAAAAATAGCTTCAAAAGCATTTTCTTCCACGATCAATGCATTGACAGATTGCTCTTCTTTTCCCTTCAAATTATACATTGCAGTATAGACTTCCATGCGTCTTGCATCAATCATTGGGCAGTAATGAACTGCTTGTTTTTCTTCCTCCGCACAAGCCCATGCTAGCGCTTCTAAAGTATCAATTGCAATCATCGGTTTATCTAGTGCGTAGCAAATTCCTTTGGCAACAGAGACGCCAATTCGAAGACCTGTATAAGAACCTGGTCCTTGACTAAGCGCAACAGCATCAAGCTCATTTAAAGTAAGATTTGCTTCGTCCAAACAGTTCTGGATGAGTATGGTCAGAGTAGATGCATGACTAAATCCTTTAGCTGTTTCTGCCAAAGCAATTGTTTTCCCATCATGGCTTAAACTCACCGAGCATATCTCTGTAGCGGTCTCAATGCAAAGTATTTTTGACATTTGTATATGTATTGTTTTTTTTCAGAATTTTTTGATTTCCTAATTAACCAATCAAAAAAGCGGCTCAAAAATATAAATTTTGAGCCGCTTTTTATCGCAGTTATTTAAAAGCTTTTGAGCTTACTTATTTTTCAACAGGTCATTGTATTTTTTTTGATCTCTCAAAATGCTAATCGCATCTTTGATCTCTTGATCGTTTTTCAATCCCATCTGGATTTTTCCTTTTTGGAAATAATAACGACTGACAATTTCTTTTTCAATTTCATTAATGATTGCTTCCTTGTGTTGCTCCAAATCATTTTTTTTCTCTTCCTTGATCTTAGCTTTCATACTTGTAATATCACTTTCGATAGATGCCAAGAGTTTTTCTTCTTTAGCTTGTTTTATCCAAGCTTTCATCATCTTTTCACTTTGAGTTTCATATTCAAAATTAGTATCAGCAAGGAATTTCACAAAACTATTAAAATCAGTAAATTCAAATTCTTTAACCGTTCCGATTTTCTCATTCTTAATTGCAAACTGGGTCGCAAAATCGAAAATCGCATTTTCTTTTAACAAACTTTTTATGATACTTACATCACTTGGACTTTCTAATTCCAAATCTGGCTTTACTCCTCCTCCATCAAGAACTTGTCTTCCATTTCGAGTGGTAAATCCTGCACGAAGTGAATCTGCAATATTAACTGGCTCTCCATTTTTATATTCTACTCCTTGGATACATCGACCACTTGGAATGTAATATTTGGCAGTCGTCATTTTCACCCTAGAATTGTAACCTACGTCACGAGTATTTTGAACTAATCCTTTTCCATAGGATCGTTGACCAACTAAAACGCCTCGATCTAAATCTTGCAAAACACCTGAAACAATTTCAGAAGCAGAAGCAGATCCTTTGTCAATCAATACAACCAATGGAATTTCAGCATCAACAGGTCTATTTAATGTTTTAAAACTTCTGTCCCAATCTACCACTTTCCCTTTGGTCGAAACAACCATTTCGCCTTTTGGAATAAATACATTGGAAACATTAACCGCCTCAGTCAATAATCCACCTCCATTTCCTCGAAGGTCAAATATGATTCCTTTCAAGTTTGGATTTTCTTCTTTTAATTTTTTCAAAGCATCTCCTACATTTTTCCCTGCATCTCTTGTAAATGTAGTCAAAGTCAAATATCCAATATCATCACTAACCATTGAATGGTGCGGTACATTGGGCACTTTTACTTCATCACGAGTCAATGAAACTTTCATTTCTCCAGAAGTTCCTGGTCGCTCGATAGTCAAAACTACCTCCGTTCCAGGGAAACCTTTGAGGAAATCCATGATGTCATTAGAAGTTTTTCCTTTGGCAGATTTCCCATCAATTGCTTTGATTACATCTCCTGCTTTCAGACCTGCTTTTTGTGCTGGACAATTATCGTAAGGTTCGGTGATCGTAATATAATCTCCTACTCGCTTGATGATCGCACCGATTCCATTATATTTTCCTTCTGTGATATATCTAAAACCTTCGATTTCAGATTCAGAAATATAGTTCGTGTAAGGATCTAAAGATTCCAACATCGCATCTACACCTGTTCTCATCAACTTGGCAGGATCTAAATCATCCACATAGTAAGTATTGATTTCTTTGTACAGATTAGTAAAAATTTCTATATTTTTAGAAATTTCGAAGTATTTGCCATTACGTGAATGGTCCGCTTTGGTGGCCATCCCTAGGAAAGCTAATGCAAAGACGAGGGTTATTTTTGTGATTTGTCTCATGGCTGAGTATGGTAAATTTTATAAAAAAAAATTGTCTAGAAAAGAACGAACGAATATTAGTTTAAATTTTGAAATTATTTACTTTAAATAAAGGTAAAAAATTTATCACATGTAAACCACTTATAATCAAGTGGAAGAAAAATTATGATTTAATTTTAAGGAAAAAAATGAAGGGAAATGTGACTATTATTAAATAATAAAAACAATGCCAATGAATAATAAACGCATAATAATTTGAAATTATCTGATTATTCTAGGAATTTCTCTAATATTTTAAGCAACTTTTTCGGAGCCTCGGCGTGAACCCAATGTCCTACATTTTCAATAGTTTCTAATTTGGCATTTGGAAAAAAATGCTTTGTGGTTTCAAAATTAGCCTCAGTTATATATTTTGAAAGACCACCTTTGACAAAAAGGGTTGCGCCTTCGTAAGTCTCCTCTCCTTCAATTTTTGATAAAATGGCTTGGTAGTTTTGATGAATAATAGGCAAGTTCATTTTCCAAACATATTTTCCATCCTTGCTTCGAGTTAGATTTTTTAATAGAAATTGCCGCACGCCGACATCTTCAATCTGAGTTTGCAAAAAAGTATCAGCTTCTTTCCGACTTTCCGTTTTTTCCAAATCCAAACTCAATAATGCATCAAAAATAACTTCATGACCTCCTTTATAATTTTCATTTGCAATATCAACGATGACTAACTTTTCAACCATATCAGGATAATCTGTTGCAAATTGCATCGCAGTTTTTCCTCCCATCGAATGTCCAAGAATTCGAGCGGAATACATCCAATTACTTTCCATGAAGTTTTTCAAATCCTCTGCCATCACTTTGTAATTGAATTCATCATCATGAGGCGAACGACCATGGTTGCGCAGATCAATGATGTAAACAGAATAATTTTCGGCTAATTGTTTGGCGATTGTTTGCCAATTATCGGAAGTTCCGAATAATCCATGCAAAATAATCAAGGGATCTCCTTGTCCAAATTCTTTGAAATTCAATTCCATAGGTGTAATTTTTTTTGCTCCCAATTCACAAGGTGACTTGAAGTCGAATGTTGTCAACTTAAGAGTTTTGAATTTTGAATATCCAACACCCAACAAGGAATGTCCAATATCGAACCCCGAAAAGTGCTAGCCATTGTGGGGATAAGTTGGATATTGGACATTCCTTGTCCGATATTGGATATTCAAAAAATCACTAAGTTGACGACATTCGACTTGAAGTCACCTTGTGAATAATTTATACAATTGGTGAAACATCTTTTCGACAAAAAGGTTAAAAATCCCACGTTCCAACTTTCTTACGTCAGATTCCTAATTTTTATATTTTAAAAAAATCAATAGCCTCTTTTATCTAATTTTCCAAGCAGAGTTGTTATTTTTAGTTTTATCATACATCAGTCAAGCTCAAATCGAAAATGCCTAAAACACCATCAAACAAATTATTCAATCTCATCAATTCATTGAGTGGTTCTGAAAAGCGCTACTTCAAACTGTTCGTCAATAAAAATCAGACGGGCAAGGATAACAAATATATTTTATTATTTGATGCAATTGATGCGCAAGAAATTTCAGATGATGCTGCATTGCGAAAAATAATTTATCCAAATCAAGAGATTCAAAGTCGAAAATTTTCTGAATTAAAAAATTATCTGTACGAACTGATTCTCAAAAGTTTGCAAGGTTTTGATGAGAAAACTTCCATTGAATATAAGCTCAAAGGAATGCTACTCAATATCAAAGTTCTGTTCAAAAGATCTCATTTTGAAGACTGCATTGAGATGATGAATAAGGCAAAAAAATTGGCGGCAAAATACGAAGCTTTCGAGCATAATTTAGAATTATTAGCTTGGGAAAAAAAGATTGCTTACGCCAAAATTGATGTCAATTTTATGGATAAAGAATTGGATCGAATTCAAGCAGAAGAGAAAACCTGTTTGAACCAACTCGCTGAACTTTCCACCTATCGAAATATCTTTTTTAAAGTGCTTATCCGAAGCAAACAAGATGCTCTTTTGCGAAGCGAAGAAAAAGTAAATGAGATGCACGAATTGGTTAAACATCCTAAAATGAATGATGCCAATCAAGCTAGTTCTCATCGAGGAAGAGTAGTTTTTTATCGCACTAAAAGTATTTTTTACTATGCAATTCTGAACTATGAAAGTTTCCACATTTATGGCGAAAAATTATTGGAAGAAATGGAAGCATATCCACATATGTTACAAGAAGATGTGTCAGAATATATCTCAGCTTTGAGCAATTTTACTTACAGCTGTACTATATTGAATAAATACGATAAAGTAAATGAATGCTTAGGAAAATTTCAAAAAATTAAAACTTTGACTCATGATGATGAATTAAAAATCCACCGTCAATATTATCAAAACAAATTTAATGTATGCATCAAAACGGGAACATTTGAAGAAGGAATGGCGGCAATGGAAAAACATTTGAAAAAGGTGGAAAAATTTGATCAAGATGCCTTTGAAAGAAACTCGTTTTACTTGAGTTATTTCTACATTTATTTTGGAGCAGGAGATTATGACAAGGCCTTGGAATCTTTAAATCAATTATTGAGTTTACCCAAAACAACAGAGCGAGAAGATATTCAAAGTCTTGCTCGTGTTTTAAATTTAATCATTCATTTCGAAATGGGAAATATGTTGTTATTGGAATCACTTTTTAGATCCACTTATCGCTTTTTAAGTAAGCGAAATAGATTGTATGAATTTGAAAAAAGTGTTTTAGGATTTATTCAAAGATCAGGAAAGTTGCGCTCGGCAAAGGAGTTGAGAGAAGCTTTTGTTGATCTCAAAAAAGAGATGGAAGACCTCTCTCAAAATCCTTCCGAAAACGCCATGTTAAGATATTTTAATTTTACCGCTTGGCTGGAAAGTAAGATTGAAAATAAAACTTTTGCAGCAGCTGTAAAAAGTCATTATTTGAAAAAATTACTTAAGGAGTAAAATCATTATTTCCATCATTGGAAGTCAATCTAATATCGACAATTGTATCAGCAATCCAATTTCCACCTGTATTAATTCTTATTCTTCCACCACCATTTGATTGGCCGCTACGAATATGTCCACCTTTGGTAGATTTTTTCCCTTGGGCGTTAATTTCTATAACTGAGCTTTTTACTTTTAATTCAGAAAGTGTAATTTTTTTTGACATAACAGATAAATTTTAGCATTAATAAATCAAAATAGATTGCTTTAAGTTAAGTTTATATGCTGTCGAAATGAAGCCACAAATTGCTTAAAAGTCAGATTTCTAATTTTTATAAAATTAAATAATCAATCTATTTTTCTAAGTGATGGTCAAAGAAGTAAGTTACTAAGATAGAATAATTCACAAGGAATGACAAAGGCATAAATGGTTCTGTCAGGTGGATTACTTAATCGTTCGTCGTTTTTTTAATAATATTCGTAAATAAAATCAAATAAATCTTTCCAAAAAAACGTCATTTGTGATAGTTTTCTAAATCAATGGAAAATTATAATTATTGCTCACATCAACTAAATTTAAAATTTAAACATGAAAAAGCTTACACAAATTTTTAGCATTTTAATGCTTTCGTTTTTAACAATTACTGCAACTCAGGCACAAGATGCTTCGCTTGATGATATTTTAAAAAATTACTTTGAAAATATCGGTGGAGAAGAAGAATGGAAAAAAATTAAATCTATGTCTATGGAAGGAACTTCTGCCATGGGAGGAATGTCTTTTCCTGTTTCCATAAAAACAATGGAGCCAACCTTAATGAAATTAGAAATAGATGTACAAGGTAAAAAAATTATTCAAGCATTTGATGGAGAAAACGCTTGGGGTATGAATCCACTTGCTGGAGTAAGCGAAGCTCAGAAAGGAGATGAGGAACAGTCAAAAGAAATGAAAAAGCAAAAATTCCAAGATGAATTTATTGATTACAAAGGGAAAGGTCACAAGGTAGAATTAGCAGGAACGGAAGAAATCGATGGAGCAGAAACGTATAAAATCAAAATGACCAAAAAAAGTGGAGACGTGGTTTTCTATTTTTTTGATATGGAAAATTTTGTTCCAATTATGTTTCGTGCATTTGTTGACTCAGGACCAATGAAAGGTCAATCTGCTGAAACTTTTATGAGCGATTATCAAGAAGTAGATGGATTGATGATTCCATTTACGACAGAGCAAAAAGTAGGAGGACAAACGATGTTTTCTTTTACCGCTGAGAAAGTTAATTTGAATGATGAAGCAGTTGAAGCAGCGATGTTTGCTTTTCCAGGAGGAGAGGAAAAAGAGGAAGAAGAAAAGAACTAAGGAAAAATAAAATTATGAAAGACCTGTTCGAAACTTAGTTTCCAACAGGTTTTTTTTTTAAGTAGCGAGCGGTGTTTGCGTTTGAAGTACTAACACCGCTTTTTTAATAATAAGCGAAGCGAAAAAATCAAAAATCATGAAATCAATTATCTATACTTTTTTATCCACTCTTCTTTTTATTTCA
>Ga0209187_1004704_pt1 | contig 10120 bp, 8 predicted proteins | sample BantaG_FD_187430 | JGI IMG/M metagenome (GOLD analysis project Ga0209187, IMG submission 187430) | Marine algal microbial communities from Bantry Bay, Ireland - BantryBay_4 metaG (SPAdes) (version 2) | ecosystem: Host-associated > Algae > Red algae > Unclassified | place: Bantry Bay, Ireland... | reverse complement strand
CGGACATCTAATGCAAGATCATCATCTCATCCTCAACACTATAGAATTTGTAAAAAAAGAACTGGAAGATGCCGAAGGTGGGCACGATTGGTTTCATATAGAACGTGTATATAAAAACGCATTGCTAATTGGTAAATCAGAAGATGTTAATATTACAATTGTGGCACTTGGAGCTCTATTGCATGATATTGCTGATGCAAAATTTCATGATGGTGATGAATCAGTAGGCCCAAGAGTAGCGCGTGAATGGCTAGAAAGTCAATCTGTAGATGAAGAACTAATTCAGCATGTTGTTGACATCATAAATAACATCTCATACAAAGGAGGAAAAAATATACGAACAATATCCACAATAGAACTCGATGTTGTACAAGATGCTGATCGCCTTGATGCCATCGGTGCCATAGGTATTGCCAGAACATTCAATTATGGAGGATTTAAAAATCATAAGTTATATGATCCTGGAGTTCCAGTAAATATGAACATGACGAAAGAAGAGTATAAAAAATCTACCGCTCCTACGCTCAATCATTTCTACGAAAAACTACTACTACTTAAAGACTTGATGAATACAGAATCAGGGAAAAAAATAGCACAAAGAAGGCATGATTATATGCAAGGGTTCTTGGACCAGTTTTATGCCGAATGGAATGGTGAACTTTAATTTATTCTTAATTATTTCGTTATTATTACAATAAATACATTATATTTAGGGTTACCATTACACGACATCCATTCAGAATATTATACCAATTACAAACGTTAAGACCATTCAATTACAATCATATTACAAATAAACTAAATACACAAATCATGAATTTTAAACAAATTATTTTAGGGGGGGGCATTGATGCTCCTTGGTATTTCTTGCCAAAAAGAAGATAACAGTTTTGAAAATACTGAAAATCAGAATTTCAAAATCGAAAATCGAACAATTGAAACTGAAAACCGAAGAACAAATTATACTCAAATAAGACCCGTGGTATTAGGAGATGAGTATATAAATCCATACGAAATTGGAAAAGTAAATCAAGCAATCGCAGATCTCTATCCTAATAGCACACCTGTCCAACCTACTCATAAATATGTAAAGTTTTCTCCCAATGATCATCAAGATCTAGCGGACATCTTAGACTGGGCGCATAGCAACGGCATAGTTATGTTTGATCATCCGCTCACTTATGAAATTATAGAAGAAGGCGATTATTACATTGATCCAAAAGTAAGTGATGAAGCATTGTCTCCACAATATTGTAGTATTGATGTAAGTTTGCTGATGCCAAATGCTCCAAATGAAATATTGCAAGAATTGTACCTAGATGAAAGTAATCCATTCATATTCATTGAGACATATACTAATACTGGACATACAGATAAGATCAGAACTCTAATAGGAGATGGTATTCCTTTTGATGTCGTTACTAGTTTCATGCCAGTAAGTTTTCCTTGTAATATAAATGAGCTTCCCGACCCTCCTATATGTGGGAGCGAATGCGAAGTTGTCTTAATGTTCGACGACATAGTTGACGAAAATGGAAATTTTGGAGTCTGTTATTGGGATTGCTACTGCCCTATCGATGTAGTAACACCAGTAAATAACTGTGGATGCCCTACACCTTTGAACTCTAAAACCCCATCAGGATGTGTACAAGTGCAAAATGATTTTAATGCAGATGAACCTGTAAGAATTGCTAAAATAGCGGTATGGGATTGGAATTTTATATTCAAAAAATCAGACATCACATACACGGATGAAAGAGGATGCTGGAGACTCAATCGTCAATATGATGAGTGCAGAATGAAAGTAATATTTGAAAATGATAATCTAAAAGTCAGATCTATGAAATACTGGGCATCTTTGCGCGTACTTAGAGATCGTACAAGAGTATTCAATAACACACCTTATAATAATATAAATATCCTCTTTAATTCAGTAATTGATAGACGTGAATGGGCAGCAAGTCATACCCTGAATACTGACTTTCTTTATAGAGAAGAAGCATTTAATGACAATATTGCACAACCTAGAAAAAGGTTAAATTATCATATTTACCCGACTAATACTCCAGGTTCTGCACCAATGCTGCAAGGGATTGGAAATCCATTAGGCTTACCGTTTGTAAATCAAACTCTTCCCGATTTTCTTCCAACAATTAGCGATTTGTTACCAGATATTACCAATAATTATGGAGTCTCAGAAAGTGCGCGAAGATTCAATAGTACTGGATATCATGAATTGGCTCATGCTTCTCATTATTCTCTAGTAGGGGAAACATATTGGACAGATTTTAGAAACCACGTAATAGAAAATAATGGTGATGGAACTTTTCCATTTTTTAATTCACCAAATCCTGGCGTTGTGGCGTTAGGAGAAGCTATCGCAGAATATTTTGAAGCTAATTATGGAAGCTTTGTTAATGGTGAAGGTAATACGTGGAGGTCTAATTTTATCCCAGCTGGTTTGCTTTGGGACTTAGAAGATGGAGTAAATACAATAGATCGCATAAGGAATCCTGATAATAATACAATTATACTAGCAACTGATAATATAGAAGGGTTCACCCCTGAGATGTATTTCAATGTTCTTACCCCAGGAGTAAGAACAATTCGATCTTTTAGGGATAATCTATCAGCAGCACATATATCTGAGACTCCAAATACACTTAATAATTATAATAACTTTGTAGATGCTTATGATGTATTCAATTAAAAATCTTTGCTACTCATGTCTCGTTATATTAACTATATCAAGTTGCCTATCATCTGGTATTTCAAGAGAAGAATATTTCGAACAATGTCCATATGAAACTAAGTCTGTATTTATATTTCAGCTTCAAGCACCTCTTGAGATATACCCACAAAAAAAGACATATCAAGTAGGGGATACGATAACATGGAGGTTAGCACTTACAGATTCCATATTTGACTATAATCGAGATTTGACATTTGAGATTAGAGATTTTCCTTTTCAGCCATTTTTTCATTTATATAGGGTCGAAGATAGCAATTGGACATCTGGTTTCCTAGATGTGGGAATAATAATAGATAGTGTATACCAGTATAGATTTGTTGGTGGGAGTTCATTTGCGACTAGTCTGAGAGGAACTAGTACATATATAGATGGAAATTATTTATTTGAATTTAAGACTATATTAAATCGGCCAGGTAGATACATAAACTACATGGTAGATAATACATGGACTCTATCTGATGATGATATTATGGCCGGATTACATCCTGAATATAGTGAAGAAAGCGTCTTTAACAGTAGTGGTTGTCCAGATCCAGATTATGCTGTTAGTTACTTATATCAAGGCGATCCATACTATGATGACTTTCAGGATGAGATTTTATTTTTAGATAAAGAAGTATATAGTGATAGTTGGTATAGTAGAGATAATTTAGATATAGACAAATGGGGAAATAGGTCAGAAATTTCAATCGAATGGCATGGCGTTTTTGGTTTTGAAGTGGTTGAGTAAGGCTATATTATCTTATCGTTAGAAAAATATTGGTTCTTATATTAGGAATTATTATGCATGCTTGTCTTTCGATGAGCATGCTTTTTTAATTTGGATAAAATGATGCATTGTTTATTCTTATAATTTGAACTACTACTTTATGGAAGAATTCTTATTTTAGACCATTATTGATGCATATGACTTATTCAATTAAATACATTTTTGTTTATATTATTAGCCTAATTTTCTTTTCGGGCTGTCTTTCTTCTGGTCTTTCAGAGGAGGAGTATGCAGATCTTTGTCCTTATGAGAGAAAGTCTAGTGGGGTCTTTCAACTGCAAGCCAACTTAGAAGTGATTCCACATCAAAAAACTTACCAGGTGGGAGATACGGTCATATGGCGCATTAACGCTACTGATTCTATGTTTGATTATAATAGAGATATGATATTTAAAATTGAGAACTTTCCATTTCAACCCTATTTTCATCTGTACAAAATACAAGACAACACATGGTCATCGGGTTATGAACATATGGATGTATTGATTGATAGTGTATATTCCCCTAGGTATGTTACAGGTGGTAATACATTTGCAAGGAGTATCAGAGGAACATCAACATTCATAAATGGAGAATATCTTTTTGAATTCAAAACTGTATTTACTGAACCTGGAACTTTTATTAATTATGTACCTGATAAGACTTTATTTACTGGAGAAAATGAAATAAATGAAGGGCTTAATCCAGAATATAATGGAATAATCAATCATAGTGAATGTCCCGATCCATTTTACATTGTAGATTATCTTCTACAAGGTGACCCTCACTATGACGACTTTCAGGATGAAATGGTATTCCTAGATAAAGAAGTGTATTATGATGAGATGGTAAGAATCGACGGTATTGATGAAGATATATGGGGTCGTAATTATGCAGATATTCCAGTTGATTGGCGGGGATTTTTTGGCTTTGAAATGGTGGAATAAGGTTATATCATTTTATCCTTAGAAAATATTGGTTCTTTTATTAGGACTTATTATGCATGCTTGTCTCTCGATGAGCATGCTTTTTTTGATAAAATGATGCATTGCTTTATTTTATTATTTGAACCACTACTTTAAGGAAAAATTCTTATTTTAGATCATTCTTTGCTTATTATTTTGTTGATCCAGGAGTTCCGGTAAATATGAACATGACAAAGGAGGAATATAAAAAATCAACTGCCCCTACGCTCAATCATATCTACGAAAAACTAATACTACTTAAAGATTTGATGAATACAGAATCAGGCAAAAAAATAGCTCAAAAAAGGCATGATTATATGCAGGGCTTTTTAGATCAGTTTTATGCCGAATGGAATGGAGAAGTATAATGAGAAAGCAGAATTTACATCATTTACAGCGTATTAATATCTCAAAACTGATATCATTGGTAGATGATCTGAGATGCTTTTACCTTTAACTCTAATATCGGTCACTTTTGCAGATTTAATTTCCAATGGAAGCAAATTATATTCTCCTATTCTATCGTAATTAAATATATAATCAAATCGAAAAAGCATATTAAAGATACTGGCACTAAAGGTGTATTCTTCCCTTTCTTTATTGTGCAATAAATGAATATCATTGGGCTGATTTAATTGTTTTAGAAGTTCTGAATATTGTTTTTCCCAATAGGAATTTGTGTTGAGATCCCCTGTAAGAATTATTGCGGTTTTATCTGGACTTATCTTACCAGCCAATACAAGTTCATTTACCGATTTTTCAATAAACTCATAGATTATTCTGTACTGATTTGATTTGTGCTTAGGGCTTCCAAATGCTTGTGTATGCGTAGTATATGCCAATAGATGACTTTCATTAGGCAGCTCTACAAGAGTACCTAAGATTGATTTATTAGACATAAAATCCAGAGTAATCGAAACTTCTTTTGGTAAAAACTGGTGGAAAAAGTGCCCTTTATTTTCAACCTCTGGACCAAACTGAATATCAGAAATATCCACCATAGGATACTTTGACAAGATCATCAATCCTGCATCATGACAAATGCTGCGCCAAAATCCTGAGTAATCAACTCTATCTACTTGATAAGAATACTTGTTTTCAAGACTGTCTAAGATATATTGTCTTGTTTTTTCACTGAACACTTCTTGCAAAAGTAGAATAGAAAAATCTTCTGCTCTGGCATACTCTATAAATGCATTTGTTTCTTCTACATTCTTTGTTCCGATTGCCTTAATATTATAAGTAAGAATACCTAACTCCTCAGACGATGGATCTAAATTTAAAGAAGCGTTTTTCTTATAGACAGGTAATTCTACACGGTCTTTTTCAACGACTCTTTTAGATGCACATGAACATACAGAACCGATCACAAAGCAGTAAAGTAAAATTTTAATAGTCTTCTGAAAATCAAACATCAAAATCCACTTCCACTTCAGCAGATGTAGGATGTGCCTGACAAGTAAGTATATAGCCATCTGCAATCTCATCATCATCCAATGCAAAACAAGCCTCCATCTCCACCGTTCCTTTAGTCACCTTAGCCATGCATGTAGAACAAGCACCACTCGTACAAGAATACGGAGCCTCATGTCCAGCATCAAGCATTGTATCCAAAATCGTTTTATTTTTTGGAATTGGTAATTCAATATTTTTTCCACCTAATATAGCGTGCAATACAGCTCCATCCGCTGCCTGAGCCACATCGGACTTTCCACTATCACTTGATGTGAAATACTCTTGGTGAATATTAGATTTATCTGCACCGTTACCCATCAGCGTAGTTTGCACTGTTTCGATCATAGCTCCCGGGCCGCAAATATAATATTCAGCGTTATCTGATTTTGGTGGGTTCTCTTGTACGAACCTCGCCACCTTTGCAGAGTCAATTCTGCCTTTTAGCCCAGTCCACGAAGTTTTTTTCTTACCTAGGATACCCATGATACCACTTTCCTTTTCCGTCTTAGGCTGGCTAAGTGTCATTTCTACTACGATCTGTCCAACATACTTATCTTTTAGTGATTCGATCGCTTCCTTGAAGATTATATTTTCTTCATTCTTATTACCATATAGCAGATATGCAGTACTCCTTGGTTCTTGCTCTAGCATCGATTTTATCATTGACATAACAGGTGTAATGCCACTACCCGCTGCGAAAAAGTAATGGTCTCTCTGCACATCTTGGAGTGTAATCAAAGTGAATCTACCATCAGGCTTCATGATATCAAGTATATCCCCTTTTTTCACTTCTTTATTAAGGTAGCTAGACATTTTGCCCCCATCTACTATTTTTACAGATACACCTATTCTTTGTTCGTTAGGTGCAGTATAAATAGAATAAGCTCTTCTAACTTCTTCTCCGTATATGTCAGCTTTTATAGTTAAGTATTGACCCGCTGTAAATTCAAAATCTGATTTTAAATCTTCTGGAATATCAAATAATATACTTACACAACTTTCCGTCTCAGCAATTACATCTGCCACTTTTATCTTATGAAAATCTGCCATTTAAAGTCTTTTTTATTTGCACTTATGAATTGAAGTGAATATTCGAAACAAACCAATTCTAAGAAAGATTAGATTTGGCAAAAATATACTTTTTCTAGCCACTCTTTTGATCTCAAACACGTTTAAATAAATGTACCGTTATAATTTAGTAAGCTATCTGCAATGAAATACTATTTTTGTAGATCAAATTAATAAGTAAATAAAATGAACAGCAATAATACTACACTTGCGACCCCATCATTAAAGGTCTTGTCTAGATTTTCTTATATGAATTTTCTAGCTTCTTATAAATATCTATTCATTCTATCCATAATGGCACTTATTACATCATGCTCTAGCGAATTTGATGGGATATCACCAGAAGAATATATAGAACAAAATAACATAGATGCTACCGAACTCGACGGAGGAATGTATATCAAAATCGACGAGGCAGGAGATGCACAAAGAGCTACGGCTGATCAAGTTATATTAGTAGACTACAGAGGAATACTTGCCAATACAGGTGAAACTGTGCTTGAAGGTGAAGATTTCACAAGAGTTTTTAGCGAAGCACTTTTAGGATGGCAGACTGGATTAAAAGAAATTGGCGTGGGTGGAAAATGTACTCTGATACTACCTCCTGATCTCGCATTTGGAGAACAAGTAATTAGAAATATTCCAGAAAAATCAACTATGGTTTTCGAATTGACATTAAAAGGCATCTTTTCGGCTACCACAGTAGAGGGTTATGTGGCAAAGAATAACCTAACTACAAAAATCCTTGACAAGGGTGTGCAAATCGTAATAATTGACGCTGGTAATGATAAAAAACCAACGCCTAACTCCGACGTTCGTGTCAATTATAAAGGCAAACTAACCAATGAGTTGCTTTTTGACGAAGGTGAGGATGTAACATTTAATCTAAGTAATCTGATTGAAGGTTGGGGCATAGGCCTACAGGAAATAGGAGAAGGTGGCAAATGTATTCTCATTATACCATCAGAAGTCGGATACGGTACTACGGGTGCAGGAAACGGTATTATCCCACCGAATGCTCCACTAGTTTTTGAAATAGATCTTCTAGATGTTGGTTCCGCAGCAGATATATATGTAGAGGATAATAATTTAGACACAGAACTACTTTCTGGTGGCGTACATATTATTATCAATGATATAGGAGACGAAAACTCAAAACCTACAGTCAATAGCCAGATTACGGTAGACTACGAAGGACGACTTACCAATGGTCAGGTTTTCGATTCTGGTACAGGAAAAACATTTCTGTTGAATAATATGATAGAAGGATGGAAAATAGGATTAGTGGAAATCGGTGCGGGTGGATCATGTACACTAATAATCCCATCCACAGCAGGATATGGAAGTCAGCCGACCGGCCAAATCCCTGCAAATTCTGTTTTGATTTTTGATATACAATTAACCTCTTTCATTTAAAAAATTGAATCTATGAAATACTTATTTCTACTTTTTACTTTTACAATAATCATTTCATCTTGTGGAAAAGACCCGGGTATCTCTGTAGATGAATATATTGCTGTAAATAATCTCACGACAACTGAACTTGCAGAAGGTGTCCATATAATAATACATGCCCCAGGAACGGGTTCCAAACCGAACATTAATAGCAATATTGTAATAGCCTTTACCGGTAAATTTACTGACAACAGTGAATTTCAAACAAATGACATGTTTGAAAGTAATTTAAGCGGACTAATTAGAGGTTGGCAAATCGGACTTCCTGAAATTGCAATTGGAGGATCATGTACTCTTATCATTCCTTCAGATGCTGCATATGGCAAAAATGATGTCAATGGTATTCCGGGCGGATCAACTTTAATATTCGACATTGACTTATTGGATATAATTCTTTAAGGTTATCTTAAAATAGAGGGCACATAAGCCATTTCAATACATTTCTTGTTTAGGCACTTGACAAACTGTTTTATTATGCCTAATTTACATGATAGTATTGCACTAATTTGTGATTATTTTTGTTCACACTAATGTGTAATGGAACAAAACCAACAATCAGCTAAATTAAGTGAGATTCTAATCGTGTATCTTGTCTTAGTGTTTATTACTAGAATTACCACAGAGTTGTGGAAGAAATAGAAATATGGCAAACAAAAGTAACTATGATACTCTGATCACAAAGTTAGATCAGTTTATTCGAAAATACTACATCAACAAATTAATACGAGGTAGTTTATATACACTAGGGCTAGTATTGGCTCTATTCCTTTTATTTAATATTCTAGAGTATAATTTTTACTTCAGCACTGGAATTCGAAAAGTATTATTTGGTGGGTTTGTAATTACTTCAATTAGTGCACTTGCGTTTTGGGTGCTTACTCCATTGACTAAGTTCTTCAGTCTAGGAAAAACCATATCACACGAACAGGCTGCTAACATAATAGGTGAACACTTTACTGGAGTAGAAGACAAACTACTCAATGTATTACAATTAAAAAAACAATCTGAAAGTGCATCTAATCAAGCATTGGTAGAAGCGAGTATCGATCAGAAAACTGAATCTATTTCTCCAGTTCCTTTCAAGTCTGCTATTGATCTTTCAAAAAATAGAAAATATTTAAAGTACGCTTTGCCACCAATGTTATTGTTCTTGGTGATCATTTTTGCTGCACCAAGTATTATCAAAGATGGTACACATAGACTAATCAATAATAGCAAAGAATTTGAAAGAGAAGCTCCTTATAAATTTATTTTTGATCAAAAAGATCCAACTGTAATCCAGCATGATGATTACAAAGTAAATATTAAAGTTGAAGGTGAAGTACTACCTAACGAAGCATTTATAGAGATAGATAATTTTCAGTATCGACTGGAAAAAGAAGATGCCGAAACTTACAGTTACATTATTAGAAATGTACAAAAAAATACACAGTTTCGTGTTTTTTCTGGCCAAGTTTCCTCCGATGACAATCTTCTTAAAGTGCTGGCTAAGCCAAATTTAGCAAACTTCAGTGTGAGCCTTGATTATCCAGGATATACAGGAAGAAGAGATGAAACCATTAATAATCTTGGTGATCTAGTAATGCCTGAAGGCACCCGATTAAAGTGGAATTTTAACACGCTTAATACAGAAGAGGTTTCTCTTCAATTTACTTCTCTAAAAGAAAAAGTAAGTGC
>Ga0209187_1004703_pt1 | contig 10121 bp, 9 predicted proteins | sample BantaG_FD_187430 | JGI IMG/M metagenome (GOLD analysis project Ga0209187, IMG submission 187430) | Marine algal microbial communities from Bantry Bay, Ireland - BantryBay_4 metaG (SPAdes) (version 2) | ecosystem: Host-associated > Algae > Red algae > Unclassified | place: Bantry Bay, Ireland... | reverse complement strand
TTAGGGAAGAGGAAGAAAATAATCTACCCCAAATGAAGCCGTTATTTTTTTTATATGTTTGGCTAAATTTGACGCGCATAGCTGGGCTACGTAAGGAGAATTTAGTGAAACATATAAGAAAAAGAACGATTCAGACGGGTGGATTATTTTTTTCGTCTTCCCTTACGTTCAAACAACACCTACTATCCCTTACGCAAGGGACGAACAATCGCGAGGCAGAAAAACGAACAATCAAGGGATTTGTCAAAGAACCATAATTTTCACAAATTATTATTTTAGCAGTTTATATTTGCATCGTAGTATTCAATTAGCTACCTTTGCTTGAGTCAGGGAACTCGCGACAAATAACCTATGCCAATCTACTCGTTCTTTTCCGCTCACTTTGCGTTATGAAAATATGTTTCCTCAACTTCTCCTTGCGTAGCTTGGCTATGTGCGTCGAATTTGAGAAAACATATGAAAAAAATAGCTGCGTCAATTCGGGCAGTTTATCTTCTTCGTCTTCCCTAAGTATCAATTTGTAGTTCGTTACTAAGTTTTATATATTTATATATATTCTATTCTTGGCTAACAATTTTTAAATATTTTTTATTATATATTTTATTTATGAAAAGATGTATATTTAGTGTTATAACAATTCTATTGTTATGCAATATGGCACAAGCTCAAAAAACGGTTATTAAACTGAATCCTTTAAGTTTGATTTTTGCAACGGGCAATGTAGCCGTAGAGCGAACGATATTGGATAGGGCTTCATTTCAACTTGGAGTAGGTATTGGTGCTTTTAGGCTTGGTAGCGGTGATACTAAAGCAACTTACACAGGCTTTAGCACTGTTCCTGAAATTAGAGTTTATTTGACGAGCAAACCTGCACCGGCAGGGTTTTTCTTAGGTCCATTTGGTGTGTATCGCTCTTTTACTGCTAAGCAAAATGTTGATAATGTAGATGGAAATTATGAAGCTAAACAGAATGTAAGGCTTCTTGGTGGAGGCTTAAATATTGGCTATCAAATTGTTACGCTCAGTGGTTTTTCAATTGATTTCTTTGCAGGACCTTGTTATAACACGGTTAGAACTAAGGTCGTAGAAGGCAACGAAGAAGATATCAGTGTAGCACCCGGTCTATCGGGCTTCGGTTTGCGTACGGGTATCGCAGTTGGCTGGGCATTCTAAATAAGGGAAAAGGAAGAAAATAATCTACCCCAAATGAAGAAATTATTTTTTTTATATGTTTGGCTAAGTGAAACATATAAGAAAAAGAACAATTCAGACGGGTAGATTATTTTTTTCGTCTTCCCTAAATTGATGAGTTGACGAGTTATCGGATGAACGGTACTCGTCAAACTCACCTCACTTTCACAAACATCTCATCGTTGTTATCATCGAATTCGCAGGGGACAACGAGCCTACCTTTTTTATTGATATAGCCCCATTTGCCTTTCATTTTTACGGCGGCGAGTCCTTCCGAAAAAGGGCGAGTATCATCGAAGCGCGGCGCAATAGCTATGCCTTTTCTATGATGAATAAAGCCCCATTCGCCGTTTATTTTCACAGCTGCGAGTTCTTCCGAAAAGCCATTTACATCATCATATCTTGGCTTGCGAACTATCTTTCCGCGTTTGGTTGCAATGCCATATTTTTCATCTCCTATTTTATAGAATACGCGATTTTTATAAACTGTTCCGAGTGCATCATAACGGGGCGGAGTAAGGATTTTACCGCATTTATTTTTGATGCCGATTTTGTCCTCCTCATAAAAATAAATATAATCTTGTCTTTTTAGAATGAGGTGGTCGAGAAAGGGTTTATCGACTCTTTTTCCTTTTTTATTAATAAAAAGAATACGCCCTGTCGTGTCTTGTACCGGACCGATACCTTTGTAAAAATCGAAGGCTTGTGCGTACTCCGCCGGAATGACAACCTTGCCTGTTTTGTTGATATAGCCTGATTTACCATCTATTTCAACGGCACTCAGCCCTTGCGAAAAATTGAAAGTATAATCGTATTGGAAAGGTATTATAAGCTGATTTTTCGGATTAATATAACCGTATTTTTCACCCTTTTTGACTGCAGCGAGCCCTTCCCAAAACCAGTTGGCATAATCGTATTGTGCTGCAATGACCATCTTACCCGATTTGTCGATATAGCCCCATTTGCCATCAAGCATGACAGGCGCGAGATTTTCGCTAAAAGAAAAAGCATTTTCGTAAATCGGTTCTGCGATATACTTTCCTTTGTCATTGATAAAACCAAATTTACCGTCTTTTTTGACGAGCGCAATGCGGTTTTGTGCAAAGGAAATATTAGAGAGTGTAATTGAAATTAGGAGTAAGAAAATCGTTTTGTGCATCGTTAGAATGAGTGAATGAGTGGATGAATTTAATGCCTTAATGCGATGATGCTGCAATACGTCAATGAAAGGAAGTATTATCGCATTGTAGCATTGTAGCATTATTTTTCAGTCAAGAAAACGATATGAACAAGGCAAATGTTATTCCAAGTGGGGATAATGCTACAATGTAATGAATAAATGAATTGAGTATGTAAAACATTAGGAGAACTTTAATTTGTTTGAATATATCACAAAATTCATGGCGTTAAAGGTACGGTAATACCGATTCCGTTTGCAGAAAAGCCTGAATAATAAGCAGATAAGGTGCGTTAGCACCGACACCGTTAGTGCGTACAAACGGTGCCGGTGCTAACGCACCTTTTATATATAATTGCCCCTAATGTTTTACACACTCAAATGAATTTTACATTATTCACTCATTCGACATTGTAACATTATCGCATTGCATCATTACAGCATTACTTCGTCTCAAACCCTTTGATAATTTCGTCGGCTGGTTTGCCAAGATTTTGGAGTGAAAATTCGACGGATTTAGCGAGTTCGTGCTTCGGATATTTCTTCATGAAAGTGTTATAAATCTCTTTTGCTTTGTCGAGATTTTTTAGGTCATTTTCGTAAATAAAACCTGCTAAAAACAAAGCTTGTGGAGCTTTCTCATAGTTGCGATAGTCATCGTAAAGCTGTTCCAAAAGCGATACCGAACGACGCATATCGCCAGTCGAACGTGCTACCTCTCCAGCTTTATATAAATAATCGGCTGCCTTCTCATCTTTCGGAAACCTTTTGGCATAAGTTTCGTATTTTCTATTGAGTTTTCCTGCAGCAATCGGGTCAATTTTTGCAGCACTTTCCGGGTATAGTTGCGCTTCCAATTCGATGATACGCATATCAAGGCGTTCCTTTTCCGGCTTGAGATAATATTTGGCTTTTTCTACATCAGGATGATTGGGGAAAGTGTTGACAAAAGCCTGTCCAAGTTCTTGAGCCTCAACGCCTTTATTGAGTTGGTCATCATACAAACCTGCGAGTAGTAGGGTGGCTTGTGGAGCGGCTTTACTTTTAGGATATTTCACCAAAACTTGCTCAAAAGACTTTGCCGCCGCTGCCGGATTGTTCATAAAACTCAATAACTCACCGCCCTTTAATAGGTAGTCGGGTGTACGGGTTTTGTCATCAGGAAATTGCTCGGCGTAAGCGGTATATTTTTGATACAAATCGGCTGCAATACGTGGCTTTAATGTGCCGTTTTCGTCCTTCGCCACCGCTTCTTTTTGCGCGATGAGTATTTGTAATTTTTCGTCAGCAGGCTTGAAAAAAAGTGCGGCACGTTCTGCGCCTTTGTGATTGGGATGATTGTCTAAAACGTGCTGGAAGTTGGTTTTTGCTTTGTCTATATTATTCAAATTTTCCTCATATACCGTACCCAATAATAGGCGGCTGCTCGGTGTGATACTCGATCCAGAAAAATCTTTGATGCCACGCTCCAAATATTCAGCGGTTTTGGCATAATTGCCGGCGCGATACGCCATACCTGCGGCGCGATACATATAACGTCCGTTATTTTCTGTATCGTCGGGGAAAGTACTGGTGTATTCATCGTATTTTTTAAATAAATTGGTCACAGACTGTGCGGTAGCTTGTGTTTCAACTTCCGTTTCGAGTTCGGTGATTTGCTGTTTGAATTGGCTTTTTTCGGAATTGCAAGCGAATGAAAACATCGTTGCTGCAAATAAAATTAGAATTCTTATTTTCATAATTGTATTGTATTATTTGTGTTGTTGTATTATTGTGTTGTTGTGCTGTTGTATTTTTTGCTTCGCAAAATATTGATTATGAATATTTTGTTAATTTACTTGCTTCGTTCCTTAGGAACAGGATTTCAATAAATGCAGATTTTGACTTTTTCTTTTTCCCTTTTTCTGCGTTATGAAAATCCTTGTATAGCTTGGCTATGCGCGGTTTTCATACCTTGAAAAAGAAAAAAATAAAGTCGTCAAGAACCTGCATTTATTAAAACCCTGTTCCTTAGGGTTTTAAAAGTAGAACTCCTTGCTCGTTTTTTTGCGTAAGGGATAGTAGGTGTTGTTTGAACGTAACGGAGCGATAGCGGAGTGGAGAGAGTGCCGGATAGCCCGACCCCCGACTGATAAGGAGGGGGATACGCCCAAATTCGTGTTCATTTCACGCAGTTTGTCAAAGAACCCAAAAATTAAAAATTAAGTATAGTATCAAACTGCTGATTATGAGGTCTAACAAGCAGGCAAATTTACTGTTCTTTTTTCATTTAAAAAATAAAATAAATGCGTTATTTAATTGGGGTAATATTATTGGTCGGTTTTATATCTATATTAATGAATTGTTCGCCGCGTAATGCGCATCAATTTTTGACTATGAATGAAGTCGAACAAAGCACTGCGAAAGTTGCAGCCTTCAGCACTTCTGGTCACGATTGTAAGGACCAAAATAATTATATTCCCGATGCTGCTCACCCGGAACATCATCAAATCAAACTGGTGCGTGTGAATTTTCACATCATGCGACGCAGCGACGGCACGGGAAGTTTTACGGAGGCAGAGGGCGCGAAATATGCCAAAGAGTGGCTCAAACATACGAACTCACATGTCATCCGCAATAAAGAAATGCACCTTCCTGTGGGCAATGCTACGCCCAAATTGCCGACAAATTATCGCTACGTCATTGCTGGTGACCCAAGTATTCCGGGCGATGATGGGGTGTATTTTCACGATGATGATGAGTTGTGTTATTTTGTTAAAACGGGAAAAAACAAAAATAATTATAAAAAGGAAGTTATCGACAAATATATTGTACAAAAAGGAAAGGTGTTGAATATTTTTATGATGCCGCATCATCCTGACAGTCTGGCTTCTCCGACTTATAGTAATACACTCACGGGCATTGCCTTTGTGCGCGATGGTGCGGTAAAAGTGGCGGGCAATTATTTTATGTATAAGAACCCAATAATGAGCGGCGGTAAGCCTTTTAATCGAGGAGCGTGGTATTGTCACGGGGTGCTGAATCACGAGATTGGGCATGTGTTGGGTTTGAGTCATACGTGGCGCGGCAATGACCGCTGTGATGATACGCCGAACCACAAAAATTGTTATTCGCAAAACCGAAATCGTCCGGAATGTATTAATGATTGGTCGAATAATGTGATGGATTATAATACACATCAAAATTCGTGGACGCCTTGTCAGATAGGGATTGTACAGCGAAATATTGCGAAAAAAGGCACGCCACAACGCAGACTTATCACACCGACTTGGTGCAAGCTCGATCCGGAGCAACATATTAATATCGAAGATGATATCACGTGGAATGGTGCGAAGGATTTGGGCGGTCATCTGACTATAAAATCAGGCGGTAAATTGACGGTGAAGTGCAGGATTTCATTGCCTAAGAATGCAAAAATAACGGTAAAACCCGATGCAGTATTGGTCTTGGATGGCGCGACGCTCGAAAATGATTGTGGCGATAAATGGCAGGGCATTATAATTGAGGGTCGAGGCACGAAACGTGGAAAAGTGGTGTTTTTGAATGCGCCTGTTCTGATGAATATGGAGAATGAAGTTTAAGTTTAAGTTTAAACTTAGACTTAAACCTGTATTCACTTTCGTCCAAAATCTGCGGGGATTTCGCCCCAATTTTCGGTGTCCCATTTGATGATTTTGGTGGTGTAGGTATTGTTGTGCAACCAAATTTCGGCTCTATCGACGAGTTCAAACATTTTTCTATTGGCGGCAACTCGTTTGATGGTCGTTTTGACGCGTTTATTGCGTACCCACGCTATAGCGGTGCGCGAATCGGAATAAATCGGCACATCGCTTTCCTGTTTTTTGAGTAAAGCCAATCCGTGTACAAGCGCGAGAAATTCGCCGAGATTATTGGTGCCGTATTGGAATGGTCCGAGTCTGAATATCTCCGAAGCATCCGACGTATGTACGCCGCGATACTCCATCACGCCGGGGTTGCCGCTACATGCGGCATCTACGCTGATGCTTTCCATAATGATTTGAGCGCGTACTTTTTCGTCCAAAGAAGATAGGGTAGGTTTGGCGGTTGCTGTTCGTTTTTCGACGTAGCCTGTTTCGTTATTATAAGCTGCGTCGGCTTCTGCTTTTGTTTTGAAAGACTTGTATCGTGCGCCCGGATAGCCTTTGATTTGGAGTTGGCATTTTGTCCACGAGTCAAAAACTCCGGTCTGATTGCCGTTCCACACTACGTAATATTTCGTTTTTTTTGCCATAATTTCGTTAATCGTAATACAGACATTCCTATCTGTTACGCATGGAACACAGACAGACAGGAATGTCTGCGTTACGATTTTTCGATAAAAGTGAACTTTATTGCCAACTCAAACGTAAAGTTACAAAGGTATTTTGAAATTAATTGTACCAAAGTTGTGAATATTAAAAAATAAAATTACCTTTGCAGCCTTGTTTGATGAAAAGAAATCAAGCAAGTGGTTAACATCGCGGAGTGGAGCAGTTGGTAGCTCGTCGGGCTCATAACCCGAAGGTCGTAGGTTCGAGTCCTGCCTCCGCAACTAAAATAAAATTACACCTGTAAGTCAATGACTTATGGGTGTTTTTTTTTGTAATTTATTAAGATTATAGGGGGAAAGAGGTCACTGATTAGGTCACTAATATTAGGTTAGAGGTCACTAAAAAGGTCACTAATTGGGTCACTAAATAGCTTATTTTTAGGTATTTATACAGTGTTCATAACAAAATATAATTGTTATGACTAATGACACTAAACTAATCTTTGTACTGATGAAGTACAAGACTAAAACTAATTCCAAAGGAAAAGCCCCTATCTACGGCAGAGTTAAGTGCAAGTACAAATTCAAGAGTCAAGTTCAAGCTCAATAATTGATTCGCTTTCAGCGAATTATGAGAACATAATGTGTCGCTTAGTTTCGTCCACCCACTTACCAAAAACAACAAAAGACGGCATTTCTCTACAGGCTTCCATATTCTTCCTGATGAATGGCATACTCCTTCTAATTCCGTTATTGATAATCCATTAGCTGAACAGACTTCTAATTGGTTTCTGAACTAAAGATTAGTTTTGCCAAACTACCCTCATGGTCTGATTTATTGGGCTGTGGGGGTTAGTATTTTTGTTATTATTTTAACGAAATAAGTGTGCATTTTTAACAGTTTTTTTGTATCTTTATCTGACCATATAAACCTAATGCCAAGCCCATGTATATGCTTGATAACCAAACAGATACTTTAGTAGAAGCAGAAATAGTAAAGGGAACTTTACGGGATATGCCCTTGAAAAAAGACGGTTGGGATTTTAATTGGAGGGCTGAAATAAAAGAGACGGGAAAGGAGGTATTTACACTAAGATTACTATCTGATGACTCTGTGCAGGGAGCATTAAGCCTTAGAAAACATCAGGGAATGTTGACTATGGATTTGGTAGAAATAGCTCCGCAAAATAAAGGACAAGCCAACAAAAGATACAAATACGTAGCCGGGTGCTTGATTGCCTATGCTTGTCAGGAGTCTTTAAAGTTAGAAGGAAATTACAGAGGCTACTTAGATTTTGTTTCTAAAACAGTCCTAATTGGCTTATATAGAACGAAATACTACGCTCAATCTACCATAGGACAAAAGATGTATATAGACCCTATGGGTGGAAAAAAATTAATTGAAGAATATCTAAACAGAAAGAAAGATGAAAAATAATATAGATAAAGAACCATTATCCGGCGCATTAACAGAACCTTTTAACGCTACTCCACAGGAAATGGAACAAATAAAAGCTGCCATTAAAAAACATCAGGATAATGAATTATTATCAGGTGCATTAACCGTTCCTATGGACTTTGATTCAGAAGAATACAAGGCACACAGAAAAATTTTGGATGAGAGAATAAACTCCATGTCACCCGAAGAAAAAAGACAGGTGGAACTTATCCGTATGGAATATAAAATTAAAAACTATCTGGATGCCGAAGTAGCAGAAGATGAGATAATTGTAGTAGGTGAATTTATAAAAATGTATTTAGATAAAATTAATGTAAAGCAAGATGAATTTGCTAAACATATTGGTATTTCTACTTCTAATTTTAATAAAATCCTATCCGGTCAGCATAATATTAATCCCAAACTTTCTGTTATTTTAGGACAGCTATTTCAGATAGACCCTAAAGTATGGGTACAAATACAACTAAAAAATGATTATATATTAATAGAGAAAACGAAGAACGAGTATAAGGAAAAAAATGTCCGGTATGCTATGGCTGTTTAATCCCCTTTTATTTTCAGAGATAATAATGTTAGCTGGAGCTGGTCTATATTGCGTAGCAACAATCGCGTAGCGACATACACAGTTAACAAATATATATCATTACAGGAACTAAGTGTGTCATTGGTCAGCCTTTTCCTGTTTTTCATAATCAAACACAATCAGGGGTTTTTCCATAAGTTTAGGGTTGCTAAAATTTCCTAAAGTAGCAGATACCACACAACTGTTTTAAACCTAAAAAAGTCATCCATAGTATCTTCCAATCTCTCTCTATATCCTGCATCTGTCTGAAAAGTATCTATCTCGTCCAACGTCAGAAAATAATCATTATAATCTTTACCAATGGCTTTAATCACTTTCCAGAGACTATCTGCCACAACTACTATTTTTACATATTGACCGGCATCTTTAGCCTTTTTTATTTCTGCCTTAATCTCCTTGTCGTGTAAAAAAAGCCTAAAAAGTCAATAGCCATTTTGATAATTTGGATATATGAATTAATTTGGCAATGCTAATAGCTTCAAAGGAATTTTCTGCATTTTTTTATCTGGCGAAAACTCACCTCTGAAGTATTAAAAATACATAAATTTAAATAAAAAAAATGTTTAGAAGAATCGAATTAGAAAAAGGTGAGAATATTGCATCGGTGTCATTTGAATTAGAAGAAGGCACTGACCTAACTAAAGAATTAGAAACTCAGGCTTTCAAAAAATATCAAAAGTTAGAGAGTACAAGAGGATGGGTAATTTCTGAAATGAATAATATTGAACTATTTATTGAACAGATAATTATACATTCCTACTTTAATTTTTCTCAAAATATCGAAAGGGAATTGTTTAAAGAGAATATTCTAAAGCAGCGATTTTGCACTTTAGCGAGTAAACGAAAAATGCTTGAAGGGATACAGAAATCAGAATTGTTTAAAGATGAATTTAGCCTTACAAATAAGGAATTATCCGCATATATACAAAGTCTTGAAAAACTGACAAAAATCAGAAATGAATTTGGACACAATCAAATTGCGATTCAAATACCAGATATGGTTGGTGTACTAAAATATTCAAAAGACGGGAAAGAAAGAAATAAAGAGCTATCAGAAGAGTATCTAACTAATTTGCGAGCATTACATAGTGAAGTATTACGTATTACTTTGACCTTGATGAATGAAACTATTGAAATTCAAAAGAATACCTAATTACTTGCGTTTCGCTGATTTTTAAATAAAAAATAAAATTAACTATATGAATAAAGAACAAGCTCTAAACCAATTAAACGGTACCATTTACCATGAATTAGGACATTTAATAGGATATTTATTATCAAATAATCAACCTTCGTCAAGTCTTGGAGATGTTTTAGAATTTAATGTTGGACTTAATCAAAATTGTGTTACTCCTGTAAACAATTATTATCATTTTAAGAAAAAAAATGGTTTAGAAAAAGAAAGAGAAAGAATAGAGAAAAATACTAAAAATGTACCAAG
>Ga0209187_1004702_pt1 | contig 10121 bp, 9 predicted proteins | sample BantaG_FD_187430 | JGI IMG/M metagenome (GOLD analysis project Ga0209187, IMG submission 187430) | Marine algal microbial communities from Bantry Bay, Ireland - BantryBay_4 metaG (SPAdes) (version 2) | ecosystem: Host-associated > Algae > Red algae > Unclassified | place: Bantry Bay, Ireland... | reverse complement strand
AACAACATTTTCATCCTCTTGGTGAATTTTCTTTAATTTGTTTCGATAATTATTTACATAAAAATCAATCTGTTGCAAAGCTTCTTCTCCAATTGGAACAAGGCGCTCTTTATTATTTTTTCCCAACACTTTTATAAAACCAATATCGGGATATAGATTTGATAATTTTAAATTAACCAACTCGCTTACCCGTAATCCACATGCGTAAAGTGTTTCGAGCATGGCACGATTTCGATGCCCTTGCGGATGACTCAAATCAATGGTGTTGATAATTTCAGCGATTTCATCATAGGAAAGTACCTCGGGAATCTTTCGAGCGGTTTTAGGTGCTTCGAGTAATTCAGTTGGGTCATGGTTGATGATATCTTCGAGGAGTAAATATTTATAAAAAGTTTTTATCCCAGAAATAACCCGTGCTTGAGAAGATGCGCCAAGTCCAACATCATGTAGTGAAAAAATAAATTCTTCAAGATGTTTGAGTTGGATTTCAGTAGGAGAAATGTCGTGGTTGGTTTGGATAAGATAGCGTTCTAATTTTTCCACATCACGGGAGTAAGCTTCGATGCTATTTTCACTAAGTGAACGTTCCAGCAAAAGGTATGCTTTAAAGCCATTGATATGTGGAGTCCAATTCATTTTTTTATAACAAAAGTAATTTAAAAAATAAGAAGATTAAAAATTAAGGATTATGGATTCACGATTGTCCATTTAACGGAATTTGATTTCTGAGAAAACACGTTAGAATAATAATCGTGAATCTATAATCCTTAATTTTTAATCCTGCTAATTTCTGCTTACATAATGATATACTTTTCCTAAATTTGGCACCTCAATTAAATCTATTTTTTAATGCCCGTATTTTGGTTAACAGATGAAATTTCCTTTCCACCTCCTGAATTAGCAAATGAGGATGGAATACTTGCAGTAGGCGGTGATCTTTCTACAGATCGTTTGCTACTGGCATATAGTATGGGATTATTTCCATGGTTTAACCCTGATGATCCGATTCTGTGGTGGTCGCCTGATCCGAGGTTTGTGTTGTACCCTGATAAGTTAAAAGTTTCGAAAAGTATGCGACCTTATTTTAATCAGAAAAAATTTAGGGTAACATTTGATACTTGTTTTGAGGAAGTAATGTCAGCCTGTCAGCAACAATATCGAAAAGGGCAAAGTGGAGGAACATGGATTACAGATGAAATGGTTATTTCTTATACGGAACTAAATAAAATGGGATTTGCACATTCTGTAGAGGTATGGCAAGGAGATGAATTGGTTGGAGGTTTGTATGGAATTTCTTTAGGGAAAATATTTTTTGGAGAGTCGATGTTTGCAAAAGTTTCTAATGCGTCGAAATTTGGATTTATCACATTGGTGAAAGAATTGCAGAAGTTAGATTTTTGGATGATTGATTGTCAACAACGGACGCAACATCTGGAAAGTTTAGGAGGTGAATTTATCAATCGATATGAATTTTTAGATTTGATGAAAAAAAATAAAGGAGAAGAAACGATACAAAAGAATTGGGGCGATTTCTTAATGGAAGAGGAATGACTTTCTGAGTTGTTCAGATTTTTTTGATTGTTCGATTGTTTCGCTTTGCTAATTGTTTGATTGTTAGCGAAGCGAAATAATTCATTAATAATTGGTATCTATTCAGCAAAGCTGAATTTTATTTATTTTTTTACGCAGAGACGGGGAGACGCAGAGAATTTTTCTTCGAAAAATTTAAAAAACTCTGCGTCTCCCCGTCTCTGCGTAAAAAAATAAATTGGCGTAAGCCAATTCTGAATAGTTATAATAATTGTTCAGAATTTATTTTTAATTTTTCATTAATGAACTACTTTTGCACCTTATTCATACTACATCATACGATTAAAATTTTTGAGAAAATGCGAATATTCCTTTTACTGATTTTAGCTACTCTATTTCTATTTTCCTTCAACACCTCTGAAGATATTAAAGACTACCCACAAGATTATTTTCGATCACCGGTAAGTGGTACGATTCGTTTGTCGGGTACTTTCGGCGAATTACGTCCCAATCATTTGCATGCAGGAATTGACATTAAAGCAAGAGATGGAAAAGTAGGGCAACCACTTCTTTCAGCAGCTGATGGATATGTGTCTAGAATCAAAGTGTCTTCAGTTGGGTATGGAAAAGTTTTATATATCGATCATCCAAATGGGTACACCACAGTTTATGCACATATGCAAGTATTCGATCAACGGATTGAAGATTTTGTAAAAAAAGCACAACGTGAAAAAGAATCTTATGAGTTAGAACTTTTCCCTAAAAAAAATCAATTCTCATTTAAGAAAGGAGATCGAGTTGGAAAATTAGGAATGTCAGGGAGGTCATTTGGACCGCATTTACATTTTGAAATTAGAGATACCAAAACAGAGAAGCCAATCAATCCATTATTGTTTGGAATACATGTAAAAGATAATATTGCACCTCGTCTTCATCAATTAAAAATTTATCACCTCAACGATAAAAGAGAAACGCAAAAGACCCGAACATTAGATTTACGTAGAAACGGAAAAAGATATTCCGTTCGAAAAGATACTTTGGTCATAGGTGCATGGCGAGCAGGTTTGGCATTAAAAGCATATGATAATCAAAATGGAGCAACCAATTGGAATGGAATATATTCCCTTGAAATGTATCAAGATGGACAACCAATTTATGATTTTAAAATGGAAACTTTTTCTTTTGATGAAACGCGATACATTAATGCACATTTGGATTACGAAGAACAGGTGAGTAAGAAAAGTTATTTTAACCGTTGTTATGCGTTGTCAGGAAATCGGTTGTCGATTTATGATAACCAGGTGAAGGGTGGGGTAGTCACTTTACATCAAGGTAAAGCAAGTGAAATTAAAATGGTTGTTAAAGATGTGGAAGGTAATTCATCCACTTTAAAATTTTGGGTAAAACGAGGAGAAGTAGCGGAACCCGAATCAGGAATCTTCAATTACATTTTACCTTATGATGAAGAAAACCAAATTGAAAATGATGGTTTTTATTTGTATTTGAAAAAGGGAACCTTGTATGAAAATTTGTATTTAAAATACAGTACAGCCGTTGATGAATCTCAAGGCGTCTATTCTTCCGTTCATCAAATTCAAGATTATAAAACTCCTGCACATCGCTATTTTGATATAGGAATCAAACCAAGTGGACTTCCTGAAAATCTTCGTGACAAAGCTTTTATTGCTTATTGTGGAAAATCAAAAGAGCCTCAAAATTGTGGTGGAATATGGAAGGACGGAAAGCTTCAAGCTAAGGTTAGAGACTTTGGAAATTATTGTATTATGGTAGATACCAAACCTCCAACGATTCAACCGATCCGCTTTAAATCAAATATGAGAGGTTATTCCAAAATGAGTTTTAAGGTAAAAGAAAATTTTAAAACAGCACGAAATATTGATGCTTTTAAATATAAAGCAACGGTAGATGGAGAATGGATTTTGTTAGAGTATGATTCAAAAAATGATTTGTTGATTCACAGATTTGATGGAAGTATTGCGAAGGGCAAACATACGCTTCGATTAGAAGTGACGGATGATCGAGGGAATCAGAAAGTTTTTGAAAGAGATTTTACGCGGTAGTTCACACGCCACAGTTTTACTTGAAAAGTAAAGCCGTGACTTTTGAGACAGTTTAAGACTTGAATTTTAAAAAAAGATATACACGTGTTGATAATTTAAAAACAAACACGTATTTTTGAATTAAAAAAAATCATGAATACGAAATTAACATTGACTATTGAAAAGGAAGTCATCGAAATTGCAAAGGAGTACGCCAAAGAAAAGGGACAAAGTTTGTCAGAGATGGTTGAGAATTATTTCAAATTAATTACCACAAATAGAAGACCAATTAAACCTGAACAATTATCTCCAAGAATACAAAGATTACGAGGGATAATTAAGACGGACAAAAAAATAAATCACAAACAAATCATCACAGAAGAATTATCAAAGAAATATGGTACCTAAAATATTCATTGATTCGGATGTGGTAATTGATTTTTTTACAGATAGAAAACCTCATGTCAATCCTGCAAGTGAATTATTTGACCTTAATGAAAAAGGTGAAATAATGTTGCACTTATCAGCTGTCAGCATAAATAACATCTACTACATCGTCAGAAGATATTTAGGGCATAAAAAAACTCTTGAAGTTGTTGAGGAGTTAACAGATATGACCGAAATAATTGGAACTACGAAAAAAGAAATTATCCAAGCTCTGAAGAATAATTTCAAAGACTTTGAAGATTCCATTCAATACTCTTCTGCATTGACTATCGACGGAATAGAAGCAATAATTACTCGAAATGTAAAAGATTACAGAAACTCGAAAATTGCTGTAATGACACCTGCAAATTACTTAAAAATGAAAGAGGAAAACGAAGGCTAATGATGTACAACAATAAAATGGTTATGCGCTGCCACTACTGAGGCTATTAAAATCCATTAAAACCTTTTCCCTTTTTACGTGTTTTCAAAAGTAAAAATTATTTCAAAACAATATCGAAATATCGGTATACGTAAAACACGAACATGACACATTTAAAAGTAGGAGACAAAGCACCTAAATTTTCAGGCGTTAATGAGAACGGAGACAAAGTCGCACTCAAAGATTTTAAAGGAAAGAAACTAATCCTTTTCTTTTACCCAAAAGACAACACACCCACTTGTACCGTGGAAGCATGTAATTTGAGAGATAACTACAAGATGCTTAAAAATAAAGGTTACGCCTTGCTTGGAGTCAGTCCTGACACACAAAAGAAACATCAAAATTTTATCAAAAAATTCGAATTACCTTTTCCATTATTGGCTGATGAAAATTTGGAAACGATTAAGGCTTTCGATGTTTGGGGACCAAAGAAATTTATGGGAAAAGAATATGACGGATTACACCGTACGACTTTTGTAATTGATGAAAAAGGGAAAATAGAGCAGGTGATTACGAAAGTGAAATCGAAGGATCATGCGGCGCAGATTTTGGAAGGAGCAGTTTAACAATCAAAATCAGATTCAATCAAAATCAAAATCAAAATCAAAAATTCAATCAAAAATTCAATCAAAACAATAATGGTGACAACTCCAATTGAAATGTCAAATCAAAATTTTTGTTTCACCATTATTGTTTTGATTGAGTTTTTGATTTTGATTGTTCAATTTGTTCCTTCTTGTTTAGAATCATCTTGGCACTAATGGCAATTAACTCTCCTACCTCTTTTACTAAATAATTTCTTTTTTGCTCATCTCCATATTTTACATGAATTAGGATTTTTATGGAAACCCTGGTCTCCTTTAATTCTTTTAGGACATTACTCATTTTATGAATAAAATCCTTATTAGTATTTGTCCCTTGTGCTTCTCCGTAATGGAGTGCAGAGCTTCCTGAAGATCTAAGAATTTGGTCAAAGTAGTAGTGCCCTGTACTGTCTTTAGGCAAAGTTTTACAAAAGAAAATTATCTCTCCTGCAAATTTCACAAGCCTATCTTCAAAGTTGTAAGTTTTCCCATTCATAATAGAAGATTGTTTTCCCATTTTTATTTCACCATTATTGTTTTGATTTTGATTGACATTTTGATTTTGATTTTTCAATCATTCTTCGCAAAGGCAATCGTAGCCATACTCACCTTAACCCCTTTCACTTCCAATAATTTTATTGCACCTGCTTCAAGTGTCGCACCAGTTGTCAACACATCATCCACCAAAAGAATATGTTGCCCTTCAATTAATCTAGGCTTATTAATTTCAAAAGCCTGAACAACATTTTCGAATCTTTCCAACCTTGATTTTTTAGTTTGTGATTGAGTGTAAGATGTACGAAGAAGGACATCGGCTGACCAAGGAATATTCATCACTTCCGAAAGACCTTGCGCAAAAACAGAACTCTGATTATAGCCTCGTTGGATTTCTCTTTTTAGATGCAAAGGAATAGGAATGATAAAATCAATGTCTTGATAAAGAGGAGATTTTATCAAAGTCCTGCCCAACATTTTTCCCAAAATAACTCCTACCTCTTTTTTCCCTTTATATTTTAAATTATGAATTAGATTTTGTGTTTTACTTTTTTTATAAAAATAAAAAAGAGAGGTAGCCGTATTTAAATTAATTCGACCCCAGAATTTTTTGGTAAACTCATTTTCAGGATAAAGGTGGAAGTCAGTACGAGGTAATTGGAACTCGCAAGAATTACAAATGATTTGATTGGGTGGTAAATGCTTCGTTTCACAAGCCAAACAAAGGCGAGGATAGAACAAACAAAAAGCGTCATCTAGAGAGCGGATTATCGTTTTCATAGGTTTAAAAATAAATAATAACAATCTATTTACAAAATATTGTTTTAGCGTATATGTGAAAACAATATTTGTTAGATTTGAAATAATGGGTATGGAAAAAGTAAGACTATTAAATATTTCAATATCCAACGCTCATAATCCTAAATCAAAATCGCCTCGTTAGCATTTCAAATGCTAACGAGGCAATTTCCAATAAAAAACGTCCGTCCTAAATTAGGACAGACGCATCAAAACAAAACGAAAAACCAACTTTAAACAAGTTTCTTTATATAAATTATATTTCTTTATTCAGATTATATATTACTAACTAATTTTTTCGAAAGAATGTTTCATTAAAAGTGTTAAGAAAATCCTAAAAAATTAAGTCAGCTGTATTTTTCTTTTAATATTTACTTATTAGACTATATAACATCTAAAATGTCACTTTTGTTCCATTGAAAACTAACCTTTTTTTAATTTTACTGGAATTTGTTTGACTTTACCCGCACGATTGATAGTTAAGGTTAAAGTATCGCCTACTCTTTTTCTTCCAACCAAATCTTGTAACTCAGGAGCAGTATTTACTGTTGATCCATTTACTTTGGTAATTACATCATTTGGAAGTAAGCCTGCATATTGTGCAGCACCACCTTCAACTGTTCTTTGAACGACTACACCTTGCGTGATATTTAATCCTAAGTCATCTGCCAGTTCATTATCCAAATCTAAAATATTGATTCCTAAAAATCCTCTTTGATAAGAACCATACTCGATAATATCTTCAGCAATTTTAGTCATTATATTTACAGGAATTGCAAATGAATAACCAGCATAACTTCCCGTTTGAGTTGCAATAGCAGTATTGATTCCTAAAAGCCGACCATTTGCATCTACCAATGCACCTCCACTATTTCCAGGATTAACAGCAGCATCTGTTTGGATAAAAGATTCGATAGCCGTATTGCCTTTGATAATATTAATATCACGACCTTTCGCACTTATGATACCTGCAGTCACCGTAGAATTTAATTCAAAAGGATTTCCAACTGCTAAAACCCACTCTCCAATTTTCGCACGATCAGAGTCTGCTTTTTTCAACGTAGGTAAACCAGACGCTTCAATTTTTAAAACCGCTAGGTCAGTTTGTGTATCGGTTCCAATGACTGTAGCTTTATAAGTTCGATTATTAAATAGAGTGACCTCAATATCGTTAGCATCTTCCACTACATGATTATTGGTAACAATATATCCATCCGAACTGTAAATTACACCAGAGCCAGTTCCCCCTCTGCTTCCACCGCCACCAGGGCCTCCAAAAAAGAAATCAAAAGGGTCACTAGATTGATTTTGAGAGCTGCCGCCTGAGGTTGCTTTGATATGAACAACAGATGGCATTGCTCGTTCTGCAGCCTCTGTAAAACTTGCGGGAGCAGCAATGCTTCCAGCCTTTACATTTAGCTTATTTGAAATAGTTTTGGCGTATGCCTCAGTATTAATTTGAGCATTTTGAGTTGGAGCAGGTTGGAGCAAGTAAACGCCACATAGGGTAACCATACCACCTATAATTCCAGCTAAAATAAGAGAAAGTAAATTTTTCATATTGATATGACGTTTTTTATTATGTGATTAAAAAAAATGTGATTTTGCGCTTACAATTTAAAAAATGCATAAAATTTGCAAGATAATCTAACTAATCTAAAAATTATTCGTAAGAATAATTGCAAAAATAACGGTATTGCCTTATGTTTGTTGATATACCAAAATGCTTTAACAGGAAATTAACAACCCAATCGAAAAACCATTAACTTCCCTTAGTTTCTAGACTAACCAAATATCAACTACATTTATCCAAAGCCGATTTACGTTTGAACTTATTTTTGCAGGAAATGATACTCGTTATCTATTGACTTAACTATATAAACAACTACCATTATGAAGAATATTCTTCTTCAAACCGACGTCATCGAAGGCTTGTTAAAACCCGAAACAGACCTCGAAAAACAAATACTTAACGACCTTGATTTCAAGAAGGGCTTGTTTTGGGGAAAACCTCGTTATGGTCATCCTGAGGGTAAAATTATTTACCATATTGCAGAGGTGCTAAAAAATATAGACCAACTCCAAGTTAATTCCCATACACGGCAACAACTTCGCTTAGTAGCTTTTATTCATGATACTTTTAAAAATGTTGAAGACCAAAATAGACCTAGAGATTGGTCAAAGCATCATAGTATGATAGCTCGAAAATTTGCGGAGCGTTATATTGAAGATGAAGTAGTATTAAATATTATTGAGCATCATGATGAAGCCTTTTATAGTTGGAGATCAAAGTATGTTTTTAAAAATGAAAAAAAAGGAGAAAAAAGAATGCAGAAATTAATAGATAATATTTCTGATTCTATTCAGACCTTTTATTTGTTTTTTAAATGTGATACACAGACAGGAGATAAAAATCAAAAACCTATAAAATGGTTTGAAGAGACAGTTTCTAATATTCAAGTTGTTCAGTTTTAATTTTTTTTGGAAAAAAATAAAAAATAAAAAATCCCGAATTTTCGAAATAGAAAATTCGGGATTTTTTATTTGAATAAATGTCCAGTCCTAAAAACCATATAACCATGAGCGAAGCGAAACCATAGAACCATCAAATAATTTACAAAATACGCAACATTCCCTTTTCCATAATGTCGTTTATAAATGGTAATTTTGTATAAAAAATTAACATTTACAAAAAACCATATTCATTCAACTAATTTACCTAGCAATATGAAAAAAATTTGTTTTGCATTAATTCTACTTTGGAATTACAATGTTCTATTTGGTCAAGCTTCCAAAGATGTAATTGATGATGTTCCTGCTACACTTGCAGCAACTATCACCGTCGAAGATTTAAAAGCACATCTCACCACCTTGGCATCTGATGAATTTGAAGGAAGGGAAACTGGTAGCGAAGGAAATAGAAAAGCTCAAGAATATATTTCTAATCATTTTAAAAATATAGGATTACCAGCCATAGGTAAAAATAATTCTTACTATCAACCTGTAATGTTTACTTGGACGCAATGGGAAGAGGCGGCAATTTATATTAATGGTGACAAGCCAAATGACCGTTACAAACATCTTTGGGAATTTCTCTCTTTTCCAAATCGAAATACAGATATGGAATCTTTAGAAACTAACGAAATCATTTTCTTAGGATATGGAATTGATGATCCAAAATATAGTGATTATGGAAAAAAAGATTTAAGAGGGAAAGTGATTATGGTTTATAGAGGAGAGCCATTAAATAAAAAAGGGAATTCCAGAATTACAGGAACACCTGCTCCTTCAGAGTGGACTACAAATTGGGAAAAGAAATTAAAGACTGCTCATCAGAAAGGAGTGAAAGCAGTTCTTTTCATAGAAAATAATTTACAAAAAGAAATCAGCGAAAATCGAAGATTTTTAGTTGGCCCAAAGATGACTTTAGGAGAGCAAGTTGATCCAAGTGAAGTATATGCCAATAGCTGTTATATTTCTACTAATATTGCAGAAGCTATCATTGGAAAGAAACTTAAAAAGGTTAAAAAAGCAAGAAAGAAAATTAAAAAAAGAGGAAAGTCTCGAAGTGTTTCTTTACCCGTTGATTTTAAATTGATTCAAAAGAAAAAGGTTCGTACGCTGGAAGGAAATAATGTTTTAGGATTTATAGAAGGGAGTGATCCGAAGTTAAAAGAAGAAGTAGTTGTAGTTACGGCTCATTACGATCATTTAGGAAAAAGAGGAGATGATGTTTACAATGGAGCCGATGATAATGGTTCAGGTACAAGTACAGTTTTGGAAGTA
>Ga0209187_1004701_pt1 | contig 10124 bp, 11 predicted proteins | sample BantaG_FD_187430 | JGI IMG/M metagenome (GOLD analysis project Ga0209187, IMG submission 187430) | Marine algal microbial communities from Bantry Bay, Ireland - BantryBay_4 metaG (SPAdes) (version 2) | ecosystem: Host-associated > Algae > Red algae > Unclassified | place: Bantry Bay, Ireland... | reverse complement strand
CTCCAGAGGCCCCTGTGGCGCTCTGTGAGCCTCGCTGAGCGTCCTCAGCGTATCGGGCGATGTCATGGAGGCTTTCCGTCACCATGAGCCGTAGCCAGCGCGCATAGGCGTCCAGACGGTTCGGCGACAGGACGAGGAAGACGGAAACAATCCCCCGGCGCAGGTCCGAGAAGCGGAAGGTGGAACGTTCCAACGTCCGGGCCATGCGCGGACTATCGAGAAAATGGGTATGGCGCTGCGCGTTCGACATGACCGAGGCCGCTTCCCGATCCGCCTTGCCGAGAAACCGATTGGCGGCGCGGGCGATCAGGCCATGAGCATGGTCGCTGTCCTGCATTAGCCGGAGGAGGGCGGCAAAGCTGTCCGGTGGCAGGGTCAGGTATTCCCGCACGGTGCCGAGATTGCGCCGCCCCGGTTCCTCATGGAGAGCCGCGAACAGGATCAATCCACCGAGCAGGGCTTTCGCTTCCTCGTTCCAGTGAGCCTCGCTGACCTGTCCGGGCGGGTCCATCACCAGCGCATCGGCCAGCGTGGCGGCATCCTCCCCGAGATCGAGATTTTCGGGGCGCAAACGGTCCATCGGATTGAGGGCAGCGGAGGCATGGCCGGAGACGCCGAAGGGATCGAGGACATGGACCGGGCCGAAGCGCGATCTTGCCGCCCCGGCTATCCTCGCATTCTCGCCCTTGGGATCGATCACCAGCATGGGGCGCTCTGCCACCAGCAGATTCGGAATGATCGTACCGACGCCCTTGCCCGCACGGGTCGGAGCCAACGTCAGCAGGTGGGCAGGACCGTGGTAGCGGAGCAGCTCCTGAGTGTAGGGATCACGCCCGATCAGCAGACCGCCCGACGCGCCGCCGAACTCGATGGTGTCACGTCCATCGGCAAAGCGCGCCGAGCCGTGAGTCCATCCGCTTCGTTTGGGAATGGCCCCTTCAGGGAAACACAGTTCCCACCATTGAACGAGACCCATGCCGAGACAGGGAACCAGACCGAGCAGGGCTGCGATCCCCACCATCAGAGGAACCGGCACCACATCCCCCGTCATCCATGAGAGCGCCAAGCCGATCAGCGACATCGCGAGAAGGCCGATGACGAGCCACACCCCAATGATCCGGATGAACGAGGCCAGCTTGTCGAGACCATCCATCACCAGTATCGGCGTCATCAGGATGCCCAGAAGCGGAACGCGGATGAAGCGGGGCAGCCTCATGCCGGATCGTGCGCCTGCTTATCGGCATCGTCCCCATTCACCGGGGCAGGGCGGTGCATCCCGTTCCCGGAACCGGCAGGGTTCCCGTTCTCCGAAGCCGTTTCTCCGATACGTGGCCTCTCCCATCCGTCGAAACTCTCCTTGTCCCGATCACGCGGCAAGTTGTCGATCAGCCGGTTCAGCATCGCCAGAGCGCGGTCATCGCGTTCGGCCAGATCGATCAGCGCCCCGCCGAGGATCACCTTGCGGCGGGTATCGCGTTTTCTTTCCACAGACGCCTCGCGAGCCTTCGCGGCACTGAGGCGAGCCTTGGCTTGCTGGAACTGCCGTTCGGCGCGTTCGAGTGTCGTTTCCCCCATCGGATCGTTCTCCCGTACTGTGTCCTATAACGGGGCGCTATCTCGCCAAACGGAGCGCAAGATTCAAGCTCAAAGTGTGCCGAAAAGAAATAATCGTAACATTCTTGCACAATGTCCGGTGATGGTGCTACCCGGAGCGACGGAACGGAGGGAAGGGTGCACTTATGCAAATTGCGTTTGCGTGCGATCCTCATGGGGGCTGCGCCCCCGCCGGATGGCCTCCCCGTCCGCGCGTCGCGCGGATGCGAGGGGTTCCACCCCTCCCCCTCCCGGCCAGCGTTCCGACGCTGGACTTCGGATGGCCTGTCGTCCGCCCTACAGCGCTTGATGGGAGCGCGGGCGAACGACAGGCGAGACGGCGGCGGATCGGAAAGCCGATCCGTCATCGAGGCGGTTGACGAAAGGGCGATGCGGAGACGGTACGGGACATGGCGAGCTATCACCTGAACGTCACACCGATCAGTCGGGCGCGGGGGCGCTCCGCGACCGCCTGCGCGGCGTATCGTGCCGCCGAGCGCATCGAGTGCGAGCGTGAGGGCCGCTGTCACGACTACACCCGAAAATCCGGTGTCCTCCATGCCGAGATCATCGCCCCCGAGGATGCGCCCGACTGGGTGCAGGATCGTGCGTCTCTGTGGAACGGGGCCGAGGCATCGGAGAACCGGAAAAACTCCGTTGTCGCCCGTGAATGGCGGGTCGCACTTCCGGCAGAACTGGACGAGGCGGGGCGCAAAGAACTGGTGATGGATTTTGCCCATTCCCTCGTCGATCGGTTTGGCATTGCGGCAGACGTGGCGATCCACTCGCCTGACCGGGAAGGCGATGCGCGGAACCACCATGCCCATATCCTGACGACCACGCGCCGCATCGGGCCGGAGGGTTTTACGGAGAAGACGCGCGAGCTGGACGACCGCAAGCGCGGGTCGGTCGAGATCGACGCCATGCGGGAACTTTGGGCCGAGCAGCAGAATATTGCGCTTGAACAGGTCGGTTCACCCGAGCGTGTCGATCATCGTTCACTGGAGGCGCAGCGGATCGAGGCCGAGGTCGAGAGAGATGCGCTTGCCGAGCGGCTGGAGCGGCAGGAGGATCATCACCCTTCCCCGGCATCGCAGAGCGATGTGGAAAGACTGCGGGAGGGTTTGGAGCAGAACGGTTCGGGGGAACGGGAACAGGGAACGGAGCAGGACAAGGATGTGGAGGATCGCGTGGCGCTGGAGGCCGAACATGCGGATGCCGCTCTTCGGGCCGAGGCACTGGACCGGGAGCCGGAGGTAAAGCTGGGGATTGCGGCCAATGCCATCGAGCGCAAGGAGCGCGATGCAGCGGAGCGGCAAGGCCGGGAGTACGAACCGCGCACCGAACGCGGGGCGCAGGTTCATGTCAGCCGTCAGGCCCGTGCGATGTTCGGGGAGCTGCGCGAGCGACTGGACCTTGCCCGCGAGACCTATGCCACCGAACGGGACCGGGGCCAGGATCGGATCAGTGCGGGGCTGGAGGCTATTCGTGCCGCCGCAGGGCGTGATCGCGACGGTGCGGGGACCATCGCCGAGCGCTTGGCCGGTATCCTTGATCGAGGCAAGGAGCGCGAGACGCCCGAGCGCAGCATCGAGGACCGGCTAGGGGAGTTGACGGGGCAGAGGGACGTCACACCGGAGCCGGATGGGGGCAGACCGTACACGATCAGCAGTCCGACGGTGCGCAAATCCTTGGAGAATTGGGGCAAGGCTCGACAGGAGCGGGACCAACTCAGGGAAATGGAAGAACTCGACAAGGGCCGCAATGCCGCGTGTCTCGCAGAGTACGTCACGGCGCGGGACGCCTTCCATGCCGCCGATCTCAATGGGGACCGGGCAGAATGGCGGACATACCGCAAAGCGGAAGACGCCTTGATCGAGGCGGCGGTTCGCGACCCCGATCTCTATGCCGATGCGAAGGCGCTTGATGACTGGAGACTGACCCGCGATCTCGTCGTGGCGAAGTTTGGCGAGGAAGGCGCACAGGCCAAGGCGCTCGACGACAGGCTGAAGCAAAGCCTTGCCGAGGACGGTCCCGACAAGAACCCCGATCAGCACCGCGAGCTGGTGCAGCAGATCGCGCGGGATTTTGAGACCAACCCGGCAATGGCCGAGTTCGATGCCCTGCGCGGTGAGGCGGAGCGTGTCCGCACCCGCGAGAGGATGCAGGAGCAGGACTACGAGCCGGATAACGGATACGACTTCGAACTTTAGAGGCGTAGAACGCCTGTCAGTCGCGGATCAGGAAATCATCCATGTTGCCGCCAGATGCCAGCGCCTCTGTAACCCACTTCGGCTTGCGCCCGCGGCCGGTCCACGTCTGCGAGGCATCCGCCGGGTTGCGGTATTTGGGGGCGACGGTCTTCTTCTCCTTGGTGGCTTTCGGGCCATTGCCGAACAGCTCGGTCATGTCGAAACCCTTGGATTTGGCCAGTGCGGCCAACTCAGCCTTTACCGCCTCTTTCTCCGTCTTTTCCTTTTCGGCGATCTTCGCCGGAATCATCGGAGCAATGGCTTTCAGTTCCGCCAAGCCCATTTGATCAAGAGCAGTTTCCAATTCGGCAATTTGCACGGGTGTTTCCCTTTTAGGATTAGAACGATGCCCAGCTTAATCCGCCGAAATACCGACAGGCGCAATATATTTCTAATTCTGATGTGAGGAACCGTTCTCCTCAGAGCGGTAAATCGAGTTGTTCAGCCTTGGCGCTGTACCCGCGCCGTGTCTTGACTGCCTTGAGGGCATCACAAGCGCTCAGGGCGTCGAGTTCGGAAGCGTAGAGCGCGGTATCGGATTGTCAGCTGCTATTGCCAGACCTCCCCCATGTCCGGCAGGGCAATCGCTCGAACTGCTGAGGATTCCCAAAGTTGCTTTGGAATCTTTCATCGCAAATCCCTTGATGTTGGAGGCTTTACGATGTCTTTGCCGCTTTGCTCGATCACCTTGCCCTTCCCGATGACCCACGCCAACCGTGGAGGGTGCTGAATCAATTGCTTGTGGCTTTGCTAGTGATCCTGTGCGGCATGCATTTTAGAGTCGGCGACTTCGTGGAATAAATGACTGGAGAACGCAGAAGTTAGCACTCCTGAAGCGCCTTTTCATCGAGGTGGGGCGCATCCATCGTCCGTGGTACCTGCCAGACTATAAATAAGTTAAAGATTAATCTTAACATCCATGGTCAAATTGACACATCGTCAATAAATAGACGCCATAATTGATCCATTTTGATCCAAGTAAGCATATATATCACGCAAAAGATTATTTAAGGTTGTATCAACAGACATGTAACCTATAACTTCTTTCAGGGGAAGCGACTTCGATAGGATCAGAAAAGCAATGAAAGCGAAAATGCTTTGCCTTTTATTGATGGCCACACCGGTCATTTTGAGTACTCAACTTACTGTTGCTCAGATGATTAGTGAGGCAGAATATGAGGAATTATCCGGCTCTCTATCCGAAGCACAGAAGGCTGTCGAAGCGGCGCGTGCAGCAGATCGAAATGCAAAAAATGAACGGTTATTGGCATGTGACTCTCTTGTAGAGTTGGAGGCTAGAATTGCTTCCTTAAAATCAGGCTTAGATAGTGTAAGGTGCTTTGCGCCAGATGGTGGTTTCGATTATGCGATTAGTAATCTAAGAAATCGCCTAAATATAATTCGTAGTGAAACAGCACAATTGCGTAATGTGCAAAATAGCGGTCACTCAGTAATTTCACGTGATGGATGTATCAGCAACATCCAAAAGCAAATTACTATAAATAATGAGTTAGAAAATAATATATCAACGCTAATAGAAAATTGTGCGGAAAATCAAAGACAAAAGCAGGGCAATTCAGCTCGAAATTTGTTCAATGGGAGGGATGATCGATGAATCGTTTCATAAATAACTTTATTGCAGCAATCGTTTTTAGCTTCGGTGCAACTGGCTCCATAGCGCAAACATTGGGTGATGTAACTTTCACGCCAAAAGATATATATGAACTCCAATTTGAAATTGATACCGCAACACGTGAATTAAACAAACTTACCGCTAAGTCTAACCAGATGGCGCAGGTTTTTAAAAACGCCCGCAATAATCTTAACATACACTCAGCAGCCGTTCGATCTAAGACACAAGCACTCTTAGCTCATAGTAGTGCCCAAACAAACTGCCCTACAATGATTAGAGGTTGTGAAACTGCAACTACGGGTGTTTATGCCGACATGTATTGCGATCAAGCTAAACAATGTGATATTGATTTTGAAGCATTTCAAAGGTTTGATCAACAAACGCGTATTCTTTTGACAAAACTAGCTCCAAGAATTTTAGAAATGAAAAACCTACTAAGAGATAGTGAGAAATTTATAATGTCCAATGAACAGCAACGAAAAGGTTATGAAGAAACGGTAAAATCATTAGATAGATTATTACAAATACAACAGAACTTCGAACAGGAAGATCTCGGGCAAACACCTCCGAATATATTGCAAAATTTGCCAGATGACACCATCATTCGTTAAGGAGGCTGGATATGTTCAAGTATTTTGCGAAGTGTTTCATAGTTACTTTTTTTACCTTAACTGCCACTAGTGAAACGCTTCAAGCGCAAAACACATATTCTATATTGTCGCTAGACGGTGCCTTTTTTGGTGATCAAAATACATTTAATGCAATTTTAAATGACATCACTAACGGAAGCAGTGTTTCTTTCAAAATATCTGGTGGAAATCAGATTTTTTCAAACCTTCTATTTCAATCAAAAAAACTCTACAATAGCGGTGAACGATACAAAGCATTGCGTGCATTAATGCAACTTCAAGAATTTGCAGAAGTAAATTCTCAAACGTTAGGTTTAACAGATGAAGTTGGACAAATTATTGGTGCAATTGCAAATGAACGTTCAGCGCTTCTCTCCGCTAGCAGTGCTACGGAATTTTACGCAACTCAAAATGGCGCGTTAAAGCTAATCGTTCTAAAAAAAGATGGAGGAAAGTTTCGGTGGGACGAGGAGCGTTTCGCCAAATTACAAAATCTCACAATAGAAGAGCAAGCAGGTTGCCAATCTCGCAATTCACGTTTTATTATCCTTGTTAAATCTTACAGCGCAGACATTTTGGCACTCAATCAATCGAACTTATATGATGTTTACGTGGAAGACAGGCGACGCCCGATAAGCGCTACCGGTGGAACATGGGAGCCATATGTTGTGGTTGCAGGTACACTAAATGTTAGAGACGAACCATCCACTCTTGGTCAAGAATTAATGAAACTTTCTGGTGGTCAGCTTGTTTATGTCAGAACTGATGTTTCTTATGGAAACTGGGCGCCAATTCGATTGACAAAAAATGGATTGAATCAAGGTTTTGCTAGTAAGGCATATCTTAGAAAAGATCGCGGCGAAACATTCGCAGAAAATATGGCGAGCCTTGCAACCGATGCAGTGAATGCAGTTGTTAAGCCGAGCTATTCTATAGATGAATATAATGAGGAAACAGAAAAACTTAAAAATCTGCCAGGGTGTGTCGGTATTTTTAAGTCTTCACCTCGAATTTCCTATCCAGTAATTATTGTTGATCGTTCAACGCAAGTTATAGCCAAAATACATTCTATTTCTAGCGCATTCGATAAATTATCTGCATTAGAATTGAGGCTTCAATAATGAACAGGTGCAAATTTTTGATAATCTTGTTTTTTCTGCTAGCTAGTTGTGCGACGAGCATTTCTACTCGAAACGACACATCTTCTGACATTGCATCCATTGACTTACCTGTCCAATCTTTCGAAGAAATCGATAGCTGTATGAACTCAATCAGGAATAATCCACTATACTACATTGGTCTATCAGATAGAGACAAATTACCTCGTTTGCAATCTTGGTATCGAAAAGTCACATCGATTGATCGATGCGATAAACCGAACTTAGATTCTCTTCTCAACCAAAGAGAAATTTCGGACGTTGATTATGAGATCGAGCGAGCAAGCAATCGTTTCCGCCGATGCCAAGGTGAGTTTGAAGTCATCGAAAATAATTTTAGAAACGATGTTAGAAATTTATCCACGTGGCGAACGCAACATGCGCCTCTCATTTGTTTTACTGAGCAACAATCCAAAAAAAGGGTGATCGATATGAAATCAGCCCGTGATCGTTTGAATTTGATGAATTGAGGATGTCAGTGTGAACATTGCCCATCTTTTGATTTCATTTGCATTATCTTCTTTGATTTATTTCTCAGTTGCGATGTCGCTGTCTAATTTTGCTGACGAAGTAACCCCTGAAGAATCTCCTAAGGAGGTGAAAGAAATAATTGATCCTTTTTTAAAATGGACGCAAGATATGAATAGAGTAAATAATAATCTTAGAGAACAAAGCGATGAATGACGTAATAGCCAATAGTATATTTTTTGAAGTTGGCTCAGCGCCTTTCATTACACAATTCTTTTTTTGCTTCATTTTTATTACTTCATGGTTCGGTTTGTATTGGGCGATTTCAGCTAATTTCGAAAGATTAAATGATAAAGATAATATAAGAGAATTTGTAATTCATGCACCGCTTCTTGCCGGATTTGGAGGAACGGTTTCAAGCCTCTATATAGCTGCTATCTCACAAAATGTTTCTACTGATGAAGCTTTCATCAGCGCGCTTGGCACTAGTATATATGGAGTCTGCGTATCACTAATCGTCGAAATGACTTTTATTGTTGTAAAAAGATTTAGAAAATGAGAATAATTATTTTGGCTGATTTGTTAATAATTATTATTTTCAGTTTGATAGAGAATAGTAAACCGATCTTAAAATTTGATAAATTTGATTATGAAGGGTTTATTCGATCCACTGTAGAAAATCAGGAAGGATATGATAGAACAATTCCAATTAAGTATGACGGCATTGAAAGATATGTAGTTGGAGAATTATACAATCGAATTACAGCAAATACTTTTGTGAAATGCTTGAAGAAAAAGGAATGCACTTTGGTAATTCAATTCACACCAAATGGTATGAAAATTAAGGACGACGAATTTGCACCAGATTCTTAATAGTGTCGTTATTTTCCTTTCTATTGCGCTTTGTGTGATCTTTATTGCAGCGAATTTTCATTCTTATGCAGCAGTTTTGAGAAATCGATACTGGATGTCAGGAGTGCTAGTTATCTCTATTTTAATTTTTTTTAGAGTCATTTTCTTTTATCCTGAAACTAACGAAATACATAAAAATAAAGTTTCCGAAGTCGTCGATCAAATCGTACAATTAGTTTATTTCGAGTACCCTAAAGGTCATGTTGATAGGAGTCTTAAAGATTTTGACGTTGCAGAGCAACCTAGAATCAATCGCAGCACGTTAAATAATAATTGCGTCAACAAAAATAGAAAGATCGTGAATAATAGACAGATTTTATATAGTAATGGTGATATTTTTTGGGGCGATATTGATGACCAAGTTTCGTCAGGATTTGGCGTTACTTTTTTTTGTAACGATCAAATTATTATTCTTGGTGAATCTGTCAATGACAAACCATATGGTAAGGTTGTTTTAATTGATCTAGCGAACAGAGGAAAAATGTTTTGTGCTACGCTTGATAGTACACTTATTAAATCGCCACATTCAATTGATGAAGATGATGGAAGTTGCAGTATCATTCTATCGAAATCAGTCGATATTTTAAAAAATGCACGTGATTATTTATCGACTAATAATTCACACTAAAACTCGCACTATTACGGTGTCGCTTTGCCATCCGGTTATAGGCTTCCGTTGTGGTGATCGATGCATGTCCAACGGTACGCTGAATATCCTCCCCCTGTAACCCGGCTTCATAGGCGTGGGTGATAAAGGTCGCCCGTGCCGAGTGGGGCGTGATGCTGGCATCCAGCCCGACCGCCAGCGCATAGCGCTTGAAAATCTGATAGAAACGCTGCCGGATGAGCGGTGCTCCGGTGTTGCGGCCTTTCTTGACGGCCTGAAACATCACCCTGTCCCGGTCTTCGCCGTGGCCAGAGGCTTCCAGATAACGGCGCAAGGCAATTTGGCATTCCGTGTGGATGGCCACGGTATTGGTCTTTCCGCCTTTGACGGTCAGTTCGAGCACCCAGTATTCGCCATCCTGCCGGAAGTCCCGCACCCGCAGCGCTCCCGGCTCAGAGCAGCGGCCTCCGGTATAAAAGTATACGTGGAGAATGGCGCGATCCCGCAACCCTTGCAGGGTTTCAGTGTCGGGCGCATCGAGCATCGCCCGAACCTGTTGAGGCGTGAGGGCAGGGGTCTTGCCACTGCCCAAGCCCGCATGGCCGGTTTTCGGACGCATGATGCCAGAGACGGGGTTGATCGGGCAGAGCTGTTTGTCCGCGAGGAACTTGTAAAGGGACGATAGTGCTGACAGCCGGTTGGCGATGGTGGCCTTAGACGCCCCGGAGCTGGCCAGATGTTCCCGATAGGCGATCACATGGCCCTGAGAGACGCCGTAGAGCGCTTCCGGGCTATCAATGCCCATCGTGGCAATGAAATGCCCCACAGAGCGCCGGTAGCTCGCCTGCGTGTTGGAGGACGTGAAATTCGCCA
>Ga0209187_1004700_pt1 | contig 10125 bp, 5 predicted proteins | sample BantaG_FD_187430 | JGI IMG/M metagenome (GOLD analysis project Ga0209187, IMG submission 187430) | Marine algal microbial communities from Bantry Bay, Ireland - BantryBay_4 metaG (SPAdes) (version 2) | ecosystem: Host-associated > Algae > Red algae > Unclassified | place: Bantry Bay, Ireland... | reverse complement strand
TTTCTATCTCTTACCAACTATGTCAATGAACGCTATTTATCGTTTTATTATCAAACGACAGCAGGTTAAAATTCCTGCGTTAGAATAAAAAAATCATATAATAAAAAAATCAAAGCGAGAATCGCTGAAGTTCTCAGTCTCTAAAAGATCCTTAATTATTTCAAAATCATAACTACTCTTCTTAAGTCCCTCTATGAAGCGATTGATCTCTAATAAAGAGATCATTTGTGTATCGAAATTTTCTATCACAAATCCATCTTCTCCTTTTTCAAGAACATCTGTCATGAAATTTATATCCTGTTTTATCTCCTTTAAAGCGGAAAAAATATCTATTTCATAGAACTGATGAAATGCCTTGTTCAAAGTGTCGAACCCTTCCCGGTTTTCATTCAGAAAAAAGAGGATATTATCCGTCCAGTCCAGGATATTTTGTCTTGGCCTTCCCAGGGTATGTTTTAAAGAAGCGAACTCATTAAACTGAGTAATTGACTGCCCGTGTGCAAGCGCATTTCGCTCTTTCTCTAACAAGTCAATTTTTTCAGATACCTCCTGTATTCCCTGGATTTTTGCCCGCTGTTCCTCCAAAGAAGACAACTTTATGACTATTTCGAGTAAGTCATTTTTTTTAATAGATGGGATAGTACCACCAAATTGATATGATTCAAGCTGATCCTGTACATAATCTGCGTGTAGCTCATTTATTAAAAAAGCTATATCCACCAAATCTTCTCTTACCTTAAAGGGATAAATATTCTTATCTAGAAATATCGGAGTTCCCGAGAATTCAAATAGAGTAGGTTTGAGATTTTTTCCAATCCTAGAGAATAATAAGCAAGATTCTTCAATCATTATTACCCGTTGGACTTTGGAATCCGTCATATCTATTTCTGATGGATCTAACCTGAATTCTACTTTATCATTTTTCAGGTCTCTAATTCGAACCATTTTTTCCCCTTCTGGCAAATCAACTCTTTTCCCATTATAGTTCACAAGGAGATCCGAGAGTTTAACCCCCTCTATATGTTTTTGAAAATATCTTGGAATACTCAGGTTATAGTCTAACTCTTTGATTTGACTATTGTCAATAATTCTAACTGCCTCTGATTTTTCATCATCACCATGAAGCACGCCGTTTAGCACGTAGTCATTTAAAACTTTACGACCCAAACCTTCCGATTTAACATACTTTTTAGCATCAAAAAACCGAACCTTTCCTGGTCTTTTTTTATCCTTATCAAGAACAAGAATAACCAAAGGAACGCCAGTATTATAAAGTATCCCACCGGGTAACGAGATTATCGTGTCAATTAAATCCTTGTTAATAAGATATTCCCGTAAATTTTTGTCTCTACTGCCACCAGAAAAAATACGTTGTGATAATAACGCAATTAATTTACCTTCAGCGTTTAGAGAATTTACCCCATTTTTAATGAAAAACTTATCAGCGAATATGATATCTGGCTCATTTTCTCGATCACGAGACTTAATTTTAAAGTTAAGAGGAGGATGAGCCAAAATCAAATCAAATTTATTGGAACTCTTTGGCCACTGTTCCATGGAATCTGCCAACTCATATCGATAGGTTTCAGGCATTTGGTGAGCCATAATACGTAGGTAGCCTAATGCCCAGGATTTAGGATTAATTTCCTGACCATAATAGTCTTTATCCTGTCCAAAATTGACACCAAAGGAAGCTAATCCAGCAAAAGGATTAAATATTTTGGAAGTATCAGGGAGTTCAACAAGGCTGGACATCAATCGAGTTAACTCTATTGGCTGAATAAACTCTCCGCCGTATTTACCTTGTGATCGAGCAATTTCATACAGTACATGATCAAAGATTTCCGAAAAATTTTCCGTTAAAACCTTCTTATCAATATTAGAGATAATTTCGATAATAGAAAAAAGTCCCTGATCCTTAAATCGATCTAATGAAGGTGAATAATGAGGATATATTGATAAATATTGCTGGATATACAATCCATCTCCTTCCTCAATCCTTTCCGTAAATTTGCCCTGATCTAGAAGATCATTAGCTGATAGAAGATTATCCTTATAAAGAGACAGTAAGAAAAGTACAACACTATACTCTTCAGAATACATTGTTACATTTCTAAGGACATCAAAGGTTTTCCATATCTGCTTTTTTACAGCTTCAACTGGCATAATATCTTCCATCTTATATCTTTTCATATTTTCCATATTATTTTTCATGAAACAAATATATGGCTTATGTGTGCATTATATGTGCACAGTTCATTTATATTTCTCAGATATTGATTTTGAAATGTCTTTAAACTTCTCTCTCAGGGCTTTTGGTTCCAGAACTTCTATAGCATCCTGGTAGGAAAATAGAAGGGCAACCAGTTCGTAATTGATCTGAACATCTAGTTCAATTTCTACACTATCATCTGTTTTCTTTTTAACTTTCTGAGACCCGTGCAATGGTTTACTTTTGATATAAGGCCATGTCTCTGAGGTAATTCTAAGCAGGACTTTTTCTGTATTTTTTTTCGGATCAATAGATACTCCGACTACATCTACAAAGAATTCCTCAAAATCAATATCTTTATTTTGAATATAATCTGCTTCTGATACCGAGGTAGAGATGATCCGATCGATGGCCAGATTAGACCAGGAGTCATAACCTTCGTTAAAGCCAAAGAGAAACCACCGGTTATTATACTGCTTTAAATACCAGGGATGAAAATTAATACTACTGGTATTTTTTTGTTTAAATCCCTGATACTCGATAACAAGCGCCTGTTGATTTTGAATTGCATTAAAGAGATCCGTAAAATGATTTAGTCCCTTCAAATATGGGTTTTGCTCAAAGCTGACTACCGGGGTGGCATTTCCTTTGAGTTTAAAAGTCTCTTCTAATCTTATCTGAATCTCCTCTATCCATAAAAACTGTGGCATCCCTTTAAATCTTCCTAGAATAGAGAGCGTATCTCGTATTTGTTCTGCCTCGGAGGGATTGATACCTTTATTTCCAATGGAAAATGACTTGTCAGAATACCGATAGTATACCTTTCTACCATCTTTTATCTTTTCCAGCGGGATGGACCACCCCTGCTCACTTTCCATAAAAGTTATATCATTAAATATCTGTCTTCTTTTTACCCCATTATTAATTCCGGTAAATTCAAATATGGCTTCGTTACAAGCTTCGATAAGGTCGTCGATGAAGAATCTTTTTCCGTAGTTTCCAAAGCATTTATCGAGTGCATTGTATCTTATGGTTGCGTGTTTGTTGGTTGCCATTTATGTTTTTTCGTTCGATACGGTTAAGGTTGTTAAGTAATATAAATCATAGATAAACGAGGTGATAGAACTGTTTTTTATATGATATTGATAAATGATTTTAAAAGGAGATTTTACAAATTACCATTTCTGTAAACCTTTAGATTTTGTATAATTATAGGTCAAGAGGTCATTTAGAAAATTTGAACCGAGTTGCTTTCTTGAGAAACTTAATATTTCATTAAATTTCTGCTTTGCGGAACTTTTGTCATTATATTCTGATATAATTAAAACAGGTATTATATTTCTTATTTTCTCAGGAGCTATCCAATCTGGATTAATCAGACCTATTTTCTGTTTTTGAATTAGCATTTCAAATACTGCTTTTTCGAGTTCTGCTCTGGGGAGTTTTGTAAAAATATCATAATACATTCCTATCTGGACAGGACTAAGAAATATACCAGGATTATTTGTTCCGTGCTTATATTCAATTAATAATATATCTCCTTCTTTGTTTAATGCTAGGAAGTCAAGTTCATTTCCAACAGCTTTTTTATTAATATTTATCCCGTATCTCTTACTATCCTTAAGCGAAATGTCTGTCTGTAATTTGAAATACTTTTCTTGTAATTCGTTAGACTCTGCATTTCTTTCTTTTAAATTTGAGTAACCTACCACTGCTTCTTTATCAACTATTACAAAGTCATCATTTTTATCTCCGAGAATTCCAAATCGTCTTGATAAGATATTTTGGTAATATCCTTCTTTCTCATTTTTGTAATACCTGTCAAATTCAGCTTCATTTTTAACTGCCTCTATAATGTATTCCAGTTCGACTTTGAAATTATATGGTAGATCTTTTTTACCATAAATATTTGACGAAATGTTTTTATAAGCTTCTGCTCCCTCAATTTTGACGGTTTTAAGTTCTTTTGTCTTAATAATTGTTAATATTCTTGAAAGGCCCCGATATACTGAAATCCATTGCTTTTTGTTGTTTTTGCCAATTAAGAAGTCTAACTCATCATGTGTCTTTACGAAGTCAAATAACCACCTCAGCTCTCCGTCTTCTTCGATGAGTGCGGAAAAGGAAGGAGATAATGTTCTGTTGTAATACATGGTTTATTGTTTGTTTTGTGGTTTCATTCAAGGAATGTTTCAAAAAGAATAGCGAATGTAGATTTAATGGACATCTAGCGAATGGAGCATCATCTCTTTATAGTAAGTTTTCTCATCATTTCACCAAAAAAAATGATAGAATGAGTATAAAATATAACTTACATTCAAGTAAGGTTAATAATAGTTACTATTTACCAATTGGATAATCTTTTCTTCTCCGGTGAATCTGTGTCCATTTCTTTTTAAGCCATTTAAACTTATCTAAGTCATATCGGACATTGCATTCGGAACATTGATAGGAGTTTGTATCTATTTCAGTCATCATACCGGAACATTTATAACAGTAATACTCTTTTTTTTCTAAATGTCCTTCTCCATTTGCTACATTTTCTCTTAATTCTTGATGAATATACCCACCCGTTTTTTGCAGATTTTCCAGTCTTTTAACAAAGGACTCTTCCGAGCAGCAAGAGCCACAATTAGGACAAATGACTAGTCCATGTTTACACTTTTTTGAAACTCTACTATCTATAATAGTTTTGCATTCACCGTATAAACAGTTCGTCAAATAAATCTCTTTGTGTTTTTTAGAGCAAGTATCTTCTATACAGTAGAATCTAACATCTCTGAAAAGCGCAAAATGAGAGGTGTTTTTCGGATAGATTAAATTATTACATTCTTCACAGTAAAGTCTCTCTAGTAGTCTATTGAAGGCATTAATATGTCCTAAGAGTTTAAAATAATTACCATTTTCAATAAGGTCAAAGCCATTATCTTCATTAATACTAATTCCTAGTATGTGTATAAAGTCTAATAGTGTATAGGCTTCCCAAGGAGCTTGAGTTTGATCTGATATTGCATTTTCAAAATCTTTTGAAGTATGGCTATCGCAGGAATTATTAAAGCATTCTTGATTACAACACCACCAAAATTCCTTCTTAAATTTACTGTGTTTTTTATTGGCCTTTCTCCCTTCACAGTAATCTATTCCCGAAGGAATATTTTTTTTAGAAGTTATTTTTTTTCCTTCACGAATATTTCTTGTAAATTCAACTAAGTGAATATTGTTATCGTAATGTTTGTTATCATCTAGTTTTATAAAGAACCTATTATTTTTTGCAAACAAATAAACATCTTCCTTATTTGACGATGGGACTCCCCAATGTTTTTTATCAGGATTCCATTTCCTGTTTGGTATTTTTTTTACTTCTTCTTTTAGTTTTTTAAAATTTGGATTTGCCTGAAAATAAGTATAATTACCATAGTAATTAGTACCTGTTTCTTCTCTTCCTGGTTCAAATTCTATGGCATAATAAAAATTATTTTGGCCATAAAACATTTTGGATATTGTACCTTGTGTTTGCCAATTCCAATCAGGAGTTAACCTTCCTTTGCACTTATCAAAATAATGCTCAATTTTGAATTTTTTATCACTATTATTTTTTAAATCCTTCAGAATCAAATCGCTTTTAAATACAAAATTTCCTGTCTTAACATACGATTTTAAGCATTCAATTATAATATGAGTAGAAATATCAAGTACAAAATCGTCATTGTATGCTTCATTAGTTAAATACAAATCAATGTCTGCTACTAATATTTCATCAAGTTTTGCTAGATCAAAATCTATCTTCTTTTTGTGTTTTAAATAAAAAAGTCTTTTCATAATATTTACCTGATCCTCTGGCTTAAAGTAAATAAACTTTCCTTTTAATGTTTCGAATTTAAATTCTTCGATAATATTTAAATGCCATAGAATTAATGGGATACAAGGGTTTTGCAATGAAACTAAAGCGTCGACAGAAGTATTATCAATTTTAATTAAAGATTCTATACCGTAGTACAACGTATAAAAGTCAAATCTGCTATTTATTACCGTTGTTTCCTGAATCTTTGAGAACAGAAGATTTTTTGCATCTTCATCTGATATAATATTCCTTGATAACCAATCATCTAATTCACGATAATTATCTTCAATATGATTAAAATAAAATTTTAAATAATTTTTGGGCAGAATTTTACCCATTCTTTTTTTCCAAAAAACAAAATATTCTTCCTCCTCTATAGAATCAAAAATATGTTTATCATTTTTTTCAAATAAGTCTTTAGAAGATTTTGCAGATTGACGTAAGACTATTTCGTATTCCTTTATATTTAATAATTGTTCAAGCACGATATTTATTTGTTCAGGATTGGCCTTTTCTGAATCTAAGAAATATTCTAGATTTTCGGAGTTTTCTTCATTTACTATTGATTTTAAAAAAGCACTATTTATTTCTAAAAGATCTTTTTTCCAACCATCTATTATTTTTTTAAATGAACAATTTTCAATTATTTTTTCTTCAAGTAGTTTTCTAATTGAGGCTAAGAAATCTTTGTCTAGAGATGATGGTTGTTCTAAAATGTATTCTTCTAAATCTGAAATTGAAATATTCTCACTTTTTGTTGAATCCTCTATGTTTTGGCTAACAATTTTTAGATAATGAGTGTTTGCAATTTTCACTAAATCATTTGTTATTTTCGTTTTTAGACCTTCATGTTCAATTAAACTTAATAAGTTATCATAGTATAAAAAATCTTGAAGGTTAAATTCTTGAGCTAAATTTTGTACCTTTTTGACTAACAGAATGTTTCTTGTTTCAGTTTTTCTAATTGACTTTAAATCAGTTAACTCCAATTCATTATGACTGTTTGTGAATACTGAATCACTTGGTTCAAAATCAGGTAGTATTTTATCTTTCCAAAACTGAAGTATTAGGGTATTGCTAAGTTTATTTATCCGAAGATTGATTATATTGAAAAGAAGTTTTTTAAGACTATCAATTTTTATGTTTTGATAAGTTTTATAAATCCATTGTTGCTTTTCAAATAATTTAATTTCTGTCAAATCTTCCACGATTTCAGTGAAGAAATTTTTCATTTTGGAAGAATTGAAATCCGAATCTAGAGACTTTGAGATAACCTGAAATAGATCAATTTTAGAGTTATTTATTTTGACTGAAAAATTGAACTCTCTGATTGAGAGAAGTGTTTTCCAATCAACTGAGTTCATTATATCATAATATCTACAGTCTAGAGCAGTGACTTTATTTCTTCTGAATCCAATCGTAAACAAGACGGGTAAATTTTCTTCGGAATTTATATTTTTTGAGTCTATCCAATTTGAAGAATGCAAAAATACGTCATTGTTATCGGCTAGTTTTATTATTCCAAAACCTTTCTCTTTATCAAACCATTCGATTAATCCAATTTCCATTTTTTTAAAAGTTTTTGATTGTTTAAACAGCACACATTTAATCTTTGGTACAGAAGTAATGCACTTATTCTACTGGAATAAGTACATAATAAAAAATAATGACTTCGATGTAGGACATAAATTGCAGCACAGATCAACGTCGGGCCTTCTATCCGGTAAGTTTTCTCAAGGTAGGTAAATGTAAATATATAAAAAACATGGATATTACAAAAACAAAATATGGATATCTTATGAAATCAAAAAAATAAAATCCTTAAATTGACAACAGTAGAATATTTGTTATTGATATAATTCCTGCTATATTTAGAATCGTATTATATAAAGTGACTAGCTAGCTAGGTGAGATATATATCTACTATCACCTACTTCTGATTTCTCCAATAACCTTCAAAATTTTTATCAAATCCTCTTTGCTTGCAAATTCTTTTGCTCCATTATGGGCAATATCATTTCTTTTTTTATTAGCCGAACCTACCCACCGTAAGAAATTGTCATTTTTGCTGTATTTTATTTTAAATAAGCAGGAGACTTTGAAAAGGGTTTTAGGATAGGTTCCGTCATCTTTCGTCTCTTGACTGCCACCGAAGTAGCTACCATTTTTCTTATCTTTAGTAAAGGTCATCATCCATTGGAGACCACCAGTAGTCATTCTGTCAATGGTAGTGTGCCCTTCTAATGTATCGTGATCATAGTTAGTCTGATAAAGTTTATCTGCGTAATTTTCTATTACCTGGTATAAAATTAAATATCCAAAATCGAGATAATTATTTTGTATTTGTTTCCATGCAATATCTAAAGCGGTATTCGATTCAGAGATAAAATAATTATTTGAATTTGTTATTGCATTCCTAGTGTTTTTCCAATTTTCGTATAAATCTCTTAAGTAACTTCTGCTAAAACATTTATTTACATTTTCTTTAAAATTATCATAATTTTGTTCGGAAGTTACCTTTGTAAAATTGACTTCAGGTGACTCTTTCAAATAATAACCATCTGCTCCAGCATCTAAAAGCGCCTTTAAATTCCAGGCTTTATCGGATGCAGTGAAAATCATGACTTGGTTTCCTTCATTTATCGACTTGATTTTACGCAAGATTTTCATTCCTGAAAATTCTTCAGGGTTTAGTATACTTTCTTCCTCTAACCCATTTAATCGCAAATCGAGAATATATAAATCAAAGGATTGTTGTTCGATTATATCTTTGCTCTTTTGAGAAAATGAATCAAAGTCTTTTACTTTTTCGTTTATTACTACAAAGTCATCAGGGGAAGATGTTTTGAAGATTTTCCTCAACACCGTTTTCCATCCTTTATCTGCTTCGTCATCAATTAATAATACTCTTTTTGACTTCCCATATTTTTTCGCTGTTGCATCGATCATTTTTGTTTTCCCAATGTGAATATTTCCTACTACTTTAAGTGGTGAAGGGGTTAATTTATTAGTAACACTAATTGCAGATAAGTATTTGAAATAGAGTTCTTTTTTGAACTTAGCCTTATTTGATAAAGCATCTGCATTAGCTGCTCTATCCATAACAAATGCACCCCAAATATTTGCCAAGGAATGTCTTCCTATCGTTTCATCAGGCAAGATGTGGATAATCTTATGGAAACCTGTAAGGTAATTCTTTGGTGATAAGCCAGTAATTTCTCCAAGTTCGATTTTCAGTGTATCTATATCTTCTAAGGTGGAGAAGTAAACGCCGTGCGTAGCGAGTATTTGACTAAAGGCTCCGGATTTTGTAAGAATTGAATTTAATGAAAATGTGCTTATGTAAAGAATAGGGACAAGGGTTTTCTCTCTCAGTTCTTCAATACTTAATCTGACGTGATAGCCAATTTGTAGCGCAGAGTTAGGTTTTGCACCTAATTCAATTACAAGTTTTCCAATTTCATTATTTTCAAATAGCTGGATAATCCAATTATGAATTTCTACATCATTCGTAAAATCAGGTAAGGCAATACAATTCTCTCCTAGTTTATTTAATACTTCATTATCACCAAGGATAAACGTTTTTTCCGTATTTATCATAACTCTCTATTATTTTGTTAATCTTTTTTCTAAATGCTTTAATGGTTATTGGATTATCTTCTATATTATTTAGTATTTCATTAAAGTCCTTATTCTCAATAGTTAAGTGTAAGCATTCGCTAAGCTCTACCTTGTCCCACTAAAATATAGGTTTTAGCTTTGCGCAAAAAAATCATGACGACAAAATCAGCAAAGATGTATACCTTGGTAGAAGGCTGGCATAAAAGCCATCAAAGCAAAGCCGACTACTGTAAATCAGTACCGATCAATATTCACACTTTTACTTACTGGGTACAAAAGTACAAAGCAAAGCAATCAGTAAAAGAGGTGCCAAAATTTATTCCTTTAACTGTTGAGAAGACAAAACCTGCTGTCTTGTCTGTCATAGAATTAAACTACCCAAATGGGGTTCGACTTTGTGTAAATGGTCAGCCCGATGTGGAACTATTACGAGCGCTGATAAAAATAACCA
>Ga0209187_1004694_pt1 | contig 10136 bp, 4 predicted proteins | sample BantaG_FD_187430 | JGI IMG/M metagenome (GOLD analysis project Ga0209187, IMG submission 187430) | Marine algal microbial communities from Bantry Bay, Ireland - BantryBay_4 metaG (SPAdes) (version 2) | ecosystem: Host-associated > Algae > Red algae > Unclassified | place: Bantry Bay, Ireland... | reverse complement strand
TCCTTTTTCATCTTTTCCGGATACAAAATAATGTTGACTCCCCCACAAGCCTCGGTGCATCCCATTTAATATGGCCCCTTTCGGATTTTTCCATTCCGCCGCTTTTTTAGCATCCCAGGCATCAGGCGTACAACCCGTAAACGGTACGGTTCCTGCTTTTTTTCCAGGAACAGAACCATCGGCAGCTACGGGAATAAAACCAGCATTGAAATTTGGGTATCGTGCCATGTGTTGTCGCTTACTATCCATAAATAGCTGGTCGATGGCATCTAAATCTCCTACCTTGGTGCGGTAAATTCCATCTTTGTACGATTCCCAATTTGAGGTTATTAATTGTGCTCCGGTGATGACTACTTTTTCGTTTTCAGCAGCGGTATAGATGACTGGAAATTTTTCGCTACCTCCATCTGTGGTTGTCATGCTTAATGGTGTTGTTAATCGGTAGGTTCCTTGATGGATTATTATTTTGCAGGGTTCTATGCCTATTTTTCCGCTGGCTATTAGCTTTTTTTGAGCGGCTTGAATGGTTAGTAAGGGGTTGGATTTGGTTCCTTTATTGGTATCGGCGCCGGTTGTTGCTACGTGGATATCCATTGCGTTCACAGGGGATATCACTATATTTTTCTTTGCTTTACAACTCATCCCAATAGCTGAGAAAGTTAAAATTAAGACGATATAGATATAGTTAATTTTCTTCATTTTTATATTTTTATTAAATAGTATGAGGTAAAAAGCTCATCAAAATTATATCTAAATAATTTAGTCAGACTCCTCAATGAATGAAAATAAATATAGAAGTCACGAATAGAAGGAAATGTATTAAAAATATCAAATCTTTGCTTTAATCTTTCATTTCGCAGGTATGTTTGAAGTTTTAAACAATTTCATTATACACAAACCAAAGGAAGTCAATAAGTTAGGGTATTTACACCGGAAGAAGCAGATAAAATTGTTGATGCGGTTCGAGCTAAAATAGAAGGTATTTTATAAAAAAAATAAAATAGCATAAATAAATTTTGGTTTTGATGACGGAATTTCTGACATTTGAAGGAAATTCCGTCAAATGTTGAGAAGAAACTTGAGATATTTAAGAAAACAGGAAAAAGCAACTCAACAGCAAATAGCTGACTCTATTGGAATTACTAGATCGGCTCTTGCAGACTATGAGAATGGCAAATCAGAACCAAAAGCAAGTGTGCTTATTAAAATATCGAAACATTTTGGTATCAATGTCCATGACTTGCTGAATACAGATATAGATACTCCACTCTTTCGTAAGACGTCTGTCGAATTAAAAAGTTTGCAAAATCGTGATATAAGAGTTGTAACAGTAACAGTTCAAGAGAATGAAAAACAAAATATAAAACTTGTTCCAATTAATGCTGTAGCTGGATATGCTCAAAATTTAAGCAATCCCGAATTTGTAAAAGAATTGCCTCGTTTCTCTATTCCAAAACTTTCAGAAGGAATATATCGAGCATTTGAAATTAAAGGGGATTCAATGCCTCCTGTTGATGAAGATTTTATTGTAATTGGAAAGTATGTAGAACATTTTTCTGATTTCAAAAATGGTAAACGTTATGTTTTCATTCTAAAAGAGGATGGAGTTGTTTTTAAAAGAGTAATTAATGAAGTTACTAAAAATAGTCGATTAATTTTAGTGTCTGATAATCCTGAATACTTACCTTACACCGTAAAAATAGAGGATGTTCTAGAAGCTTGGGAAATGGTTTCTTTTATTGGTTATACAACAAAGAAAACAGATTTCAATCAAACTATTTTGGATAAACTACATTCTATTGAACAAAAAATAGAAAATTTTTCACCTAAATAATTTTTGATTCAAACAAAAAATGAAGAAGAATATTTCAGTAATAGAATCGCTTGATTTTTCACTCGGAACAGTTGATGTTAAAGAGTCGAAAAAACTATCTGCATTACGGAATCATTATATCCGCGAAGTAAAGGATTTTGGAATTGATAAAATTTATTTTTCTGGAGAATACCCTTCCGTTTATTTCAAAAAAGTTAAAAATTTTGAAATTGAATCTAGAAATGAAATATTAGCAATTCATAAAAAAATATGGAACCAAGGAAAAGTACCATTTATATATGTAGAAAGTTCAAGCGAAATTAGAATTTACAATTGTTATGAAAAGCCAGTTGAACCGAATCAAAAAGATAGGCAAATAGAGGATTTAGAATTATATAAAACCGCTCTAGATGACTTGACTGAATTAAAACAAGTCTTCGGTAAAGTTGCTATAGAAACTGGAAATTTTTGGAAGGAAAAAAAATATGCAGAGCGGGTCAAAAATGAGTTTCGAGTTGAACAAGAGTTAATTAAAAATCTAAAAAAGACTAGGGAAGTTTTGGAAAAAGACCTTTCTATTCCTCTGATTCATAACTTGTTGTTACGATCTCTATTTATTTTGTATCTAGAAGATAGAAAAGCAACTGATGAAGCATTTTATAAAAAAATTACGGGCTTAAAAACAGGAACTTCCTATTTTGAAATTCTTAAAAGTAAGAAAGGTTCATATAAACTTTTTGAAGAACTAGACGATAGGTTCAATGGTAACCTCAGTCCAGTTACTAATGAAGAAAAACAATTAGTTACTGAACAACATTTATTGTTGATTCGAGATTGCTTTTGGGCAGAAATCAGGAGAGGAGATGGGCAAATGAGACTATTTGAGGATTGGCGATTATTCAATTTTGAAATTATTCCAATTCAATTATTAAGCGAGATATATGAAGAATTTTTAGGAGCAGAAGACCCTAAAGGAAAAGCAAAGGCAGGCGCATTTTATACTCCTCATCCACTTGCCGAGTTTGTACTAAATGAAGTACTTCCTTATTCAAATTCAAAAAAAACTAAGTACAATATTAAAACTCTAGACCCAACGTGTGGCTCAGGAATTTTTCTAGTTGAAACGCTCAACCGATTACTTGATCGTTGGGAAATAGCTCATCCTAAAGAACAAATGACCTTTGATAGAATTTGTGAAATAGTTAAGGAGAATATTTTTGGTATTGAAATTAATAAAGAAGCTATTAAAGTCGCTGCATTTAGTATTTATCTTGCCATGCTTAACCGTCTAAACCCGAAAAAGCTTTGGCAGAATAAACGATTTCCTTATTTGATATATGATCCTGAAGAAGAGGATGAAAGGAAGCAGGGAGAGAATCTCTTTAGGATGAGTAGTTTAGAAAAAGAACCGTTTGATGATGTGGAATTAGTAGTAGGAAATCCGCCTTTTAAAAGAGGAGGTTTAAAAAAAGAAGAACAGGATTACTTGGACAAAAGAGGATATGCTAGAGAATTAGTTTTAGCGTTTTTGGATAGAGTAACTGTTTTAGCTCCTAATGCCAAGTATGGATTGATTTGTGGGAGTAAACCTGTCTTGTTTAATAATGGTGAACCTTATCAAAAATTCAGAAAATTCTTGTTTAATGAAACTTATGTCGATAAGGTTTTTAATTTTTCAATCCTAAGAAGAGGTTCGAAAAATGAAGGAGGAAGAAATCTATTTGCTTCAGCAGTTAGCCCAATTAGTGTTGTTTTTTATTCAAAGAAATTTCCAAAGAACCCTTCTGAAAAAATAATGTATTGTGCACCTAAAACAGCAATTAAAAACCGAATTATTGATGGGATTGCAATAGATAAGACAGATGTAAAATATTTACCAAGAATAGAATGCCAAGATTCTAAAACAAAAATTTGGAAGACTGCAATGTGGGGTACTGAAAGAGATTTTTTAATAATTCAAAATTTCTTTTTTCAGACACCTTCGATTTTGGATTTCTTAGAAAAGAATGGGTGGCCAAAAGGTCGAGGATTTCAAATATCAAAACCAACCCCTAATGAAATTTTGGAAATTAAAAAATTACCTCATATTCCTGCAAAAACTCTAACAAGATATTATACTGATAAGATAAATACAGTTTCAATAAATTTTACAAAATTTGAAAGAACAGGTAATATTTATGCATACCAATCTCCACATCTTTTAATAAAAGAGGGACAAAAAAATAAAAAATTTTGTTCATCTTTTTTAGATTATTCCTGCTCATATAGAGATACTATTTACGGAATCCATAGTTCTGATTCGAATAAACTAAAATTGTTGATGGCTTTTCTTAATTCAAATCTAGCCACATATATAATGTTTCTTGTAGCATCTGATTGGGGAATAGAAAGAGAAAGAGTCAAGCCTAATGAGATTCTTCGACTTCCTAATCTTTCATTTTCAATAGAAAAGAAAATTCAAAAACATCTAATTAATTTAATTGATAAAATTATTCAAACTAAGAAAAATTATCCCCTTGATGAGGTTTCAATTACCGAAAAATTTGAAAAAGAAATAGAAACAACTTTTTGGAATGCGCTAAATCTTTCAAAAGTTGAAAAAATTTTAATTGAAGATTTTCATAAATATACTCTAGATGCTTTTCAAAACAAAAAAAAATCAATTGCATATTATCCAAATCAATTAAAAGAAAATAAACTCTACGCAAAATATCTCTGCCAAACCATCAATGAATTTTTAGATTACGATGAAGACCTTACCGTGTGGTCATCAGTTTTTGAATTAAGCCGACACGTTCCACTCAATGTAGTTGTTTTATATTTTAATAAAAACGAAAAAGCTGACACAATTCAAGAACTGCCTGAAAAAAAAATTGGACAAGTATTAAAGGAGATGGAAGAATATAGCTATAAGGAGTATGCAGAAAGTATTTATTATCGAAGATTTTTCCGTTACGCTAAAGGTGATAAATTATACATCATAAAGCCTAATGAAAAGCGCTTCTGGTCACGCTCTATGGCAATCAACGATGCGGATGAAGTTATCGCGGAAGTTCTAAATCAATAATAATGGCAGGTCAATTAAATCCTGAAATACGAGTTAAATTTTGGTCAAAGTTTACAGGTTGGTGTCATCAAGCTGTGGTTTTAGGGTATATTGAAATGAGAAAGAAACCAATAGATTGTAGAGAATGGGAAGAAGAGGATATTAGTAAAGCTCTTTATCTAGAAATGAAAAAATTAGATATTATTAAGTCTAGAAAGATTTCCATCATACCTGAATTTCGTATGTATGGAAAGGAGTATTCTTTAAAAGAAGGTAATGCTAAAGAAGCGGATAGAATAGATTTTCGTTTTTCAAATTGGAAATCGAAAAAAGAGCTTGAATATTTTGGAGAAGCTAAAAACCTATCATTAAAAGATTGGACAAAAAGTTGTACCAGTGCAAAAATAAATGCCAGTAAATATAGAGGAAGATATATTGATACAGGAATTAAAAAATTAATTACTGGTGGATATGCTTTATTAGATGGATTTCTAATTGGCTTTGTTGTTAATGGCTCAGCCAAAAAAAATGTTTCTGCTTTAAATAAATTAATATCCACTCGAAGTCTTCCACCAGATTACAATTTAATAGAAAATAAAAAGACTATTCGCTCTTACTCCGAGTGTTATTCTTCTAAGAATATTAAGGGTAGTAATGAAGTAATTTTAGAACATATTTTTCTTGAATTTGACTCTTAGGAATGTTGACAAAATAATTTGTATAGAAAACATTTCAGTATAAAATCTATTACCTAACATCTACATTCATACTAACCAATCTATTATTCCTCCCAGAAGTATCACGAACGACTAAATTAAATTCATAATCGGTATCGATTTTCTCATTAGGTATTCCGCTTAATGTCCAAATACCAGGCTTTGTTTCTGAAATTGCTAACCATACTGGGAAATTATCTGTGGCCAAAAGAGCTGTGATAGCGTCACCCTCAGGGTCCCAAAAATCTGTTCCTTCAACTAAGGTGTAGGTGTATGGGATTCCTGAGGTAGCATCTGGTAAGATGGTATGTTGTCTAGCCCAATTTGGCGCTCCTGGAAATTGATTTACACTTAAATAATCTTCTAGTAATTCTAGTTGTTGAATGCCCCATTCTCGACATAACAATTTATTTTCAAAATTATATCTACCGGTAAGTGGTATTCCAAAAGATACGGCACCATTTCCTATCATCATATCGCCGTAGTAGGTTGCAAAAATGGCGTTATCAACTCCTGGTGTAGAGCCAGTATTCCATCTAGTGGTACTCATCGGTGGGTCATAATGTCCAACGACCTTATCATCCCAGGTACGATTTGATTTGTGGTGGTCATCAAGATGCGCGTAACCATTTCTTGCTACTGTCCAATCAATTATAAATTTATTTCTGGCATTGCTACCCACTTTTTTACCACCGTTAAACGGATGACCAAACATGTAATCGCAAAAAAGTGTAGCAGGTGTAAATGGATTGTCTACTAAGTTTTTACTGCCCGGTGAATTTTGAAAAGAGATAGCGGCATTAGGATTGCCGGCATGACAAGCATCTGCAAATGCCTGATAAATCCTCTGCTCATTTACATCTTCACTATCTCGATTATCCCCTCCGTATTGCCACATATATCGTCCAGAATCAAAACACCAGGCATCGATTAAATCGCCATAACGAACCGCATATTCTTTAAGGATGAACTCTGCGTAACAAAACATATACGGACGATTAATATTGATGCCGTCTGTATGATATGATTTGCTTTTTATAAATGTTTGTGCGTTGGTGTCTGTATCGCACCAATTCATCCATCGGTTGGTTACATCCGGAATATTATCGGGAGAAGCTTTGCCCGTACGTCTAAGCAGGTTTGAACTATTAACATATACCTGGACTTTTAATCCTGCTGCTTTGACTGCTTTTATTATATCCAAAAAAGGATCTCTTCCAATAGACTTTCGAGGAACAACCAAGTTGATACGTTTACCACCACGCTTATCTTTCTCCCAAAAAGATTCAAGTAAGTCGTGGGGTGCGGCATGTACTGGACTGAAAATGCTAGATTCATTTAAATGTAGTTGAATGTAATCTACTGTTTTAAGATGACTAATTTGATCTAAAAAATGGTCAATTGTATAATTTTTACTTTCATATTTTCCATTAGCGCCTTTGCCTGGTTTCCAGTTTAATCCATAGGTGCCGCGCATCCAATCTGCTCGATCTCCCAAATCAGGGTGAGGCACTTGTGCATCTACTTTAGCTGTTGTGATTAGCGAAAATAAAAAAAACAATAGTAATGGTATTTTAAAATCCATTTTAAATAATTTCGTCAAATTAGCAATATTTGAATTATTTCCCGCGCATAGCTCTTCTCACCTCTTCCATAATGGCCATAGATTCAGGATTAAAGATCGGATGCTTCTGGAGGAGTTTCCGGAATAATCTGAGCGCAGGTTATTCTCATGAATTGAAGGCAAATAAATAAGCCAATTAATAAATTTATGTTTTTTGTCAATTTGTTGAATTTAGATGTTGTATGATTCTGCAATTATGGTAAATTAGAATTGAAATGAAAATAATTAGCCCGAATATCTGGAGTACCATAAAGAAAAACCTCAATTAAATTTTCAACAGATGATGCGACGCCCTACGGGGTCGAACGAACGCGGCCTCGTACCTCGGCTAACATAATTTGACCTCTCTGAGGTCACACAGCATTGTTGGAGCGTGAAATGACCTCAGAGAGGTCAAATTATATTAAAACTATACATAATAACGTGCCCACGACCCCATCGGGGTCGCATTATCCGAATTAAGAAATAAAGGCTCGAACCTATACGTCTTTTTCGTGGTTCAAAAATAGTAAAGTCAGGCTAGGTGAAAAATTAAAAATAAGTTAAGCCATCATACTCATCCTTTTACTTTCTAATTTCCTTGAAAATACTCACCATAGCTCGCTATGTTTGCGTTTTTCAACTCATTAGAAAGCAAAATTATTTCGCATTATGGCTCACTTTATTAATACTTTTTCACTAAATAATGGTATTTTTATTTCAAACTCCTTTCTACCATAATCTCTTGCAGCGATAATCATCACTTTTTTCCCAGCATTCAATCTAAATGCTTTTTTTAAATGAGCAATATTTTGAATCTTCTTTCCGTCGACTTTCTGAATAACCCAATCCTTGTTGAGTCCAGCATCCAACCAAATTTTTGCTTTTTTAGGATCTAATTCTTTAATATAACAACCGAAGTTATAGCCACCAGTTGCATCAATTAAATCTGGGTCGTCGGCGATATTGATTAAGGTCGCTCCTTTTATCTCCTCCTGAAGTGCTGCTCTAATAACTACGCTTTCTCCTTCGTATTTACCGGCAATTAAGGTGGTCAACCAGCTTGGATGGGTAACCGTTTTTACTTTGTTAAATTCAGCTTGAGCGGTAAATCCAACTGGAATGTCATCCCCATTAAAAGTTCTTGCTTTTACGATCGTTGATTGATTTATTTTAAATGGTTTTAAATAGGCTGATGAACTCGTACTTGGTTCTGAACCATCGGTTGTATAATAAATGGTCGCATTTTTTTGAGCATTAATATCTGGTTTTAGACTTACCATTGTCTCATTTGTAAAATCTCCTCCGAATGGTAGAATGCGCGTCATTTGATGACCAAATTCATCCATCGGGAAATTTTTAAACCCTAATTTTAGTGCTGGTGAATTTTCTTTAACTTGATAATTGCCGTTGATGGGGTCTATGAAATTGGGGTTTCCAGAAATAGAATTTAGGTCATATCCTTTTTTCTGCCAGTCCTCCATATTTACTTTGTGTTTGATCTCAAAATCATCGGGATGATTGATATTCCAATACAAGTTGTTATCGTAATTGGTGCTCCATTTGACATCGGTGGGTAAGGCGACATCACGGATGAAAATTTTTGTAGGCTTCTTTGTTCCTGGTAAAGCACCGGAGATCACAAAAATGTTTTTATAAATTTCATCTTCCGATTCTTTTGGCCAAACATGCCAACCTAAAGGAACGGCACTTACGGTTATATTGTTATAAACTTTTCGAGACATTCCATCTCTTAATTTAATGGTAGAACCTAAATTCAAATTATTATAAATCTCGTAATAACTGGAACCATCATCTAAATCAATCGTCCAGTTTCCGGCACTGATAGATTTTCGGTAATTGGCAATTCTATTGTTTCTAATAACTACCTTGTCAATCGCATCCAGTTTTGTCCATTCCTTGATAAAGTGTTCATCTGTTCCTCTCCCCCCTTTCCATTGTCGCTCCCGTCCCCAGGAATTAAAAGGGCCATGCTCCCCTGTTTCTCTGACGGTTTCCCAAATGTCATTAAATTCTATCAGGTGTCCTCCCCAGGTACCATCGTTGATACAAATTCCTGCGCGTGGACAATTGTAAATCGTATTATGAGCCGCTGTTATTTTATGACTCATAGAAATATAAACGCCTGCTGTTTGTTTTCCAATATCCCCAAAATCATGCATGATACTATTTTCCACCACACAGTCTTTTGGATAGTCAGGTGTTTTTGGTCCTGCCTCCAAATCCATATTTTCGCGCATCTTGTTCCAGTTCTTTCCGTCGATTATTCTATCGTCCCAGGTTTGGTAAAAACGAACGGCGGAAGGGGAACCAACAAAACAAACGGCACTTTCTCCGGTATGAACAAATCTGCAACCTGTAACTTTGTTGTTGCGATTGTATCCACTCATAAAAACGCCGTTCCCACCGACGTATTCAAAATTACAGTCTTCCACCAAACAATTTTCAGCACCTTCCATAAAAATAGCGCCACCTCTGTGAATCGCCCAATCACCGCGAGCAAGCGGTTCATATGGCTCCATAAAGGTGTAAGTAGATTGTTGAAATGTGAAGCCTTTAAACTGAATGTTTTTTACGGGAGATTCCTTAGTACCTTTTAGTTGAATCAAATCTTCTACAATAGGTACTTCGATTTTTGCTTCCCTTAATTTTATTTCGGTCAAAGGGTAATAGTAAAGTATATTTGATTTTTCATCTAAAAACCATTCTCCAGGGACATCTAATTCTTCAAAAATGTTTTCAATAAAATACCAGGAAGCTTTTTTTCCTTTTCCTCCGATACCATGCGTCCGTTGCATCTGCCAACCACCTTCATCAAGGATCATTCTATTTTTTTCTTTATTGACTGATTTAATTTTATACTGCAGGTTTCCCCAATTGTGACTTTGGAAAGCATGGACAATTCCGGTCTCTGGATGATTCCATTTTTTATCAGAA
>Ga0209187_1004692_pt1 | contig 10140 bp, 6 predicted proteins | sample BantaG_FD_187430 | JGI IMG/M metagenome (GOLD analysis project Ga0209187, IMG submission 187430) | Marine algal microbial communities from Bantry Bay, Ireland - BantryBay_4 metaG (SPAdes) (version 2) | ecosystem: Host-associated > Algae > Red algae > Unclassified | place: Bantry Bay, Ireland... | reverse complement strand
TCGATTAAGCAGTTCGAACTAAAAAAGCCGAGCCAATTGATTGGCTCAGCTTATCTATGAATTAGGGGGTCTTAGAAGTGTGATGCATATGGCATCCGATTCCTTAAACTGGCAATGTCGATACAAAGATATAACCCACCAAGGACAGGAGTTTCTACAGATAGCTATTTACATCACTACAAAGTCACGACAAAGTCGCAGTCATCTTTATCTTTGCTGTATGTTGACCACAGACGAATACATCAGATACAGCAGACACATTGCCATTCCTTCATTCGGCAAGGAAGGCCAATTATGTCTTAAACAAGCTAAAGTCTTAGTCGTGGGTGCTGGCGGGCTTGGTGCGCCTCTTTTACTCTATCTCGCTGCAGCAGGCATAGGAAAGATCGGAATCGTGGAAGCAGATACTGTTGATATCAGTAATCTACAGCGACAGGTCTTATTCGATGTGGATGATATTAGTCAATCTAAAGTACAGATCGCAAAATCTAAATTAGCTGCGCTCAATCCAGAAATCAATATTGAGGTTCATGAATCCTATTTAACAACAGACAATGCAGAAGAAATCATCAGTCAATATGATATCGTAGCTGATGGAACCGATAATTTTCCGACGAGATATTTAGTCAATGATGCATGTGTTCTACTCGATAAAGTAAACGTGTATGGATCAGTCTACCGCTTCGAAGGTCAGGTCTCGGTCTTCAATCTGCCTGATGGTGAAGGAGGGCGAGGGCCTAATTACCGAGACCTATTCCCCGAGCCACCACCTGCTGATAGTGTGCCTAACTGTGCTGAAGGAGGTGTCTTAGGTGTGTTGCCAGGGATCATAGGCAGTATGCAGGCACTGGAGGTGATTAAGATTGCTTCAGGTGTTGGTGAACCTTTAAGCGGAAAATTGTTTTTATTTGACGCACTCTCATTTACTCATCGAGTGGTTAAATATTCTAAAAACAAAGAGACAAGTATCACAGAGTTAATAAATTATGATCAATTTTGTGGAATAACATCAATACAAGACATGAGTGAAATCAAAGAAATAACAGTCACAGAACTTAAAGAATGGAAAGACAGCGGAAAAGACTTTCAGCTGATCGACTGCCGAGAACAGTACGAATTTGATTTTTGTAACCTGGAAGGAGAGTTGATTCCTCTTGGAGATATCTTACAGCAGTCAGAAAAAATCAATAAAGACAAAGATGTGGTCATACACTGCAGAAGTGGTCAGAGAAGTGCCACTGCTATCATGCAGTTACAGCAGAATATGGGTTTTACAAAGCTTCATAATCTGAAAGGTGGGATCTTAGCATGGTCTGCAGAAGTAGATCCATCAGTTCCTACATACTAATCCAATCGATTGCAACAAATAGATCTTGATCATCTCGCCACGCTCGAGCGAGAAGCCTCTGCATTAGAACCACAGGTATCAGAATTTCAGAAATGGAGTGAACTGACTGTTGCTTATGGTTCTGAATACTTAAAGAATATCAATCAGACTGATGCATATCATGACGATTTTAGCCTGATAGAGCAGTTAGAGTCATTTAAGATAAAAGAAGAAGGTATAGCTCTCAGTGATGTCATTTCTGCTTTGAAACAATACGTCGATAAGCCAGGCATTAATCCTGCATCACCAGGCCACTTAGGCTATATTCCTGGCGGAGGAATTTATGCATCATCCATCGCAGACTTCATCGCTGCCTTTACTAATCCATATGCAGGTATTTTTTACGGTGGTCCAGGTGCGGTCAAAATAGAGAACATGCTGATTCGCTGGATGCTAAAATTATTTGGCTATCCGGATACAGGTTTTGGTAATCTCACTTCAGGCGGCTCCATTGCTAATCTCACAGCCATCGTCACTGCACGAGATGCAAAAGAAATATATGGAGAGCGGCTGACTCGCTCAGTTATCTATATGACTCATCAGACTCATCACTGTGTACACAAGGCGCTTAAGATCGCTGGATTAGCCCACTGTCAGATCAGAGAGATTCAGACAGATGATGCATTCAGAATGGATCCGACTCAGCTCAAAGAAGTGCTAGAGGAAGATACAGCTAAAGGACTCATTCCATTTATGATCGTGGCGTCTATCGGTACGACTGATGTTGGGGCAGTGGATCCGATTGATCAAATTGCTGATATCGCTGAGGCTCACGATTGTTGGTTTCATATCGATGCAGCATATGGAGGGTACTTTATTCTAGTAGAAGAGTTAAGACACTTGTTTGCAGGTGTCCATCGCTCTGATTCCATTGTGATGGATCCACACAAGTCCATGTTTCTTCCCTACGGTTCAGGTGTGGTACTCGTCAAAGATGCTGCCGCGTTAAATCGCTCCCATGAGTATGAGGCTAACTATATGCAAGATGCATTCAGCCATGAAGTCGAGTGGTCACCTGCTGATGTCTCTGCGGAACTGACAAAGCACTTCAGAGGCCTACGCTTTTGGTTGCCCTTACAGCTGCATGGCTTAGCACCATTCAGGGCTTGCTTAGAGGAGAAGTGGCAGCTGGCACTTTATTTTCATCAGAAGATTGAAGCATTGGGATTTGAGGTCGGCCCGATTCCTGAGTTGTCAGTCGTAGCTTATCGATATAATCATCCAGAGATTGAAGCAGATGCATTTAATCAGGCTCTTGCGAAAGCTATAAATACAGATACCAACTTATTCGTTTCTACGACGACCATCGATGGCCAGTTCTGGCTGAGAGCGGCGATCGTTAATTTTAGAACACATCAAGACTCGCTCGATGCTTTGTTAGATTATTTGGTAGAGGCAGTCCCACGGATGATGAGTGAGTAATAGAATAATAGAAGGATATAAAATTCTAAGAAGGGCTAAAATATATTAATGGAATAGTAGATTATGTCAACTGTTAAATTCTTATTTAAGGATAGATATTTTTCATGACATATGTGAGAATATATTTATATTAGATTTCATAGAGTTTGCATTCTGTATTTATTTATTTTGTGAATATTTAGATCGCTTAGTTCTTACGTCTTCTTTCGCGTATTTGGAAGCATTATTTAAGTTAGATTCAACGTTACTTAAAGAACTTATGAGTAAAGGTTCTAAATCTATACTTTGAATAATTTAGCTCTCATTAAATGAAAATCGCTTAAGGCCAATTAAATGAAATTAGAACAAATACTCGAGAAGCTCAATACCATTGAAAAGACTTCCTTTTCAAAGATTATAGATAGTATTTTGACCTCTCGCCCTAAGAACATCAGAGATGTTGATAAGATTCTTTCTAATTACTCTGATAAAAATCTGAGAAGTCTGGATAGCCATCTTTTTTCTAAAGTATTCGAATTGATTACAGACGAATATCGGGAATGTCTAAAAGAATTAATCGGCAGCTCTGTAAGTCAATTAGATATACTCATTGATATACTCATTAAAGATGGTAACTGCATCATGTCAAGAGAATGGCTAGGAGACTTGTATCAAAAAAAGATTAAAAAATTAAAGAACAAAATAGGAAAATTAGAAGGTACAATTTCTGGCAAAGATATTTCAGAGGTTGATCATCGGACTCGTGACTTTATCATCTATCGTAAGTGCGTTCAGACTGCTTACCAGAACGATATCTTAAATAATCAAGATGCTAAAATTACAACTGATGAAAAAAGTATTTTAAATACACTTGCTCTTAATTTTGAACTTTCTCAAGAAGAAGTCAAGTTGCTCAATTATTCTGTTCTCCCGGTTGTAAAACTCTCCATCGATGAGATTATTGAGTTACTCAAGAATGCTGGCATTATACTTTATTCGAGAAAGAACTTAGAGGTTTACATACCAGATGAATTTATTAGACTTCTAAGAGTGTATCGAAATAAGGAGGTAGCAGATAAGTACTTAAGGAGGATACTCCGTTTACTTAAAGACTCAGAAATCAATTTAATCGCGAAACATCACGACTTAGATAGAAAAATGTGCCGCAGAGAAAAGATAAAGTCGATTATCAATGATGGAATTGGAATTCGGAATATCTTAAAATTTGACATTCATAAACAAGGCACAACTCTCACTGATAAGAAAAAGAGGGTTAATGATATCGTAGATAAAGGACTTAGTCTAAATCATCTTAAAGGAACAACAATAGATGCTAAAATTGATAATTTGATAAAGTACTTTAATGAAATAGAGAAAGATGAAAAGGTAGGTATATCAATTGAAGGCTATAAAAAGCTTCTTTTGGACTTGCAAGCTATCTTGCCAAAGTCACGGCAATTCGTACAAAAGGAATTTGAGATACAGACAGATGATGTTATGGATGCCACCTTACTCCTTGAGTATAATCTGAAGCCGAGGGATATTTTAGAAATCATAGATGATAGTGATTTAAAAGGTTTTTGTGAAGCTAATTCTATTTCTACTAGAGGAAATGAAATTATGAATATATTGGGTTCTTACAAGGATTCTCAAAACATTGAATTAGAGAATTATACTGATATTGCATTCAGAAATGTTAATGCGCTTAAGGAAAATGGCATAAGAGTCAAAGAGTCTGACTTAGGGCTGAAATTTGAAGAACTAACAAGAATGATTTTGGATGACTTAGGATTAAACGTAGATGAAAAACTACGTAAATCAATCAGTTCCTCTAAAGATAAAATAGATATCTTATTAACCATCAATGAGAAAGAAGTCATACTTATAGAATGCAAATCTGTCAAAGAAACAGGTTATAATAAATTTAGCTCAGTGTCAAGACAGATAAAGTCATACAAAGACCTCTTGGAAAAGAATGGCTATCGTGTCATAAAGTCTCTCTTGATAGCTCCAGAATTTACTGATGATTTCGTGAATGACGTAGAAATGGACTATGATTTAAACCTATCACTTATTGAAGCGTCGACTCTTCTTGGAATTGCAAGATCATTCAAAGAAATTAAGAAGTTGAAGGAGTTTCCCTACATGCTATTAATGAAGGATGTTTTGATTCACGAAGAGAGGATATTAAAGGCTTTGAATAAGTAGTATTTTCAAATCGTATTAAATACAAAATCTTAAGCTTTCAGGTATTTTAATCATTATGGTGATGGCGATTCTGGGTTTAAAATTTGAAATTTGATTTGATTCATTTACAATGGTCATTTATTGTATTTTTCTATTGTTTGGTTAGTCTCACATTTTATATTCATGATGATTGTCGCTAAAATATTGAATATTAGCACAGTATGGGTTCACATCTCAAGTATGGCTAATGTAGGTGGCATCGCCACAGCACCTGCCGTGACAGCAGCTTGTGATAAACAGTGGATGCCACACACTATCGTCCTTGCCATATTATGTATGGCAACTGGCACGTTTTGGGAATGTTGACTATTTATTTATTGCAGCAGTTATTTTAGCTATTGATATCAGAAGATGAATGGCTCACCAATCCCTATCGGGCTTAGCGATCCCAGCAACAGGCTTAGCAAACCCAGCATCACCCTCTTCGCAATAGGAGCTGCATTAAGTAATAACAATAAATCGATCGCTATTTCAGATTGAATAGCGACCGATCATCTTATTGTTCTTCTATTTTTTCTAGTGCAGCCGATACTTCACAGGCAGCGTATACATCACCTTCACTTGTTTACCTCTTTGCTTTCCTGGCGTCCACTTACCTTTTATCTGACTCATAGATTCTATGACTCTGGCTGCCTCTTTTCCACAGCCGGCTCCGATATCTCTCAGTATTTCGATATTTGTTATATCGCCATTTTGGTCTACGACGAATCTTAAGACGACAGTTCCTTCTACTCCATTCTCTCTGGCTATTGGTGGATACTTTAGATGCTGATAAATGAAGGATAGCATGCCTTGAGCCGTACAGTTTTCTACTGTTTTTTCATCAGGTCCTGCTACATCACATCCAGGGAATCTGGGCATGACTTCTGCTCTTGCAAAGATTTCTTCTATATCTGGCTCCACGATGACCGGCGCTGGCGGTGGAGGTGGAGCCGCCTTTGGTTTTTCTGCGACTGGCTCTGGCTCGTCCATCACATCATCTTCTGTGATGTCATTATCTAAAAAATCGACTTCATCCTCTTCACGAATATCTTCTACTTCTACGATTTCTGGCGGCGGCGGAGGTGGTTTAGGTTTTGGATATGTCAGTGGTGGAATCACTTCAGTATCTTCAACCCAAGGACATGTCTCTATCACATATACAGTCGGACTATAATTGGTCCAACTCATAGCAATAATCGAAAAGGAGATTGCCACGAATAGCCCTAATTTTTTAAAATAGGAAGTCAATAAGAAAGCATCTACTTCTGGATGTTTGACTCTTGAAGCAAGATTGATGAAACGATCAATCTTTTCTTTAGTGGTATTCTGAGATTGGTACTTAAGCACGTATCGGACCACAAAGATAAATGTGATCAATGCTGTCGTTAAGATGCCTAAAGACAAAAGGGTCTCCTGACCTGTTAATTCTAAGTTCATACTTACTATTTTTTTAGGGAGATGAAATAATAAGCCGGCTACATGATAGATGTCTGAATCATTGATAATGGTGTGCTTTGGAAATTATTCGCGCGGTAAGCTTAGATCAATAAATTGTGAGTTTCTATTTCTATATATAGTCAGAAGAGTAACTGGATCAGGTCTTTTAAAAATAGCAAATCTATTTCTTTCGGGTATTATACTCGATCTATTATCCTACCGATAGCTATCGGTATAAAATAGCATTGGTATATTAGCATTATGGGAGAATTTATAGGGCATATGCATCCAGCATTGGTTCACATGCCAATTGGATTTATTATGCTAAGTGTGCTAAGTGATTGGTACTTAAATCGGCAAGGCCATGCATCTGCGACTAAGATTTCTACATTCATGTGGGGCTTTAGTTTTCTATCATGTATTGCAGCCATAGCGACAGGTACGGTACTATTAATGTCAGGATATTTTGAAGGCAAGCATATGTTTTTACACTTGTTATCCGGATGGGGAATCATGATCGTGACTACGCTATTATTCTTGTCTAAGTGGAGGAATAAGACTTTTTTTAAACTTCAAAATACAATACTCAAAGCCGCAGCGGTAGTCTTACTTCTGGTGTCTGGACATAATGGAGGTGTGATGACACATGGTGAGAATTATCTTCCTTTACCCTTTACCAGTGGAGATAAAACGGCTCCAGAGGATTTAGACGCTTTAGATAGTATCAATGTGTATGCTCATATCTTGAAGCCGATTTTTGACAAAAAGTGTTTTCGCTGTCATGAAGTCGACGATGCTCGTGGGAAACTTGATATGACATCGATAGAAGGACTGACTGATGATACTTATGGTGATCCAGGGATTTTTGCTGGTAATCTAAAAGATAGTGAAATCTATAAGCGAGTCACCATGGAAGCAGATGAGCATAAGTACATGCCGCCATCTGGCCCTGTGATGAGTTATGATGAGATTAAACTATTAGAGTGGTGGATACTTAGTGGTGCATCATTTGAAAAGGATCTCAGGCTGATGGAAGTTAGCCCAGAGATGAAAGAGTTTTTCTTAGAAAAGTATGGTATAGACCTACGGCGAAAGACATTCTATGAGAAAGTTAATGTGGAAGCTGTAGCACAAAGTATTATAGATGATATAAAAGAAAATGATTTTAACATCAGTCTATTAGCTTCGACTAATAATTTTGTCGACGTATCGAGAGTCGGGCATGATGACCTCGTTACTTCAGTGCAGCTGAAAAGATTACTACAAGCGAAAGAACAAATCACATGGTTGGATCTGGGAGCTACCTCGATCAATGATGATGATGTTCAGACGATTGTCCAATTAAAGAATCTCACAAAACTTAAGTTACAGAAGACTTCTATTTCTGATGAATCATTGCGGCTTATTGCGGATAATCTAAACCAGCTGAGTGTACTCAACATATATGGTACTAAGATTACTGACCAAGGCTTAGATTATTTATCTAATATGGCTTCGCTCAAACAACTGTTTATCTGGCAAACACAAACGACCGCAGCGGGTATCAACAGACTAAAGAGTGCACTGCCAGATATAGAAGTCGTCTCGGGACTTTAATGTTCGAATCAAGGATTAGTCTACGCACACTTTAACTTACCTATATTTGGCATAAAGAAATCGAACAATTATTATAAGCTACTGTAATACACTATATTAGAAGACTTCTATCATTAATCATTAAATATGATATCATGAATACAATGCTGATGGTAACTGCGGAAACTCAAGTTTCTGACATTCAGAAGATATTTTCATTACAGCAGAAGAACCAATTTAAAGTCGGAGCTTCTACAGTTACTGAAAGAAAAGCAAAACTGACTAAGCTTCATAAAGCTATCATGGCTTATAGACCTCAGATTAAAGAAGCCCTTTATCTTGATTACAGAAAACATCCCAGTGAAGTAGATCTGACAGAGATATATCCGATCACCAGCGAGATAAAGCATGCTAAAAGTCATCTGGACCGATGGATGAGAAATCATCGTGTGTCGACTCCCATAGCGATGATGGGCTCGAGTTCGCACATTCGGTATGAGCCAAAAGGAGTAGTGCTGATCACATCACCATGGAATTTTCCATTTAATTTGACCTTTGGTCCATTAGTATCAGCCATAGCTGCGGGTAACTGTGTCATCTTAAAGCCATCTGAAAACACCCCTCACTCTTCTGCATTAATGAAGAAGATAATTTCTGAAATTTTTAATGAGGATGAGATCGCAGTGACAGAAGGAGGCATAGAAACTTCTAAAGAGTTGATGAAGCTTCCTTTTAATCACATATTTTTCACAGGTGCGCCAAGCATCGGTAAGATTGTCATGAAGGCAGCAGCTGAGCATCTGACATCTGTTACTTTAGAATTAGGCGGGAAGTCGCCCACTATTGTCGATGAGACCGCGAATATTGATACAGCAGCCAGAAGAATAGCTTGGTCTAAGTTTATGAATAACGGACAGATATGCATCGCTCCTGATTATGTATTCGTACATGAATCTAAAAAAGACGACTTTTTATCTGCCGTGAAGAAATATTTGAAAATGTTCTATACTGAAGATGCTTCTAAAGAATCGTCCTATGCTCGCATCGTCAATCAAAAACATTTTGATCGAGTGAAAAGCTACATTGATGATGCTTTTTCTAAAGGTGCCAATATAGAAGTAGGCGGAAAATTTGAAAAGGATCAGGACTACATAGCTCCAACTGTGATGACGAATGTACCGCATGATTCTACTCTTATGACGGAAGAAATATTTGGGCCAGTGATGCCTGTATTTACTTTTAAGAATATTAATGAAGTGATCAATGAAGTGAATTCTAGAGATAAGCCATTAGCGCTTTACATCTATAGTAAAAGCCGAAAAAATATCAATCAAATTCTCAGTAATACAAGAGCTGGCGGTACGTGCATCAATCATAATGCAGTTCACTTTTTCAATACTAATTTACCATTTGGAGGTTCTAATAACAGTGGAATAGGTAAAGCTCATGGATGGCATGGATTTGAATCTTTTTCAAATGCCAGAGGTGTGCTAAAACAGCATATGCCTAATGCATTAGAAATGCTGATGCCACCGTATACTGATTTTAAACAGAAGTTGATAGACTTGACCATCAAGTGGTTTTAGATGATGTAAAAAGCCATAATAGGGTATTTTTTTACTTAATGTAGTGTGGTTAAAAATGAAATATACGTCTGTATTTCAATATTCTATGCATTATTATAATTTTGTATATGTTAGATTATAAATCTATCAAGTTGACATTAATTACAGTAAAGTTTAACTTAAATTAAATCCATTCTATTCTTCCGTATTTGCACGACGAATGCTCTTTTTGTCATTTTACTACTAAATTTACGAGGTGTTCAAAATTATTAGGCACCCTCAGATTGTAGCCTGTGCCTGTTATTGTGCATGGGCTTTTTTTGTTCCTTTCTGAAAACTGAATCTTACATATTATTCCACTATTTATCTGATAATATAAATCTCTTTCCTTTTTAGACTATCGACTATTGGTTACTATTGGTCTTTATTTATAAATCTAAGTAAGTATGGTAGATATCAAATGGGTTACAGCAAAAGAATATAAAGACATCACCTATAGGAAATGTGATGGAGTAGCGCGCATAGCATTTAATAGAACTGAGGTAA
>Ga0209187_1004688_pt1 | contig 10147 bp, 11 predicted proteins | sample BantaG_FD_187430 | JGI IMG/M metagenome (GOLD analysis project Ga0209187, IMG submission 187430) | Marine algal microbial communities from Bantry Bay, Ireland - BantryBay_4 metaG (SPAdes) (version 2) | ecosystem: Host-associated > Algae > Red algae > Unclassified | place: Bantry Bay, Ireland... | reverse complement strand
GGGGGGGGGGGGGGGGGGTACAGCGGCAGCGGGAGTCGATGGAAGTAGGCAGTGGGCGGCGGGAGGCGGCGTCTCGTGGGCGGGAGGTGGGCGGCTGCCGTGCTCTTGAGCAGGGCGAGATCCGGATCCAATTGAGCCACTGAGAACATCCAGGTCTGGAGTGGGAGTCATGGCGACCGTGAGCTCCACCGGTCGGCGCCGCCAGACACCACCGGCCAGGTGCACCTGGCCAGTAAAAATGGAACGACGTCGATGGCAGTCTGTCTCTGTCCCAAGAAAGCCGTGCGACTAGCTGTCCTCTGGCCCGCTGTGGCTCGGTGCGAGCGCTTCCCGAAGCAGGTGAGTTCTCCTACTTTCGTCGTGTCGAAGCCGATGGTCGCTGTGACTCACTGCCACTGGACAAGGCGGTGGTATCAAGATGAGGCAATGCTGCTTACGTACGACCACTTGAACGGCCTTGGCATTGTGCATGGCGCTGCGACTGGTCAGTTGAGCAGTATGATTGAGCGCGCTGCTACCGGACGCATCTTGGGCTGATGCATGCCGTACACGGCCCACCGCATCTTCTCTTCGTTGTGGGTCATCGCCCTCACTACTGCAGCTGACGGGATCCTATCACACAGCACCGCACACAGACCCGGCGGTCGCTCAGCCTCGAGCGCATACGGCTCGTCCATGACCACCGATAAAAATCGACGCACGGGCCCATGGCTTCCCCGGCGGTCGTTCTCGGCACAGGCGGCGCTCTGAATTTCATCGTCGGCCGAAGGAGGGCGCCAGCAGCACGGCGTCCTGTGCGGGTACGGGGTGGGGCTACGACACTCGCAGCCCAAAAGCAACGGCACCTGTGCGACGGTTGCGGTAATTGGACAAGCCACGACTACCCAACACCTGTGCGACTGTTGCGAAGTGTCGGCAAGCCACCACACCGCGGAAGCCCCACTGCCGCGCCGAATGAGGTGGCTGTCTGAACTCCGTCGGCGGAGACGGCAGCGGTGTCCATCCATGGCTGGGGCGCCATTGCGCCTCGCAGTGCGGTGACGCAACAACAACACAGTGGGCGGAATCAATCATCGCTGCTGCCGACTCTAGTGGGCTCCAGCGGGTGCGACGGCGTCGGCAATGACGTCAGCAACCACCAGACCGCCGCACGCCGGGTAGCAGGGGGGCGGAAGTGCCTCGACGCCTGTGCCCGGATGGTATTACGTGCCAAGACGGTGGGAGAGCTTGGGCATGACGCAAATTACTGCCCGGCAGATGAGGAAAGGATGAACACAAGTATGTAGCGAGCTATACCTCGAAGCCGACACAATTGGTACAAACAACAGCGGCCACACCTATGTTGACAAAAGCGGTAAGGACCAAGACGACAGAAGAGAAAAGAACAACACAATATCAGAGAGAAACATACAAAAGGGAAAACACGGAGTGGACGCTCACACAGCGTCGTTGGTAATCAAAATCCACACGCTGACCTCCTCCTCCGACACTTCCCGCTTGGCGAGGAGCACCAGCCCCGGGGCGCGCCCCTCCTGGCCACAAAACCAGTGTAGCACCCGCCCCTCCTCCATTGTCGTCAGCTGCTTGATAGACAGCTGCACGAAGCCCATGAGCTTGGGGTCGACAGACGGCCGGTGCTGGTACACCTCTAACCGCATGTGCTTGGCGTCGTCGCCCGCAAACAGCTCCGCACTTGACACGCGGGCGGGCTTGAAGTCCTGCCCGCCCGCCCGCAGTGGCTCGGACCGGTAGACGGGTGTCCAGCGGGCCTTCTTGAGCCCCCGGTTGAGCACGAAGAACGTCTTGGCTTTGGGTTTGGCCGAACGGTCGTACCGCACGTACACGTTGACGGGGCGTTCGGCACCGAGCGGCCGCACCACGTCGCCCGACAGGATGAGCCAGCTGTCCTTGTGCCGGTTGATGCTGTCGAGCTTAACGACTTTGCACTGCCCCGCTGCAATGACGATATCCCACAGAGTACACTGGCCCTGCGCCATATGCACCTGCTTCTTCATGCCGCCTTTGCCGTACACCTTGACGAGGAGCTCCCGGTCCATATCCCGCTCCGGATTGCACGGGAAGACAAACTTCTTGACGAAGCGAGGGAAGTGTGTGTTGACAAGCGTCTCGGTGCGGCCGAGCTCCGCCCACGGCGACCGCTCGTTCTCACGTATGAGGACGACGCAAAAGGGGTCGCTGTTAGAGAAGATATCGGTCTTGGGAAGGAACTGGCACTCGATGCTAATCTCCATCGGCTGCGTGTAGAGGGCGTCAACGTACTGGCGGATGCTCTCAGAGTTGCCGCCGGTGCCGATAAACTCAATCATCAGCTGCACGGGCTTTGGCGCCTCCTCCTCCAGGACCGTCCCAACAGCAGGAGTCTCGCCGGCCGGAATGTCCTCCAACCGCGTCACGGTGCGGGTCAGCACGTGCTTATCTGCGGTCAGGTCCTCGGGCTCGGCCGCCTCGGCGCCGCCGGCGTCGCTGAGGCCGTCGTCCAAGAGGCTCGCCGCGCTGTGCACGCGGGCCATTTGAAAGCTTGATGCGGAACCGACCGAGGAGCGTTGCCGACGCAGGTTACCGCTGCCGCCACCGTGGCTCGACTGCGTCCGGAAGCTACTGCGGCTGCTGCGGCTGCTGCGGCTGCTGCGGCTGCTGCGGCTGCTTCGCCGCAATCCGCCGCCAGCTGACCCGCCATAGCCGGCAAAGCCCTCCAGGTGACCGCTGGGGGTGCGCTTGCCCATCGAGCCGGGCCCGCCCGACGTTGGGGGCGCCTTGGTGCCCGCGTCCGTCCCGCCCCCATCCGATGTGGCGTGGCCGGCCTCGGGCGGGGGGGGAGCTCCACCACGCTCGCTCGCGTGGTCCCCATCGCTGTGAACGCTGATCGAATCGAACAAGTCCGACAGGTTGGATTGACTCGCCATGGTCACTAGCCACTCGGGGGGGGGGCGCAAGGGGGGAGAGAAGAGGACAAACGACGAGGGTGGGAAAGTGGGGAGTGACGAGACCGCGGCGAGGCCCGTTGTGGACACGGGGATGACTTAGCGTGCGTTGAAGCGCGGGAGGGCAAGACCGAGGCACGGCCGGCAGGCGAGGAGCACGTCCAGCACCGCCCCCAACCACCCAGCGTCCAGCCGGGCCACTGTCGAGAAGTTCCGCACTGCCACACACCGAGACCGAACACAGCTCGCCACTGGGCGCACGCCGCGCGCCGCTGCGGTCGCGTACGCGCGCCTGTCGGGGGCAGCGCCAGGTGCCACGCGAGTGGCGGGAGTACTCCCGCAACACGGGGGAAGGCGCGACTGGCACCACGCTTGGCACACTTGCCCGAAGCCGAGCACCCAAAGCGTTGCTTCAAAACGACACATGTAACAGGGCCAAAAGGGGCGGCGTTCGAAGCACAGGCGTTAGGCTCCTGTATGTATACATAGGCATGACACGCGTCGACCGTTCTGGTGCCCAGCAGACCCCGGTTGGTGAGTGGACTGCGCTCCTGACAGCGGCAAGAAGCGGCGACCGATAACGTTCCCGTTGCTTATGTGCAGTGACACTAATTTGTGACTCTAACTACGCCTCTGACGATCGGGACGAGCAAAGAGGATTGAGGCCCGTTCGCAGAAGCTGTGCAGCTGCGTCCATGCATGCACCAATCTGCGAAAGAACTATGCGCAGCGTGCAGCTGCGGAAAGTAATTTTTCAATTTGGAACACCAAGTATGTTATGGTGTGCCCTCGTCGCCGACAGCACATGGGCACTGGCTGAGAGACGTGGCCACATACCCTGCACAGTGGGGCTTAAACCACGTGCCTGGAAGATCTGCATTTCCGTGTAAATGGCTTGCACAAAGGCGTGCAGAAATCCTGCAATCGTCGATTCTGACCCTTCCAGAGCGTGTGCGCTGTACAGAACCTTTGTAGAGCGATGCCCCTGGGCTATAAAGACGTTGCCCAGATCCCTTTTCTACACCTTTCGTACCGCAGTGGAGGTATCTATGAGTATGAAAAACACGAGACCTGGCCTCCTCTTCATGCGCACGGGGCGCCCACAAACGTGTTTCTTGTGTGCAAAATTCTTGTACCTCGCACACTGAGTTCATGCAAGCGCGTTTGCACAAGCAAGTGCAGAAATTCTGTATCTTGATCCGTTGATATGCAGAAATTCCGAAAACGTGATGCATTTTTTGTGCACGAGTCGGTGCTGCCGTGCAGAATTCTTGCACGCCACCGGTCCGCCGGTCGGAGGGAAGCGCAGCGCGACCTTGGTTGTTCTTTCTTGCACGTCTTTGGCGACACCACTGGCACCGTTTCTGGCTCCAGCACCGGCGCCCAGCATCGCTCTTCAGCATTCCGCCCGATGCTCGTCTCGTCCACCCCACCCCCCATGGCACGACCTGCCAACGACCACTCCCACAAAACTCAACAATCAAGCGTCAACGGGCCTCCCACCGTCGATGTCCCACTCTATCCGCTCCGAGTAGGCGCGACGCAGGCGCTGGAGCAGCGCCGCGGCCGCGGTGCAAACATCCTCCCCGTTGACTGAGCCACCCGTCGCCCACTTAGCAAACGGGTACGACTTGGTGCGCTGCACAAAGAGCCGAAGAACGGCTGCCTGCTCGAGCAGGAGGGCGTTGACCTCCGCCGCCGATTTGGGACCCTCGCCCGGCAGGGCTGCCACCGCCTCGCACGAGCTGTATACAGCGGGGCGAGAAAACACCAACGGCAGCAGCTCGGGCGGGGGGAAGAACGAGGGAAGAGCAGCCAGTCGCGCTCGTCTCTGGAGTTGAGCCGTTGACGCGGGGCGCTCAGACTCGGCCGACGATGCCGACGCTAAACCCAAACCAAGTGACGCGGGGGGCGACCCATGCCGGTCCGCACCAAACATCCCGAGTGCGCTGTCATCGTCGCTTGAAGCAGACGACAGCGGGGTCGTGGCTGAGGCGGCACCCCGCAGGTCACCATCGGCGTCAGCCGGGCTTTCGCCTCCTGCGGAAGCCACCACCCCCGCCGCGACGGCAGCGCGCATAGCAGCGGCTCGACGAGCGGCAGCGTGCTCCACGACCGCGCTCTTCTCGCCGCCGTTTAGGCGGCCACAGACACAGGCGACGATGACACGTTGCCGCCTGCGCAGGCCCCGTCGAAGAGCTTCCTTCTTTCCCCGGACCTTGGTGCCGTCAGCACGTTGCCGCGCCGTCCCACTGACGGCGACGACCGGCTTGAGGGAGTGCAACGAAATTTTCAGCTCATCCCCGCCGTCCACGTCCTCAAGCTCCAGCTCGGCGTCGTTGTGACCCAGTGATCGTATTTCCTCAAAGTCCGCCGTCCCGTCCCGGCCAAACGCCTTCCAGCACTTGCATACACGGATGACCTCCGTGAAGACGAGGGCCGACGGGTGCGAGCGGGGGGTGGAAAAATGGATCGTCGCCTGCTGCACAGCCGCCATGTTCGACAGCAGCTCAGCCGGGGACGCGCTGTTGCCATGGTTGTGCAAAAAGCGGCCGACTCCGCGGAGGTGCCCCTCCATGTTGTCGTCGGACACAAGGGCCACCCCAGACCGGGCAACCCCAAGCTGGATCTGCATGTGGGCAATGGGTGCATGGAGGTAGAGCGTTGCCACCTTCGTGTCTTTTGTAACGGGGTCCAGCGGCTTAACGTCTTCCCACAGCGGGCCGAGAAGAGAAGCGGCCAGCTGCGCGGCGGCGGCGCCTCCCGCTCGTGCCACCGCGTCTGGTCCCGTCAGGGCCTCGCGCCACGAGGCATTCATGAGCTGGGTCAGCTGCAACATGATGAAAAAGGCCGGGTCCAAGTGGTTGGAGTATATATCGGGGTGGACGACCGCCGCCGCCACGAGCTCCCGGAACTCTCGGAGGTACAGGCTCCCCAGACATCCCTTTCCGGCAATTGCCAGAAGCACCCGCCGTGCCTTGTCCTGCAAGCCCTCGGGTTGGCATGCCAGGATGAACAGAACGACGCGCTTGGCAATGTTTCCCGTACAATGCAGCACGGGGAGCTGAAGAGCGACTGGGACACCCCGCAGCGGCGAGTAGCCACGTACACCGCCGGCCAGCCGACGACAGCCATTTAGGGCCTCCGTGAGCGTGCTGGCGGCGATAGGGTAAATGGCCTGCACGGGTGTATTGGCCGTGCGGCAGCCGGCGGTGTGGCAGTAGAGGATGCCAGTGCCCTCAACGGCTTCGGAAGAGAGCGGAATGAGCCGCTTGCACGTCGGGCAGGGCGTAAAAAGGTCACCGTCGGACAATGTGAATGCACCCTTGGCGCGGACGCAGAAGTTGGCAAGCGCCCAGACGGCCATCTCCCACTGGCCGCCGACCACGTCGACGTCTCGGTCGTCACCACCGGTGACGTGGCGGCTTGGGCGGAGGAAGTGCACCAGCCGGCAGCCGACGCACACGGGGCACCGACCGGCGTCGCTACCACCCGTAAGGCCCCAAAGTCCATGGATCATGCAAAAGTCGGCTACACGTGGGGATGCAAAAGCATGCGGATGGGCAGAGCACAAGGCGCGAAAGAGCAAAGCCGGAGCGGTTAGTGGATGTACGCCTTTCACTCGTACGACGCACGATTCCCCATCCGCCCTCCATTGTTGAATCTCTCTTCAGGCGGCAACCAGCCGCCGCATTCCCTCATCACACGTACCACACACATGGATGGACTGGTACAACCGTAGTGGCTGCCTTGCGTCACCGATTCTGGCGACCTGTCCCGACTGAGAGCCTTCGGACGCGGCCGTCACTGGGATGGTGAAGCCTTCCGAGTTAAGACGCTTGAGGGTGTCCCTCACATGCGCCCATATGCCCCGGTCGACCTCCTTCTCCCCAGACAGCACGTACACAATCGGTGTTAGGTCCGTACGCCCGTGCGCAAGCAGCGGAGAGGACAGAGAGACGGTCAGCGCCGTGAGCTGGCGCCGCTTGATGGTCCCCCCGTCGGCCGCAAAAGTGATGACGGCCGGTGGGGCGCCAGCGACCCGGCTGGCGGTGGCTCCTGCAACAGCAGCCGAGTCCACCGCCCGCTGCAGCGCTGCTTGTGCGTCAAAGCCGACAGCCAAGATCTTGACCGGGTCGCTGGTGTCGGTGTCCTCTAGGTACGACTCGGCCTGCACCTGGAGCGCGGCAAGCGCCGCAGGATCGTCCGGCACCGCGGCATAGCACCCCTCCGTCTCTGCGTCGGCGTTGAAAAAGTGGATGCCCCCGTCCTCGTCCTCCGACACGTCCTCCTCGAGGAGCTCGCCACGGCCGCCTTCGTCGCCGCTCGACGGTGTCCGTTCTTCCCAGTAGGTGTTGGTGTGGCTCCTAAGACGCTTCTCCAAACCCCACTGGTTCCGGTACCGTCGGATGCCCGACGCACCGCTCCCGTCAATGTAGTCCCACCGCATCAGCCCCCCCAGCGCCGAGCGCGTAAAAAAGAAATGATCAATGCCGTCCCGCTCGAATGCCTGTCGTCGCTCCTCCCGTAGCTGCGAGCGCGTGGGGAACAGGTGCATTTGGGAGAGACCATGCGAGAGGCGCAAGCGGCCTGCCCGCGAGCCCCCGTCGCGAGCGCCGTGCTCAACCCAGGATCGAGTGCGGGCGACGGAACCAGCAGAGTGCCCCCCATGCAGCAATGCTGGCCACCGTGCTCGGGCAGCCGCCTCTCCCCTCTTCTTGTACAGGCGCGCGCCGGTCGCCGACAATCGCCGCGCGATGGCCTTGTGGGCGGCCACGTAGACACTGTCATCCCGCACGCTGCGATGCTCAACCAGCGGCACGTTCCCGTTGGAAATGACCCCCCCACTGGCCTTGACAGCGGCCACTGCGCGCTTACCAATCTTGTTGATATTAGCGGAAGTCAGCGCTTGGCCTTCGACAAAGCCCCGAAAGGAAGACCACCCCTCCCCCGTGGACCAGGCACCTGGTTGACCCGCACACGCAGAAGCCACGTAGGAGACTGACGGGCGCGCCCCGGAGCAGCTCAGGTAGGCCGCCGGTGACAAGTGAGGAAGCGCCCTTACGTACACCTCCAGGGGCGGCATCCATGCCAGCGCCCTCACTACCACCACCGCCGACAAGCGCTCAGCGTCGTCCGAGAAGCCCAACACGGGCCCGCGGATGAGCCAGCGCCTACAGGTAGTTCCTCCGTGGGCGGCGCAGCGGTACGGGGCGACGCACCCAAGCGGGTCAGTGGTGGCGGCCGCTGCCGCACAGGTGGGCGCCTCGACTTCAGACAACTCGATCACCCGAAACGTAGGGGTTTGGCGCTTTCTCCGACCTTGGTTGGCTGAGAGGTACTGCCCCCCCTCGCTGCGCGCCCGCGTTGGTGCCGCACCGGCGGCGCCATCGGGGAGGGGGGCGGCCGCACCGATGCCTCCAGCCGGGGGTGACGCCCCCGACGCGTCAGACAGATCGTCCTCATCAGTTGAAGAATCGGGCATGGGTGGGAGCAGGGGATACTCTTAGGAGTGTGGGGCGGGACAGTGCACTCCTGCAGCCCAGAAGGGGGGATCACATAAAAGAGGGCGGGTGTGGCGATCGGCGGCAACAACGGTGCGTCTGACGATGACGCTCTGGTGGCCGAGCAATTGCCGCGGGCCAATGAGCCGTATACTTGCAACTCTGTCCGATGCATCTAGAGGACAGTCGGACTAATATGTTCTGTTTTAGTCTCGTGCGGACGGTCTGCGCCAATTTTGCGGCCGTTGGAGCGCTCCAGGCGAGGGAGCAGCAAAAGTTAGCGACTGAGAGGGCTGTGAGAGAATATTGGAGGCCCATCCGCACTTTTTCCTGGGCGTACCCATCGCCCTTTTGAAAAAGAATACCGGTTCCCAAACTCCTCGGCAGCCGACTCTGACTGACAATCTGAGGGCTCTGCTTGTTGTCGTCCACGTCCGTCGACGTCGACACGACGGTCAACACCGCTGCCGTCCTTCTCCCCGGCCATTTCGTCCTCGCGGAACACTCACCCCCCTTCCACCTATCTACCGGCCATTCGTGCCCCCTTGAACCCTGCGCTACTAGATATGTGATGGTAGGGGACGAGAGGGGGGCGTAGGTATCTTCCACGACGTCATTCCTGGCGTCACGGTTGCTGTTTTGGTGGTTGTCGCACAACCGCCGCTTCCCCGCCTCTCCAGGGCCCTTACTGACCCCGCTCCCCTTGCACTTTTCATGGCTGACCCCCCCACTAGGAATGGCACATCATCAGCATCTGCATTGCGTATTCCTCCGCTGGTGTGCCTGAGCTGATGTTCGCAACGTCCACCACGATACCGCCGCCCGCCCCTTCTGGCGCCGCCAGACGCCACCGTGCCCACGAGGAAGCACATGCCCCCTTCCCTACAGTTCTAGGCCCGGGCGTCTATGAAGGGCGGCGTGGCCGGCGGCGAATCCGTCACGACCGCCTCGCCCGTCAAGAGGCCAGACGGCGCCTGCGTCGGTGCCACCCCGATCGGTCTCCACCTCTTGTTGGAGCCCGCCTCGGTTGGGACTGAGGACGGCCGCAGAGAAAGCGACGGCGCGCTGCAGGCGTCAATGACAATGCCGCATTTTTTGCCGGTCGCGTCCATCGGAGTCCGGGACGCCGTCGGGCGGCTGGACGGGATGGGGGCGTCTGTCGGGCGGGGAGCGGGAGTGCGTGAAGCCGCCGAGCGGCGAATGGCGATGGGGATGAGCGTCGCCGTCGGGCGGCGCGTTGGCGGCGATGGCGTTGGCGGACTCGTGGAGGGAGTGACAGGTCACCGTCTGGGTGTTGGCGTCGGCGGCGGTGGCGACGGTGGCAACGGGGTCGACCGCCGACGACTTGGCGGAGTGGCCGACGACGCTCTCACCCCCCCGTACTCACGAGGGTGGTGCAATGGCCGCCTCTCTGTCGGTTCTCGTTGATGCCATCCTCCTTGCGCGATTGCTGGTCGTGAGATCAGAGCCGCTGCCTTTCCCCGCCGCCCGGTGCGGCGTCGCCGCCGACGCGGTCACCACCGCGGTCCACGCGTTTTACGCGACGGGGCGGTGGCCGCTTGGGCGGGTGACAGTGGGTCCTTTCTTGGACGCTTCTGGGACACTGCCGGCGGCGGAGGCGACGCCGATCGGCGGGCGACCGAGGCGCACCTCTTTGCGGTCACCCTAGTCGGGGGGGGGGTCAACACTGTCGGCCTTTCC
>Ga0209187_1004687_pt1 | contig 10156 bp, 7 predicted proteins | sample BantaG_FD_187430 | JGI IMG/M metagenome (GOLD analysis project Ga0209187, IMG submission 187430) | Marine algal microbial communities from Bantry Bay, Ireland - BantryBay_4 metaG (SPAdes) (version 2) | ecosystem: Host-associated > Algae > Red algae > Unclassified | place: Bantry Bay, Ireland... | reverse complement strand
AATATGAATCGGTACCTCCATCAGTATTGGCCTCGTATGAAGTGATTTGGGCAAATAGCTGTTTATTATTAGTTTTCTTTAAATGCTCAAAGACTGGTACGATTTCATCCTTAATAAAATTAAAAATAGACTGCTCGCTATTGGTATAAAGCATTTCTTTGATATCATCTATGTGATTATTGACCCTAAAGATCAATTCTTCATAGATAGGAAGTTCTTTAGTTTTACTAGCGTCAGATAATATTGATCCTATAACCGATAACTGGATAATCAAATCTTTTTGAATGGCCGAATTGCGCGCTTGAGAGGATTTTTTTATATCTACCTGACCATATAGTGGATATACATCTTTAAAAGCAATTTCTTTAAATGTTGGTTGCAAGCCCTGAATGTCATCTTTTAAAAAAAGTTTTGCCTCTTCTTCAAAACGCCAATGTACCGATGAATGTACCGAAGTACATTCATGCTGTATAATGGCATCGATAAGATTCTCTTCCTCTATTTTAGAACGCATTACAGCCGAAACGATATAGGGCATTATATCATCTAATTTTTTTGCATTTACACTGTTCAGCTCGTTCTTGTTGGTCGAGGTAAGTTCTAATACCCCGAGTAAATTTCCATTTTCCGCTATCGGGGCGAATATGGCACTTTTAAAGCCTAACTCCTTTAGGTTTTTATAAGGCGCAGCGCCTTTAGATATTTTAAAATACTTGTCTACGTCAGAAATGGCGAAATACGATTTGTCGTGTAACAGTGCTGTATACGAACTCTGACAGAGCACATTTTCACAATTTGCAGTCTCTTCATCTTTCAGGATTACACTTTCAATACTATTTGCATCAACCTGCTCAAATTTGTCCTCTTTTGGGTTATAGGTCACAAATCCTGATTGAAGATTTTTTATTCTGAAGAAAGATTGAAATGTTTGACTTAGATGTTCCATAAAACCGGAACTCTTTCGTTTGTTGGCAGAAATAAGACTCGATTTAATTTCAGAAATGGATTGTTCTACAGTAACATCGAACATATTCGAAATAACAAAACCTTTTGAAATAAAGCTCCCGGCCGGAATTTTCTCTTTCCATAGTTCTATATTTTCATAATTTTCTAACAGCTCATCTACATCATCCAGGGTCAACTCTTTTGCTTTATCGGTAGGTATCAATTCCAAAAAATCAGCATTATACAATATTCGATAATGGTGCAGTACACCTTCCGCATCGGGTATATCATAAAAGTAGGGTCTCGAAAAATCAAGTTTGAAGCCGTAGTAAAATTTAAGTACTACCACAGCGGCCATTATATAATCTAAACCCTCCTCTTGGTTTCTGATCTTGGGCTCAAAGTTAGGCCCGGCATCCTCCAATATTTTCTGAAACCGTTCTGATGGGTTAAAAATTACATTGCCATACGGCAACGAGGCTGCCTTAATCTCATTTTTTCCTAAAATATCGGCAAAAGAATCTTCAAAAATAATACTGATTACCTCCTTGTGAGTTTCCAGTAAAGTTAAATCGGTAAACCCTTCGCGAAGTTCCGGATAAGGTGCCTGAGCATTGAGAACCCGTTTGGCCTTTGTATTTAAATAAGAGTCATCGCTTTTTACCATTTCGTCGTAATAGTTCAATAATTTATTGAAACTGATTACGCGCTGTATCGGCATATTCTCAAAATTCTCTAAAGGCATAGTTTTCATTAGTATGCTTTTCTACTATAAAATTACAAAACTGAAAATACAATTTTGTTAAAGGAAAATCTATAAGGTAAAGCATGATTACCGATATTTATAAAAAATTAGTCAATGTCGTCACGATTTCGGTTAACAAGAGCATATAAACAAGCCAAGGTGATACCTTTTGATGCTACTTCAAAATTTATCCTCTTTAGCGATTGTCATAGGGGAGACAACAGTTTTGCAGACGATTTTGCCAACAACAGAAACATCTATTTTCATGCGTTAAAACACTACTACAATGAGGGGTTTGATTATTGTGAATTAGGCGATGGTGACGAGTTATGGGAAAACATACATTTTCAATCTGTTTTTGAAGCGCACAAAAATGTTTTTAAGCTTTTAAAGCAATTTCATTTGAAAAAACGCCTACACATGATTTGGGGTAATCATGATATGGTATACAAAGACCCAAACTATGTAAAAAAGCACTTGTCCCATTACTTTGACCCTGTAGACGAATGTGAAAAAGAACTTCTAGAAGGTATTACCTATCATGAGGCTATTACATTAAAACACAAAGAAACCCAGCAAGAGATTTTCCTTACCCACGGCCACCAAGCTGACTGGTGGAACTATAATTTTTGGCGCTGGGGGCGTTTTTTGGTTCGTGTACTTTGGAAACCCTTACAAGTATGGGGTATTGCCGACCCAACCAGCCCGGCAAAAAATTATACAGAATTGCGAAAAGTAGAACGTCGTTTAAAAAAATGGATTTTAGAAAATAATTCTCTTATTACCGTAGTTGGCCATACGCATAGACCACGTTTTCCAGAGCCCAACGACATTCCCTTATTTAATGATGGTAGTTGTGTGCACCCAAGAAGCATTACGGGTATAGAAATCGAAAATGGTAAGATTTGTCTAATTAAATGGCAGATTTCCACTACTGATGATGGTACATTGCGCGTAGTTCGCGTAATGCTCGAAGGCCCGCAAAAATTAACCGATTATCAAAAGAAAGCTTAGTTGATAATCTTACCCTCTTTAGTAAACTCAACATCCATTTTTTTGCCATCTTTTATCAATTCCACATCGTAAAACATGCCTTTAGAGTGGTGATTTACTTTCTCGACTTCGACCACTTTATACTGCCAATAGCTATCGGCAAGAATATCTAGAACCACCTGTGGCAGTTTCTTGGTCTTTATGCTTTGTTCGGTCTCGATCCATTTACCTTCGGGGCTAAAGTCTGCCCTATAATGGTTGCCGTCTCTTTTAAAATGAGATTCATAATTACCATTTTTATCTACTCTCCAATCTGGGTCGTTCTCCCCTGAGTATTTTTTCTGAAAAGATTCTTTTACCGCTTCAGGAGTTTGGCCTTTTATATGGCATCCGAAGAAAGACATACTCAAAATTAATATCGCCGTTAATCTTATCATCTTCCTCATAACCATTTCTTTATAGCTGTTACTTAATAGAATTTACAAATATAGTATATGCATACTTTTTGTTTCACTTAGTTACCAATTGTGTTATAATTTTTAGGGTATGAGCTAAATAGCTCGTGTACATTACACTATTTTAACCCATGACCTGGTTCAGAAAAACATTTGTTCTGGTGAAAAACTTAACGCAGAAAGGGAACGATCGGACGTTCCCTTTTTTTAATTCGCTTTGTTGCACTTAGCCATATTCTAAATATATAAAATTATGTAAAATCGAGTACCTAAGTGATAAAGCCCTCCGAGAATTCTTTCAGATTAAATAAGTGACAAAATGAAAAGCAGTCCAATTTTTAAAATAGCTGTGCTATGCATTTCGATAGTGCTTATCGGCTTGCTTTTTATTCAACTAAGAGCGAAATCAACCGTAGCTTCTTTTTTAGATAGAAAAATTCCAGCACATATCAATTTAGAGTATGATGACTTGGCAATAAATATACTTGCAGGCGAGATACAATTTTCAAATATAAATTTGAATATTAGAGACAGAGACACTACCCTAAACCATACTTCAATTAGGGTAAACGAACTTACTTTTGAGGGTTTAAGTCATTGGCAATTTTTTTTTAAAAATACGATTAAAGCAAGCTTGGTATCAGTTACAAAGCCACAATTGGAATACTATCCGTCTAAATCGTTTCGCAAAGAAACCGATAAGCCTCAAGGATTGGTAAAGTTGTTAAAGAACATCGAAATCGAAAAAATAGCCATTACGAATGGTAGTTTTAAAATGTGGCAACAAAAAAACGATAGCATTCTGGTTAGTGCCAGAGATATCAATTTTGTGCTTAATAGCGGTAAAACGAATCCTGAAATCATTCAACAAAAAATACCGCTCACCTACGACGGCTATAACTTTTCTGCAGCTGAAATTTTTGTAGATCTTGGATCTTATGAATCAGTAAAAGCAGACAAGCTAAGTATCTCAGAAACGAATGCCGAGCTTACCAATATGGTGCTCAAATCTAAATATTCGAAAGCAAATTTATCGAATATTATTCCGAAAGAACGCGATCATATAGAATTGAAAATTCCGAAATCAAATTTAAAGAAAATTGACTTTGGTTTTGAAGAAAACCGCTTTTTCTTTTCCTCTCAATTTGGTCTCATAGAGAACCTTGATCTGATTGCGTATCGTGATAAATTGGTCGAAGATGATTTTACCTTTAAAAAAATGTACAGTTCAATGCTACGCGAACTTCCTTTAAATCTTACTATAGATAGTTTGGCATTGGTTAATAGTAAAATAAAATATGCCGAAAACCATAAAAGAGAAACCAAAGCGGGAAGTTTATTTTTTGATGATGTGAATCTAAAATTAAAAAACATAAGTAACACATACCCTAAAGGAGGGCAAACTATAGCTACTGCAGAAGGGAAATTAATGGGCAGCGCGTTAATCACCTTAAACTATAGTTTTGATGTGAGCGATAGTCAAGATGGGTTTACCTTGGCTGGTACCGTTCACCAATTAGAAGGAGAGAAAATAAACTCGTTTTTGAAACCAATTCTAAACGCTCAAATTAAAGGCGAAATTAACGAACTATATTTTACAACTACCGGGAATAGAAACGCTATAAAGGGTGATATGAAAATGAAATACGCCAACCTTAAATTCGAGCTGTTGAAAAAAGACAGACTTAAGATAAATAAACTGCTCTCGGCAATTGGCAACCTATTTATCAACGATGGTTCTGACACCGATACACAGGGCTATCGCTACGGTACCATTGATGTGGAAAGAGACAATACAAAGTCGTTCTTTAACTATATTTGGATTGGCACTCAAGACGGAATCATCAGCACCCTGACCGGCGACGGGGAAAAAAAATAGTAATGAGTTTAATTATGGAAAAAACTAAGATAAAACGAAGACCTTATAAGAAGAAGCGCTACGTGGTACCCATTACGATTGTAGCAGTACTTGTTATATTGCGTTTACTGCTTCCATTTATTGTAAAAAGCAATATTAACAGCGTGCTTTCAGATATTCCAGGGTATTTCGGTGCCGTTGATAACATTGATATTTCCCTGATTCGCGGTGCCTATGTAATTCATGACCTTTATTTAAATAAAGTTGATGCCGGCTCAGAGGTGCCATATATTAAATTGAAAAAAGCAGATATTTCAATAGAGTGGAAAGCATTGTTAAAAGGTGAAATCGTTAGCGAAATCATTATGACAGAACCTACGTTTATTTATGTATTTGAAGATCAGCAAACCGAGGATGAAGCAGAATTTGATGACTGGACCAAAGCTTTGACCGAACTGGTGCCAATAGATATCAACCACCTAGAAATTATAAACGGTAAAGCGGCTTTTGTTGAAGTTACCGCCGAACCCACTATTGATTTAAATTTGCGTAACGTTAATCTAACTGCGGACAACCTTCGAAACATAATCTTAAAGGAACGCAACTTACCTTCATCAGTACAAGGCACTGCAGTTTCTATCGGGAACGGAGAAGTTAAGTTAGAGGGACGCATGAATCTGGTAAAACAAATACCTGATATGGATGTTTCTTTCTCTTTGGAAAATGCCGACGTTGCCGCTTTGAATGACTTTACCAAATACTACGCAGGAATCGATTTTGCAAATGGCAATTTTAATCTCTACAGCGAAATTGCGATTGCGGATGGTTTTTTAAAAGGATACATTAAGCCCTTACTTAAAGATTCCAAGCTCATTGAAAAGGAAGATAAATTCTTTGAAAAACTATGGGAAGGTTTCGTAGGCCTTTTCAAATTTATTCTAAAGAATCAGAAAACTGACACCTTAGCCACAAAAATACCGATTGAAGGAGATTTAAACGAAGTAAAAACCAAGGTCTGGCCTGCCATTTTCAACGTATTCAAAAATGGTTGGATTACTGGTTTTAAAGGAATTGTTGATAATGATGTTGATTTTGAGGATGCCGAAAACGGCGCAAATAAGGATGACAATTAAAAAGAATATTTACGAAATGTTTTGATATGATAACTCAATCATAATAATAGCTAAAGATTAAAATTGTAATAGCGTTAAAAATAAATCGCATCATAATACGGTGAAAGCCTAATTTTGTTATCGTTGCATCGAACGCATTTAAAATTCGATAATTAGTTAAATCTAAAATAAAATGAAAGCAGGACCAGCATTAATCTGTATACCCGACATAAGTGGTTTTACTCAATTTATGAGTGAAATGGATTTTGAACTTACCTCAAAAGTTATACCATCACTTTTAAACAACATTATCTATTCAAATGAAATAGGGCTAAAAGTATCTGAAATTGAAGGTGATGCAGTACTTTTCTATCGCACCGGAGAGCCACCGGCAATATCAAAACTAGTTGCACAGTGCCAATACTTTTACAAAGAATTTTACAAGCAGTTGGCAGTACTTCGCAAAAAACATAGCGACTCGGACGGGGCCAGTAAAATACCAGATATGCTAGGGCTTAAGATTATACTCCATTACGGTAGAGAGGTTGGTGTTATATCTGTCGGCAAAAGAATTAAGCTAATTGGGGAGGATGTTATCGTTGCACATAAATTTCTTAAAAATAAAGTGCCACATGATGAGTATATTTTAATTTCCGAAAGCTTGGCTTCACAATACAAAAATGCCATTACCGACAAAGATTTTCACTGGGCAAATCTGGAAAAAGAAAGCATCGAGATAGAGCATATGGGCAATATGCTGTTCAATTACATTAATCTAGAACCGTTATCCAAATAGGCGCCTTTCAAGGTTAATATGTCGTATGGGATAAGATAGATTTTTATAGCGTTAAAGCATCCCTTTCCGATTGTGTAATTTTCAATGAATTATTAAAAGAATCAATATGGATAAGAAACAAGGTAAAGAGAAAACTGAATTTGTAAAGGAAGATGGAGAAGCTAAAAGAGAATTCATTTTTCAAAAAAATTCGATAACAAAAACCGGTACATTTATTGTAATCGCATTTTTGGTCATTATCGTAATTGGCTTAATAGCTTCAGGAGTACTCTTTGAGGATTAATCTTCATTTTTAGGTGCTTAGCCGAGATAAATACAATACATGAAGAAACTTCTAAGATACTGCAGTGCGGTACTTATTTTCCTACTATGCAATTCCTGCGCCACTTTTAAACCGCAATACGTGGAGGGCTTACTTTTGAACACTGATTCTAGCAAAAAAATTAAACATACCTTTTACATCGCTTCCGGTGCGGGTAATATTGAGGATGAAAGTGACGAAAAAGCACTCAAGCTACTAGAGTCCTACTTGGCAGATGCACCAGAGAATACTACATTATTATACACAGGAGACAATGTTTCTAGAGACAACGAAGATTGGAACCAAGACAAACTTTTACTTAAACGTCAACTAGATATTACAAAGAATTTTAGGGGCACAACAATTTTTATGCCCGGGGCTAATGAGTGGCGCACCTTCGATACTAACGAAATAGAGCGAGTAGAAGATTATATCAAAGAACTCGATGATGAGAATATCGAATTTTATCCTAAAAATGTTTGCCCGATGGAGCGCAAGGAAATTAACGAAGACCTTGACCTTATAATAGTCGATTCCCGTTGGTTTATATCAAATTGGTCACGTATTAAAGATATTAATAAAAAGTGTACCGATATTGTTACCCGTCGCAGATTTATAGAGGAATTAGAGGGTTTTATTAACGATGGGCAGGACAAAAACATTGTAATCGCTATGCACCACCCTATCATGAGCAATGGCAAGTATGGTGGTAAAGATTCCTTTAAAAGCAATATGAGTCCGCTGCCAATTTTAGGCACATTATTTAATACCGTTAATGAGCTAGGCGCATTTTCTCCAGATCGTTTAAATTCTAGAAGGTACAATTATTTACGTATCGCCTTAAGTGCCTATGCAAAAGCCTCTGACCGTATAACGATTGTTTCTGGTCACGAAGAGAGTCTCCAATATCTTACTGGAGGAGAAATACATCAGATTATCGCAGGTTCGCTAACACGCAAAACCGCTACCCGACGGGCTAAAGACCGTATTAACAGCATCGGTGGAGCCTTAAAATATAATGGGGTATTAACTTACGGAGAAAAAGGCTTTGCTCGGCTAGATTATTTTGACGACGGTTCTTCACAGGTAACTTTTATAGATGAAAATGAAGAAAAGTTCAAAATACCGGTTCTTGATAAACTGAAAAAAAACCAGCAACCTGTTAATTTTAGAAAAATACCTGAAAAAACGGTCAGTGAAGTTGTTTTAAAAGATCTGGATGCTCTCAACAAATCTAATTTCTATAAATTTCTATGGGGCGAACGGTACAGAAAATATTTTGGTAAATCGGTTACTGCACCAGTGGCAATGCTAGATACTTTGTACGGAGGGCTTAAGGTAGTAAAAGAAGGTGGCGGGCATCAATCTTTCTCCCTCCGATTAGAAGACGCCGATGGCAAAGAATATGCAATGCGATCGCTTCGAAAAAACGCTTTAAAGTATCTTAAATTTAAAATTCCCGGCGTTGCCTATACTGAAGATAATTATGAAGATACCATTCCCGAAGATATAATTTCTGACTTCTTTACAACGGCACACCCCTACATACAATTAGTGGTAAATCCACTTGCTCGAGCCGTAGATGTGAATCATTCAAGTCCCTCATTATTTTATGTTCCAAAACAAATAGCTCTTGGCGACTTAAATACAACATTCGGTGATGAACTCTACTTCATAGAAGAGCGACCCTCAGAAGAACAAATGAATTTTAAAGGGTATCGAAGAGTTATTGATGAAACCGGGGAAATCAAAGATTTTGAGAGTACAACAGATATGCTTGAGAAAATTACTAGCGATGAATCGTATACCGTAGATCAACGTTCACTCATTCGGGCTCGTTTATTTGATATGTTGATTGGTGATTGGGACCGACACCAAGACCAATGGCGCTGGGTAGAGTATGAAAAAGCAGATGGCAATCGAGAATTTTTGCCCATTCCAAGAGATCGCGACAATGTATTCCCAAAATTTGATGGGTTTGCCATGAAATTCGCAAAAATGTTCGCGCCAGCTTCAAGAAGGTTTCAATCTTACGGTCCAGAGATTAAAAGTTTGCAATGGCTCAACGCCAATGGTAATAGTTTAGATCGAGTTCTTTTAACCCGATATGGCTCCAAAGTCTGGGAGGAAGAAGCTCGGTTTATTCAAGAAAATCTCACCCTTGAAAAAATAGAAGGTGCTTTTACTAATTTACCAGCCGAAATGCGAGATGAAAGCACAGCTAAGATTCGCAGAGATCTAGAATTACGTCTCAACAACTTGCTGACCTTCGCCAAAGACTACAGCGCAATGCTCAATCGAGCCGTTGCCCTGCACGCAACCGAGAAAGACGACAAAATTCAAATAATCGCCACCGAAGACGGAAAGACCAAAGTAGTCATACGCCGATTACTAAGCAATGATCCCAACAAAATTATATTCGAGCGCACCTTTGATTCAAAAGAAACCAAAGAACTTTGGATTTTCGGTTTGGGCGATGATGATATTTTCGAAGTTATTGGTGACCATAAAAATAATATAACCATTCGATTGATAGGCGGTTATGGGGACGATACCTTTAAAATTTCTCAGAAGAAAAACATAAAAGTTTACGACTGGGAGCATGACAAAACCATGTTCGAAGGTGAAACGCCTAAACGCAGTCTTTCTAACATGTACAAACCAAATACTTTTCACTGGCGTTATTATCAATCTGATAAAAACCTTTTGGTCCCGGCATTAGGCTTTCGTACTGATGATGGTGTTTATCTAGGCTTAAAAAACACATATACCAATATTGGGTTTAATGCTGGTAAATTTCGACAAAAACACTCTATAGCCGCAAATTACTTTTTCAAGTTTAGAGCTGTAGAAGCATCTTACACAGGAGTCTTCGCCAATGTCATGAAAATGTGGAATTTAGAAGTAAACGGCTATTTTACCAATAATCGATTTTCGCGAAATTTTTTCGG
>Ga0209187_1004686_pt1 | contig 10164 bp, 7 predicted proteins | sample BantaG_FD_187430 | JGI IMG/M metagenome (GOLD analysis project Ga0209187, IMG submission 187430) | Marine algal microbial communities from Bantry Bay, Ireland - BantryBay_4 metaG (SPAdes) (version 2) | ecosystem: Host-associated > Algae > Red algae > Unclassified | place: Bantry Bay, Ireland... | reverse complement strand
AATGATTGACTGTTTGCGTATCCTACATTTCCGCAGTCGTCCGAGTTGCGGGGCAGGGTGATGCTTGAGCCTGCAGCATCAGTAAACGCATAGGTGTCCATCGACTTTGCGTAGCATGGCTTACTCAGTTCAGCGCCTGCAATACCGTTACGGAAAAACCAGTTAACGTGCAGTTCATTACCCGGACCGAACATTAACCTTGGGTGATAGACCGTCCAGCCTGTATCGGATGCAAGGGATGTAGGTGCACTGGGTGCATCCGCATGCGCTGTGTAATCGGTGCCTTCTGTTACCTGCAGTTGGCCACCTATGGCGCGCCAGCTTTTTAGCTGCGTATCATAGGAGGCGATACCTCCACTCATGGTACGTTGCTCAAAGCTGCGCCTGGGTTTGGCTGCAAAGCGATACGTTGCGTAAATGTTGCGATTGCGATCTTTAAAAAATGCCGGATAAGTGATTTGATTGCCCGGTATGTCTGCATGGCCATTGGTTTGAAAACTGGTCTTGTTTTCAAACTTGCTGCGATCGATTTCAGCCTTGGTGATTGCCTGCCCTCGAAACTCGAAGTCATCAATGCTATGTGGCGTCTGTGATCGTTTGTACTGCCACGGATAGTTATGCATATTATAGGCAACATGCACATAGCCTTCAGTATCAGCGACTACAGAAGGGGCGGTATGCCACTGGTTGTGAACGGTTCTGTCCTCAACTAAAGTCTGGTTCCAGCTCCAGCTACCATCATCGTTTTGTACCCCCTGACGAACCACGGTATGCAGGTTGGTGCTGTTCTCGTCACCATTGACACCATGTTCGATATTGGCGGTGTATACATACCCATGCTGAGTATCAACCGGTGTCTGTTGTACCATCAGCTGCGAAGTCGAGACCTGTTGCCTGTCCAGAATCTTGACAACATCACCGGCACGCTCGCCGATGGTGATGGTCCGGGTATCTGGCATATTGCCAGTAGGTGCTTGCGTATCGACAGTGGGGCGCTGTGGCTCCACATCAGCAATATCGGGTATCGGCTCTCTTTCCGGAATCTGCGGTGTTTGATCAGTCGACTCTGGAGTCGTCACAGGATTCGCCACTTGAGTCGGTGTTGGCACAGGTGCCAATCGATTTACCGGCGTATCCGACCCGGCATTGAGATTGGGTGGCGGCGAAGGGGTACCGGCATCGATAGTGGCTGGTAGAGCGGCTTCTACCTCAGGTAATTGAGAGCTAATTTGCACTTTGGTGGTGGTATTAATACCATCCAATACAGAGGATGGCGTCTTTAGCAACGACGCATCGCCGGAACTTTCGGTGGCGACGCTATTTTCACTCGAGGCCTCGTCTGGGGCTTGCCCCGAACCTCCTCCACAGCTATAAAGGCTGGAAGATAGTAGTGTTGCGCCGACGACAGTACGCCAGACACCGTAAGTGTTCTGTTTCAAATTTTGCCCCGTTATTATTATTTTTATTGGCTGACCTGTTTCAGGCCGCCCGGTAACATCTCAGCTATCGGCGTATGGCACTATTTGGTGAAGCTTTAACATCACTGGTTCTCAGAAGTGTGAAGCCGAGTGTGATGCGTTAAAGAAGGAATGTATAATGATTTAACTGTTGTGCGAGGCGATGACATATTCGCTAGAATGCAATCAGCAACCGATCTGTTTTAAACCTGCTATTTTTAAATCTATTATTTTTGAATCCTCTATTTTTGAATCTATTATTTTTGAATCTATTATCGGGTGATGATTCCCCTTCATATTTCGATACCACGAGCCTTCTGTGATCAGACCTGAATTTCCACGATACAAGGTATTTTTACCTGAGTATTGTTCACTTGCATGTAACGAAGCCGCCTCGGTGATTGTCGAGCATGCGTCAGCCAGACACAGCTACGGTGTGGCAGCTCTTGCTGTACACGGCTTGATGGAATCCTGGAACACGCCTGCACTGGGTCAGAAGATCAACTCAATTCAGATGATAGTGCCGGATGGTCAGCCGGTTGTCTGGGCACTGAATCTGTTGCACAAACTAAAGATTGATTTTAAAGTTCCGGGCCCAACTCTCACCGCCGAAGTACTCAGGCAGGCAGATTCGCGAAAGCTGAACATCTTCCTCTATGGAAGTACTGCCGACACATTAACCAGGTTTGAACAGCATATTGGCAACGTCTATCCGAATCTTAATGTTGTTGGTAAGCACGAGGATCGCTTCAGAGAGGCAACTCCTGAAGAGGACTTGATAGATATCGCCAGAATCAACGACAGTAAAGCGCATATCGTTCTGGTTGGTCGCGGTTGCCCCCGTCAGGAGCACTGGGTTGCCGATCATGTGGGTAAAGTTGATGCCGCCATGCTGGCGGTGGGGGCAGCCTTTGACTACCACACTGGCAAGTTAAGTCGTGCACCTATGTGGATGCAAAAAGCCGGGCTGGAGTGGGCATACCGATTAATTCAGGAGCCGAGAAGGCTTTGGCGTAGATACCTGTTTACCAATACGCAATTTGTCATGCAACTGTTTAAACAGTACTGGTCAGCGCGCACGTTGTGAGTCTTGCCAGCTGGATGTTTAAACAGCGCCTGCCTGCCAGCGCGCGATCATTCAGCGGCACTGATATGTTGATCATACTGGTCAGCTTTGTGGCTGTTCATTGGTTGTATCTGCATACCCTCGAATTCTCCACTGCGCGTTCCATAATTCTGTTCAGTGTGCTGGGTTTCTCCTATGTGATTTTCGCAGGCTTCGGTTTGTATCGCTCAAGCACCAGCCAGTTTCTGCATCAGCTCATTGTTCGCTTGACGATAGCCTGGTTTATCGTGGCACTCATGTTATCGCTGTTGGCGTTTTTGACTAAAATTGCCGTTGACGTGTCGCGCGTCTGGTTTACCACGTCAATGATACTTGCCTATGTGTTGCTTGTCGGAATCAGACTTGTGTCGGGCGCCATGCTGGCCATTGCCCGCATGGGCGGCAAGAGTGTGCAGTCCATTGTTGTTATCGGTGACAGTGACCAAATAGAGCACGCCATAGACAGACTTCAGGAAAACCCCTGGACCGGCTATCGCATCGTTAAGGTATTCGCCGACGGTTGGCGTGATACAGAAGGCTCAACCGCACAGGTAGACAAAGCCATAAGCCAGGTGCATGCCTTCATCGAGGCACAGCGACAAAGCGATAATCCGGTCGCCGAAGTCTGGGTAGGCCTGCCATTGTCCGAGCAGCTACTCATCCAGAAAGTTCTGGGCCGGTTGCAGGATGCATCGGTAGATGTCTGCTTGCTGCCTGATGCCTTTGGGATGCAGTTCTTTTCAGGCGCTGCAACCAATGTTGCAGAATTGCCAGTAGTCAATATTTCTGACATTCATCTGCCTGGCTCTGCAGAACTGTTCAAGCGCATGTTCGATCGGGTAGCTTCACTAATGGCTATTGTTCTTCTCTTACCGTTGATGTGCATTATTGCTATCGCCATTAAAATTGAAGGGCGCGGCCCCATACTATTCAGACAGCATCGCTATGGCATGGATGGTCGTGAGATAGAGGTCTGGAAATTTCGTAGCATGAGCGTGCAGGAGAACAGTAGCGAGGTTCGACAGGCAACCCGCAACGACGCACGTGTCACGCGCGTAGGTGCATTCCTTCGTCGCAATTCACTCGATGAGCTACCGCAATTTTTTAACGTGCTGCAGGGACGTATGTCAATCGTCGGCCCACGGCCACACGCGGTGCTGCACAATGAAGAGTACCGCAGCCAGATCAATGGCTACATGCTAAGGCATAAAATAAAGCCGGGTATCACGGGTTGGGCGCAAGTTAATGGCTGGCGCGGCGAGACCGACACGCTGGGCAAGATGGAGGAACGGGTGCGCTACGATCTCGAGTACATCCAGAACTGGTCAGCCTGGCTGGATGTCAAAATCATATTGATGACCATTGTGCAGAGTGTTTCTGGTAAGGATGTTTATTAGTATTATCGTGGCATAAATAACTGGGTCTATAAGCGCCAAAACAAGAGTCAGTGTCTGGTATATCGATTACCTAAGTCCAATTGTTAACGGACGACGAACATGTTTAATGCGATTTAAGAAAAATATTTCATTTTTAGACTAAAGTTAAGGGTTGAGGGCAGAATAAAAGCGCATTTCTTGGTATTCATGGGTGATGCCCGGTCCGCTCCAGGCTATTCAACCGCCGAACAACACAGCTGCGTGAGAGGCATGGATAGTCAGAAATATGATTTTATTTTGTCTCCAGGCTTAAGTTTGCGTTAATTCGAAGCACTAGTAGAGAACCTCTTGTATCGCAGCTGTAGATGCCGTGAAAAATAATTTAGTGGTTTCCCCATTGCACGTTACTGCGTGTTTTGCAGACGTGCCGATATTGGAGTGGCGATACTACGTTCTACTCATTAATTTTTTAATGGAGTATGCCCCATGGTCCATTCGAGACTAGCCTTTATAGATAGTGTAATGTCCCAGAAAGGCGAGCAGACCGTGCATTTCGCGGGGTTGACCGCTCGCTGGGAAGGGCTTGTGTACGTGGACGATTTTCGCGCACAGCAAGAAAGCGTGCAACACTGGTTAGAGCAGGTTGATCGACACGGTCTCGATCATTCAATGCTGTTATTAAAAGGCGCCTTCTTTATGCTGTTGCAAAACGTGGATGGAACAGTGCATGCATTTGTTGATAACAGCGGCATGTTTCCAGCCTATTGGAGTCCTCGTGGTGTCAGTCAATCGTATCTATCACTTGTCGATGCCTTGGGTTTGGGAGTAAAAGATGTAGATACCTTGGCACTGATGGAGTTTTTGCAAACTTCAAATATTTATTACAACAAAACGCATTTCCCCGACGTTCGCAAAATTGCTTACGACGAGCGTCTCGAATACAGGGCAAACACAGCGGTTCAAAACCACTGCAAGCCAGTCGCTTTCATCGATTCGCCAATTGAGCACCAGTCACTTCTGGACAGCTTCAAAGGGTATGCGCATGCATTGGCAGGCACTAAAATCAGTGTTGATGTAACGGGAGGTCTGGATACCAGAACGTTGATAGCTGCTATGCATGCGATGGATATGGACTTTGAGACTAGTGTATCCGGTCATCCCCAACACCCGGATGTTGTCCTGGGTGCAAAAGTTGCCCACTCGATTGACCGGCCGTTTTACGCAACTACCCACAATGCCTGTAATTTACAGTCGGAACTTGAGGCTACCGTTGAATCACTGGATGGATTACGCTCGCATGTTCTTACTCAGCATCGTTTGAAACAATACCAAAGCGAGCGTTACGATCGGGGAATGACGTTAACGCTCAAAGGTCTTGGAGGCGAGTTGTATAGAGATTTTATCTGGCTACAGGATTTTCCACGTTATGGTTCTAGCAGAGTCGATTTTGAGCGGATGCATCGGATGCGTATGGAAATGTTGCGCATCCCGGAAACACTCTTAAGCGATGAGTATCGCGCATATGGGGAGCAGGTGAGGACGCAGCGTATTGAACAGCTGCAACGGTATCAGCGAGATACTAATACACAGAGCTATGATGTGGCACATTGTCGTGAATTTTTGCAAGTGGCTGCATCGCGTCAACTTGGCAGCTGGGCCTATGATGGCAACTTGGCACAAGCTCCGTTAAGTGAAATATTCCGTTTACAGCATCCCTATCATCAAGCACCGAGCCAACGCTTTGGCGCTCACTACCAGAAGCGATTCATAACTGATTGCTCATTGAAACTGGCCAAGGTTTACACGACCTATGGCACGCGAGCAACCACGCTAGCGTCAGATATTCCCCGTGATATGGTCGGTCGGTTTACCCATTATTCAAAAACATTCACCAGAAAGCTGAGCCAGCGCTATCTGAACAAGACCCCGTTTCCTCTCATCCCCGCCGATGATTCCGATGCGTCAAGATTGTTCGCGACATCGCTGTTCACCAGGAATATGTTGAACGTGTTGGTACAACACGGCATCTTTAACCCATCTGTCCGAGTGAGTGACGTTCCTGCCAGGTTTTTGCCAAACTGCGTGGCAGCAGGGCATTTTCTATCAAGACTGTAGAGAGCTAAATCAGAGCACTTAATCGCTGTCCTTGTCGTGCTGAAAGACCCAGTGATTCATGATTCAGTAGAACTACTAACCCCCAGAACTTCTAACCGCCCGTCGCTTGTGATGCCTCGACAAAGCGTTCAATGGTTTCCAGTGAATAACGGTTCATATCACCACCCGTCAGCCACTGCGCATTCCACTGAGCGATCTCTTGCAAGCAAGTCGTCAACGTCCATGCGTTGTTCCAGCCAAGCATCTGTCGTGCCTTGGACGAATCAAGTTTCAGCAGCATGGCTTCGTGTGGCTGTTTTTCAGATTCGTTAATCCAGCTACCCTTGCTGTTATTCTGGCTGTTATTCTGGCTGCTACCTTGGCTGCTATTCTGGCTACCATTCTGGCCACCACCCTCTTCAATGAGATGCTCGACAATCCATTGCACGGTTTGTGTGTCTGAATCGTGCGGACCAAAGTTCCACGCCTGCGCAAAGGGATGACCTTCATTGAACAGTTTTTCAGCCAGTAGCAGGTAGCCTGCAATAGGCTCAAGCACGTGCTGCCAGGGACGTACGGCCGAAGGGTTGCGTAAAACGACTGGCTCGCCTTTGTTCAATGAGGCAAGTACATCGGGGATAAGCCGGTCCTGTGACCAGTCGCCCCCGCCAATGACGTTGCCCGCACGGGCTGTAGCGATCTGATAGCCTGCGCCGCTACTGTTAACATCGTCACTATTGCTACCATCGCTACTATGGGCATCTGCAGCACAAAATGATTGCTGCCAGGATTGCGCAACAAGTTCGGTACAGGCTTTGCTGGCACTATAGGGGTCATGTCCGCCAAGCGATTCATTTTCGCGATAGCCCCAGTGCCATTCGCGATTCAGATAGCACTTATCGCTAGTGACAACAACAACCGCCTTGACACTTTCGCAGCCATTCAGCGCATCAAGCAGCCTGGCGGTGCCCATGACGTTGGTTTCAAGGGTGGTGAGTGGGTCGCGGTAGGATTCACGTACCAGGGGCTGTGCGGCAAGATGGAAGACGATGTCAGGTTTTGTCGCAGCGACTAATTTGACCAGTGCATCCCGATCACGAATATCACCAATGATTGATTGAACATGTTCATCCAGTTTTACAAGCTCGAAAAAGCTGGGCGTAGTTGATGGTGCCAGCGCAAAACCAGACACTTGTGCACCGAGTTTATCAAGCCAGAGAGATAGCCAGCCACCTTTGAAGCCGGTGTGGCCGGTGACAAGTACCCGTTTGTTGTTCCAGAAAGTATCGTTCACGGCGTGTGCTCCTCTGCCTCAGAGAGCAACGGCCATTGCTGGTCTTTTTCCGACTGGGTGCTTATGGATTGCGGCCAGTCAATACCCAGTGCGGGATCGTCTGCGCGCAGGCCGCGCTCACATTCAGGGGTATAGAGCCCCGACACCATATACATGACTTCGGTATCGTCATGGCATGTCTGAAATCCGTGCGCTACCATGGCCGGAACAAACAACGCACGCCGGCTTTCACAGTCCAGCTCGACCTTGATGTGTTGCAGATAGGTGGCAGAATCTGGCCGCATATCGACGATAACATCGACAATACTGCCGCGGATACAACGCACCAGTTTGCTTTCAGGTGCAGGTGCAATCTGATAATGCAAGCCCCTCACTGTGCCCTTAGTGGTGTTGAATGACAGATTGGCTTGTACCACTGTGCCGTCCATGTTGTGTTCGGCAAATTCGTTTATACAAAAAGCCCGGGCAAAGAAACCGCGCTCATCGCCAATCCTGTGCAGATCAACAATATAGGCTCCAGCAATGTCAGTGGGTGTAAATTCCATGAGCTACCAGACCTTCCATGGTGCTTCGCCGCTCTCCCATAGCGACTCGAGATATTGCTTGTCGCGTAGCGTATCCATGGGCTGCCAGAATCCCGAGTGTTTATAGGCACTCAGTTGATCAGCCTTTGCAATTTGCATGAGTGGCGCTTGCTCCCACGAGGTATCGCTACCGGCTATATAGTCGATAGCCTCTGGCTCAACGACAAAGTAGCCGCCGTTAATCCAGGCGCCATCACCTTGTGGCTTTTCGAGAAACTGATGCACTTTTGTTTGCTCGCTGCCAAGCGTAAGCGTGCCGAATCTGCCCGGCGGTTGCACAGCAGTAAGTGTCACCAACGATTTATCCGATCGGTGGGTATCCAGAAGGGCATTGATATCGATGTTGCTGACGCCATCACCGTAGGTGAGAAAAAACGTATCATCGCCGATATGCTTGCGCGCATTGAGGATACGACCTCCGGTCATGGCATCTTCACCGGTATCCACCATGGTCACCTTCCACGGCTCTCTTACATTGTCCAGCAGCGTTACGCCTCCCGAGCCCAGATCAACCTCTACCGATGAGGTTCGCATGGCGTAGTTGATGAAGAAGTCCTTGATGATGTGGCCCTTGTAGCCGCATAAAAGAACAAACTCATTAACGCCAAAATGAGAGTAGGTTTTCATGATGTGCCAGATGATGGGCATCGTGCCGATCTCCACCATGGGCTTGGGTCGAACCGATGTCTCTTCGCTTATTCGAGTGCCGAGACCACCGGCCAGTATGACTGCTTTCATAAGATGCTGATAGCTTATTCGCGTGAGTACAAATCTTCGTATCGGACAATATCGTCCTCGGCCAAATAGGCACCGGTTTGTACCTCGATAAGCACCATCGGTAATTTACCCGGATTCTCCATCCTGTGCACCGCTCCCAGCGGGATGTACACCCCTTCATTTTCCGTCACCAGTTTGACTTGCTCATCGATGGTGATTCTGGCGGTTCCCGAGACTACGATCCAGTGCTCCGAGCGATGGAAATGGCTTTGCAGGGATAAACAACCACCGGGTTTTACTACAATACGTTTGACTTGGAATCTGTCTGAGAGTGCCAGCGTCTCGTACCAGCCCCAGGGCCGGTTATCACGCAGAAAGCTTGTTGCCTGTTTTACGCCGGTGTCTTTGAGTATGGTTACAGCTTCTTTGACATCTTGCGCACGTGAGGTGTCCGCCACTAGTACCGCATCGGGCAAGGCAACCACCAGTATGTCTTTCAAACCGATGCCTACCACCTGCTGCGTGTCCGATTCGGCGCGCAGCATCGAGTTCTCGCAATCGATGGCGGTGGCTGGCCCTGTGGTGACCATGCCGCTATTATCGCAAGGCAGTTCGCGGTGGATAGCGTGCCAGTCGCCTAGATCTGACCATGCACCGGCAAACGGTACGACCGTAAGGTTGTCGGCCTGCTCCATGATGGCATAGTCAATGGAGATGGAAGGCAGTGCATCCCAGGCTTTTTTGTCCAGACGGCTGAAGTCCAGATCGTTGCGTGCAGCATCCAGCGCCGCTTGAACAGAGCTTAAAATCGCTGGCGCATGCACCTCAAAGGCTCGGACAAGCGTGGCCGCCTTGAACATGAAAATACCGGCATTCCACAAGTAACCACCCGTGCGAAGCATCTCTTTGGCGTTCTCGCTGTCTGGCTTTTCGACAAAGGCATCAAGCTTTTGTACACCATCACTTGCGGGGCCCACTTTGAGATAACCGTAGCCGGTTTCCGCGCGGCCAGGCTCAATACCGAAGGTGACGATATTCCCGGCTGATGCGGATGTCACCGCTTTCTCGATCGTCTGGGTAAAAGCTGCATTGTCGGGAATCAGGTGATCTGTGGGTGCCACCAGCAATAGTGCATCTGCATCGTCCTGCATGATGCGCAGTGCTGCGGCAAGGATGGCCGGTGCTGTATTTTTCCCGCTGGGCTCTATCAGCAGCAGATGTGATTCCAGATCGATTTCACGCAGTTGCTCCGAGGCCAGAAAACGGTACTCCTCTGAGGTAACAACGGTAGGTGATTTAAAGCCTGTACCGATGGTGCGCAAGGCGCTTTGCTGAAACAGTGAGTGCCCGTGCTCGCCCCAGGTAACAGAAAACTGCTTGGGGTAGCTTTTTCTCGACAGCGGCCACAGACGCGTACCTGCGCCGCCACACAATAAAACAGGATAGATGTCAGACATTGGCGGGCGGTTTGCTACTTGACGAGTAAGGGCGGAAGTTTATCTAAACACCTAAAATAACTCAAGTTTCTGTTGCCGGA
>Ga0209187_1004685_pt1 | contig 10166 bp, 17 predicted proteins | sample BantaG_FD_187430 | JGI IMG/M metagenome (GOLD analysis project Ga0209187, IMG submission 187430) | Marine algal microbial communities from Bantry Bay, Ireland - BantryBay_4 metaG (SPAdes) (version 2) | ecosystem: Host-associated > Algae > Red algae > Unclassified | place: Bantry Bay, Ireland... | reverse complement strand
GCCGTCCGGGCCCTGTGGCCCTTGTGGCAGGAGAGTCCTTCTCAGCCACGTAACTCTATTCGCTTTTTAGCGTCATCGCGACCCTTCCAACGCTGACACGCCCTCAGATCCCTGAGGACACGAATGCAGACTGCAACCTCTGAAACGGAGATCAAGTCCTGATATCTAAGTATTTGTGTGCATCACTACACTTTGAGAGCACCCTGTCCTAAAGGCCAGGGAAATTGAGCTGTCCGTCGGACTTGGGGGATTATATTCGGATTCAATAATCGTATCCGGATACGATTACAATCTACTCAAATATCCGGTTCCGGAGACTGATATCTTGATCCGGATACCAGCTGAGGGAGTTATCCGTAATCAGATACGAAGGATCGGCGTGTATCCGTGTCCCATTACGGCCCAAAATCCATATCCTGACAACCCCTAGTATCAACCAGCCGCAGGGTACGCACCCCTTCGTCAGCACGGGACCGCACCACGGCTTTCGCCTTGTCGCCGGGGTAGCAAAACCACGACGAAGCTGGCGCCACACAACACGGACAGTGGTAGCCCCAGCACGTGCTGCTCGACGCGCCGCCGCAAACACGGGTCATAACCCTGGCCCCCACACCCGCCCCCGCACCCACGTACACGCACGCGTGGAACCGCCTGCGCGCGCATGCCTACGCGTAAGCGTCGATCTGACCCGAAGCGCAAGCTGCCCGCCACGCACGCACGCGCGCGCGTGATCGGACGGTCGCGGCTGACGCCGGCGAACCGCCCCCTCTCCCTGATCGGGACGGATCGGCGCCCCATCACGACTCCCGCCGCCCGGGCGGTTACGCCCGCGCGGGCCCGTAAGAGTCCGCGATCTCCCAATCGGGTGTCACCATCCTCAAATCTCACCGGGACGGTTCGAATCTCGCGTTGGAGGTACGTAGCATATCTTCGCCCGGTATTTGCAAATTGCCACAGGTAGCCCCCTTGACTGACCAAAGCCCACGTACTGTGGGAATTGGCCTGTGGCACGCCCTTTGGGAGGATACTTCCGGATTGTTCATTTTTTATTGTTTGCTTGCTTGCCTGTCTTATCCGTCTACCGGCACTCATTACGATCGCTTGTGATCGGACGGTCGATCGACCAGTACCCTCGTTTATATTAAATCACCATGGGTCCGGGGTCGCCGTCGTGGGCACCACCCGGCTCCCCACCGGATGCCCTTCAACAAAAGGGTGTTTCTTCCTCGCCGCGACGGCGATAGAACTCGCTGTTTTGCTTGAATACGGTCGGTCCCAATACACTGGTAATTGAAGCAACGTTATTAATACCACACGCAGGACGGTGCGTCGCTGCAGCCGTCTCCGCCACCATTTCCCACGATACAGGGGCGCGCAAAAGACACCTCCTCTGCTGCTGCCACGTCCTGAAGAGAAAAATCACGTAAGAAACGAGCAAAAGCAAAGCGACAGGCACATAATATGATCCTCGAGCACGCACGATTCTGGTCAGGAGGGAGCGCTTCGTGTGCAGCAGCAACACTCACATTGACGGGGACACTTGCACTTCGAATGCGAGTTGAGAGGGGCGGCCGACAGATGAAAAACAAACTTACCAGAGTGAGGCCAGGAAACGAGTGTGGCAGTGCATTGCGCTGTACCGGGAAAGCCGGCTGTAACCACAACGGGGGTGCCGATGACAACGACGGCATGCGCGATCGATGGTCAACGAAGACCGTGACGCTCCGCCCCCACACAAAAACCTCCCAGAACAAACCGTCTTAAGCCCCACCCCTCTCCAGCTTCCGCAAAAGGGACCCTGCAGGGCCGGCCCTCCAGGACCAGGACAGTTTTGCGAGATCCCTCTGTCCGGCAGAAAAACGTGGTCCACTTTATCAAAAATTCTTCCTGATGCGTCTATTGGGCTGGCTGCTCGATCGGAAACGACGACCTTTGCGCTTTCGCAGAATCTCATATCAATCCAGGGCCACAGATTGGCAGACCCAAGCCTTGGGACGTTCTAGAGTCGCCGTAACTGCATAATCTCACTACAGCATACCCACAATGGATGCACTTGTTTGCCTTGGTGGTGCACAGTCGAAGCTGCCCATTCAGCAGCTTTTCAGCTGCGCTGGTAGGCACAGTGTCGCTCAGCGCGCCGTCTGATGCAGGGTGCGACTGCATTTCAGCCATGCGTTCGGTCAGCAAGGGGACACGTGCCTGACCTCGCGCGCTGCAGACTGCAGTGCGCCACGCGTGCACATATGTCAAACAGCCAGATTACGCCTGTCATTGGCATTCGGGGCAGTGGAATGGCCTTGTACGCCGACTACCAAGACAACAAGTGCACGCCAGGCGCGAGCGCGTTGGGAACCATGCCAGTGGTTCTCGGACGTGGCGCCCGGCCGCCGGCTGCGAGGCCGGAGTGGCTGCGTCGACGGGTGCGCAGCGGCTGCGGCCCACGCGGAGCGCCTGAGAGGGGCCGGCACACCAGCTGGGAGGGGCACCACCTGTGTACGGCGCTCGTAGGAGCCAGAGTGACACCCGTTGCTGTCACTGTCTGCTGGGGCAGGCCGCTCGCCAATGTCGTCAGCCCGCGTTAAACATGGTGGTCGAGTGCCTGACGATTGCCGAAACAGACGGGATCGAAATTTATTGAGCAAGAATACATGCGATTACATCGTCCACCCGATCAAATTATTTAATAATTTGGCGCCGAGTGAGCATGCTGGCAGCCGTGGTCTGCTGAAAATGCGGCTGGTCGAGTAGTTCTGGTCGAACGTAGACCAAGTTGCGAATAATCGTCTTCAAGTAATTGAAGACGCCCTCGATGGGCTGAAGGTCGGGGCTGTACGTCGGCAATCGCACGAACGGCACGCCGTTGTTGCCAAGGAAATTGTCTCCGGCCGCGTCGTGGATGGGAGCGTTGTCGAAGAAAACGACGCAATTGTTCGGCTGCTGGGTCCACGGCCTCCCTGGAACGAAGACACCCAACTTTGGTATGAGGTTCTGCACGAACAGGCGACAGTCCGCCGCCGTCAGCGCCCCCTTGCCTACGACGACAGACTGGAAGCCGAGGATGCCACCGTCACTCGACACCGCCATCGTAGTGCTCGTCCGCGGCACCGTGCGCGGGTCGCGACGCAGCAGACGAGAGCGGTCGTGCGCCAGGGCTCTTCCAAAGCAACGGAAGACGTCACCGCGGTCGGTGTGCGTCTCGTCAGCGGACACGATACAGCGACGAGGAATGTACACGCGAGTTGCCGCGTGTGTCAGCCGCCGAGGCGCGGAAGACTCCTCGAACAGCCGCAACACGACCTTGCGGGTGAAGCCCAGCTTGTGAGGTGGAGGTCGACGGTGCTCTTTGAAAAGCGTAGGCCGATGAACTCGCCGCTTGGATGGTTGCGCATCATTTTTATCATGGTTTAGTGCTCGCGCAGCAGCCCGCGGGTGTTCTCTCGAACCAACGTGACGATTGCCGACAGCAGCGTCATGTCGAACGCGCAATTGTCCTCGTGCCGATTGAGGAGCACCGTGTCCCTCCACACCGACTCGTGGTCCCGGTAGTACCGCTTCCAGCGGTTAAGCGTCGACCGCGTGACGCCGACACTCTCGTAGATGTTGTTGCGGCAAACGCCGTTGTGCAGCATCGTGACAGCAATAAGTCGAGTGTATACGCTAAACATGACCTCTACGGCGACAAAGACACAGTCGACGACTGGCGCCGCACAACAGGCGTCGCCGTGAGCGTCGTTGCCGCGGTCACCGCAGCGACGGCGACACATCCATCGCCGCCTGCGGCGCCCACGACAACGGCGAAGCCCGCGTTGACAACTACAAGCGCACCGCGGTTCGTGACGACGTTAACGTGCAGGAGAATACGGCGCTCGCCTTAAACGTTGCCCCCACAATCGATGCCATGGCACCCACGTCTTCGTTGCCCTCCGTGGCGCAAGCCACGCCATTCTCGACAGCGACGGCGTCGGTGACGTCGTGTAAACCGAGGGAAGCGACGTCGGTGACGGCTCCGACGAGGAGCGCAATTCGTCTGTTGCCTTGAGCGTCGCCGTCATGCCTGACACGATGGCGGCTACAACAGCGTCGCAGTCTGCGGGGCGCGCGACGCCGGCCGCGACCGCTTCTGCGTTCGTCACGATGCCAACCACAAGCGCATTGAAGTCGGCCACGGCGCCGACGAGCATCGCCAGCCGTCCGTCTTCTTCAGCGACCCCGCCGTGGTCGACGCGGTGGGACTCACAACTGCGGTGCCCCCGGCGGCGCGCACCAGGCCGGCTACGACCGCGTGGCGACGGCGACTTCGTCAATATCAAGCGCAATGTCGTCGGCAGTGACGCCGACGAAGTGCGCAAGACCCCGGTAGTCGTGTGTGTCGCCGCCGCGGGCGCCCCGACGGCGGCCACAACTGCGTCGCCGTCGGCGGCGCGCACGACGACGGCGGCAAAGTCGTCGACGCTGGTCACGATTCGAAGAACGAGTACAACGTCGTCGCCCACGGCGCCGACGAGCAGCGCAAGCCGCCGGTTGCCCTGTGCGTCCCCGCCGTGGGCGCGTTGACGGCGGCGACACCTGCATCGCCCTCCGCAGGGCGCGCAACGGTAGCGATGCCCGGTGTGGCGTTTGTCACGCTGCCAGCAACGAGCGCAACGTCGCCGGCCACGGCGCCTACGAAAAGCGCAAGCCGTTTGTCGCCTTGGCCGTCGCCGCCGCACCTGCCACGCCGGCGGCTACAACTGCGGCGCCTTTTGCGGCTCGCGCGACGCAGGCCACGCCCGCTTCGGCGTTCGTCACGATGCCAACCACACGCGAAACGTCGTCGGCCGCGGCGTCGACGAGCAGCGAAAGCCGTCTGACGCCTTGAGCGGCGCCGCCGCGGTCGACGCGGTCGAACCCACTTCTGCGTTGCCCTCAGCGGCGCGCACCACGCCGGCGACGACCGCGTCGGCGACGGCGACGTCGTCAACCTCAAGCTCAACGTCGTCGGCAACGACGCTGACGAAGTGCGCAAGCTGCCGATCGTCGTGTGTTTCGCCGCCGCGGTCCGTCAACGGCGGCGACACCTGCGTCGCCGTCAGCGACGCGAACGACGACGACGGCAACCGCGTCTGCGTTGGTCACGTTGCCACAAACGAGCGCAACGTCGTCAGCTACGGGACCTTCGAGCAGCCCAAGCCATAGGTCGCCTTGAGCGACGCCGCCGTGGTCGACGCGGCGGCGGCCACTTCTGCGTTACCCTCAGCGGCGCGCACCACGCCGGCGACGACTGCGTCGGCGACGGCGACGTCGTCGATATAGAGCTCAACGTCGTCGACAGAGACGCCGACGAAGTGCGCCAGCCGCCGGTCGTCGTTTGTGTCGCCGCCTCTGTCCGCCAACGGCGGCCACAACTGCGTCGCCGTCTGCGACGCGCACAACGACGAAGGCAATCGCGTCGGCGTTGGTCACGTTGTCAGAAACGAGCGCAATGTCGTCAGCAACGGCGCCGACGAAGAGCGCAAATTTCGGCCGCCTTGAGCGACGCCGCCGCGCCTGAAACGGCGGCGGCTACAACTGCGTCGCCCTGCTTGGCGAGCACGGCGACGGCACGCCCGCGTCGCCGTCCTTCAGGTCCTCAACCACACGTGCCACGTGGTGGGCCCCGACACCAACTCGAAGAGCAAAACGACTGCTGCCTTTCTCGTCGCCGCTGCGATCGCCGCGATAGCAGCCACCTCTACGTTGCTATTCGCGGCCAGCACGACGACGGCGTCAACCGCGTGGAAGCTGGGCGCTTCCACGAACACCAGCTCGAGTTGAGGCCGACCACGGCCGAGGAGCCGACCAACAGGACCTTCAGGTTCTGTCTCGCCGCCGGCGACGCGACTCTCACGACGATGGCGTCTCCGCCGACGAGGTGGCGAGCTGTATGTCTTTTCCGGCGCGTCTCCGAGAGCGCGTCCCCCACCCGGGCCGATACCCGAAAACGGCTGCGTCTCCGACACCGTCCGTTGTGGCGTGTTACTGTAATCACTTATCTGCGCCATCTGCGGCCTGAGTCTGTGTCCTGAGGAATCGCCTTGACTTTGGCATCCCTTGCACGACGTGAATCGGAGATTGCCGGCCAATGGGAACATGTCGTTCCAATGACCTGTTTCGATTGGCGCCCGCTGATTGGACAACACTCGTGCCTACACGTTTGGAGCCTGCCGTCAAGACTGGGCCTCAGCGTCGATGCCCGCCGAGTATCTCCGAGTGGTCTTCTGTCACTACCGCGGCGGCGCTTGACATGGAGTGTTGCGACACCCATCTTCTCCTGGAATCGCCAGAGCTTGATGAGCCCCGCGCCTCGTCCCACATCGACGATGACGACACCGATGAGCCACGACGCCTTGCTCGCACAGTGGCCGACGTGCTCGATACAACTGCGCGCTGCACGCTGCGTCGGCAGCGCACGGCGGTAGTGGTCGCCTTTCGGCTCAACCGTGCCACCGTTCGCCGGCAGCAGCGTGTTGTCGCTGCTGCTGCTCCCACCGGCGACCCCGCGCTGGTTTTGGCAATCTTGGATGTAGCGCGTCTGGTGCTCAGAGACGGCGCCGGCGACACTGACGCGTTTTGGTTGTGAAGGTATCCGGCGCCAGCGACGCCGCCACGTGCGTATGTCCTGACCGATGGTCGGGGGGTGGAGGGCCTGCGTTGTGTCAATGTCTGAGTGTTGAAGGCACCGACGGTGCTGGCGGTCAACGTGGGAGCTGCGACGCCAAACTCTCGGCGAGCGACGCAGCAGAGCCGTCGCAACGAAAGCTGCGCCGGGTGCACTCGATTTCGGGTGCGCCTGCCGCGTGTGCAGCTAGCCGTCAGCGTGCGACCGCAGCGCCAGCGCCCGTCTCCTTGCGGCCTTTCCTTCGCGTGCCAACGACAACTAAGAGGTTTGCCGCACTTTCGGGGACGCGACTGCCGTCCGCTGACGACCTACCACGGGCGGGCACCCTACGGACGACGATTTTTCCGGCTGTCGAGCGGCCGCCGACGTACACGTTCTGCTCGCCCACCCGCCGGGTTTGGCAGTGCGTCGAGGATGCTTCGGCGCAGCGGTTCGTGCCTGACATGGGTGAGTTTGCGGAGTCGGCGCGGCGCGCTCGTTTGGACCGGAGGGCGGGTGTCGTCGACAGCGACAGCGACCTCTCTGAGAAGGAGGACGCTGACAGGGGGTGGGGTACTACGGTCTGTCGGCAAGGACGCGGCGAATGGCAGAGCTTGCTGGGGTGTGCGCTGTCGTGCGCATGCTTGGCGAAGGCCAGACAGTGATTAACGCCATTGCCCGCGGGTTGAATCGACCTACGGCACGAGTGCGACGGTCGATTGCGCTCGTCGCCAGACGCGCCCGCCATTCTGCCGCTGCGTGGGAGAGACGCATCGAGCAAGCCGTGCTCCAATCTGCGCTGCAGCAGTTGACGGGCGGTGCCAGATTGGCCGTCATTCTCGCCGGTGGCGCCGGTCGTGCTCTGCCGCGCGCGTGTCCCCGGTCGGCGACTGTGCCCCGCCTCTCCGGCACGGCGGCCGCACAGTCGGCGGCGTCTGTTGGCCGCTGGGGGCAGAAAAACCCTGTCATCGAGGCATTAGCAGCGGTAGCGGCCGATGCAAGTGCTGCCGGCCTTTCTCGAGCGAGCCGGCGTGGGCCATGCGCCAGGCGGGGGACGTTGCATCTGTTCTGAATGATGCCGACGCCCTAAGACGCGACGTCGCCAGCGTGTGCGACGCGCTAGGCACGCTCCGGCTGACCAACGGTGCCGACCGCGTGGCCGAGTTGCCTTGCGTCGGGTCCTTCGTTGGCTGCGTCCCTCCGCCTCATACGTCTGCGGCAGCGGGGTCCACACTCGCGTGAAATGATTTCATGGACTCGTCGGCGCTGTCGCAAGACATATTGTCGCGTCTGCTCTGCCGCGTATGCCTACGTTACGCTTGCCGCCTGCACCGTTCATGCCCTAGAGACCCTCTGTTGGCGCCACCACGCGCCCAACCCGTCACTCTTGCTCCCGACGTCCATCAAACGGTCTCGTACGTCGAGGCGTTCGGGTGGCCAGTGAGCGGCGCCGCACCGGTGCAGGCGCCGTTGATTTGTGCGATCGATCCACGTGCCGACGACTCGTCGGCGGCAGCAACCACTTCCCTGTCCCAAGCCGCCTCGTCGCAGAGGCGGCGTCATGAGGGACCGACCGCGTCGCCGTGTATGGAGGGCGGCAGCCAGATTGACGACGCGACGGTCGACTTCGTCCCCTGCGTTCACGTCGGGGATTGGACGGAAAGGGTGTGCCGGTGCGCGCGCGCTGGCATTCCCTGCGAGAAGTTCTGCGGCTGCTCGCACGTACGTTGGGTGGCACTGGACCAGTATTCCGCTACAGCCACTTGAGCGACAGCGGTCGACGGGCGTGTCGGCGCCGGACAACAGCCCGCGAGGGCGACGCGGTCGGCAAACTCGACGCCGTTGGACACTGCCTGGTTGTCAATAGTCACGGCTCCTGGGGCCCGTTGTTGCTGGCGACGGGTGCATTGCGAATGCTTGGCGCCGGGGAGGTGCGCAACAGACGAGTGCCCGTGCTACGCCGAAGACCGCGAGTGCGACCCGGACACATGCTGCACATGCGGCGCCGCCTGGCCGCCGGCGTCGGGCGTCGACGACGCCTGCCCACCACTTCGTGGCGGTGACCGCAGCGACAATTGGCCCACAGGCCTGTTGTCTGCTGTCGACCCAGTCGCCGGTGGAGTCCCCGGCAGCAGGCGCTGCCAAAACGTACAAGTGCAGGTTGTTTCCCGTGTGCGGGTCTTGCTCGGACGCTCCCAGGCACACGGCTTCGGTGTGTTTGCAGCTGAGCGCGCGGCGGCTGGTGACTATGTCGGCGAGTACACGGGCGAGCTTCTCCCTCACGCCGATGCGCACGCTCGCGGCGGAGTGTATAACGCAATCGGGGTCAGCTTCTTGTACACGCTAACCCGCACACGCGTGCTGGACGCGACACGCCTCGGCGGCTGCCTGTGATACATCAACCCCAAAACGGACGGGGCCAGCCTCAAGCCGAGGCTGCTTAGCGTCTGTGGCTACATACGCGTGGGGTTCTTTGCTGCTTGGGACTTGGTGCCGGGCGAGGAACTGTTTTTCGATAATGGGTGCAGTCCAGGGGTTGTCAGGATAAAGATCCGATATCCGGGGCTACTGTAATTGCAAACAAAACGACTACGTCCGACATCATGTTGCCCGAGCAGCTCGGGATATTGACTTAGTGGCGCCCAGAGCATCCCAAAGGTGGTATTTTTTTCTTCAATGGACAATCATGGACGAATATTCTGCGACATATTCTGGATTATATCCCTATTCTGGTCGGGATACGGCCAAAAAACCGTATTCTGACAACCCCTGGTACAGTCTCGATGACTGGCGTTTTTAGCTCGGTTGCTCTGCATTCTGGTGCTCGTTGGCGACGCGGCGGGCGGTGACGCCGGCGTCGGCGGCGTCCGCGTCGGCGCGGTGGACAACGCCGTCGACGCTGCCGTCTTGGTGAGAGCGTCCACAACGCACAGTCGGCGACACGGGTTGCGCTACTCGTCGGAGTTTGTGCCGGCCGCGTGCAGCACCTGGTTGGAGACACGGCGGGCGGTGACGCCGGCGTCGGCGGCGTCCGCGTCGGCGCGGTGGACAAAGCCGTCGACGCTGCCGTCTTGGCGACAGCGTCCACAACGCACAGTCAGCGACACGGGTTGCGGTACTCGTCGGTGTTGGCGCTGGTCGCGTGCTGCACCTCGTTGGCGACGCGGCAAGCGCGGACGCCGGCGTCGGCGCTGGCCGCGCGCAGCACCTGGTTAAACACCGCGCCCCGTGGCGTCATAAGTGGTGTCACCGTTGGCGCGTGTGGGCCACTGTCACTACCGTGCGTGACGCGGACGACCGGCGGGACGCGGACGACCGGGTGGGACGCGCACGACCAGTCAGACGCGGACGGCCCGTCGGACGCATGTGAGTGTGGGCGAACCCGCAGTAACGGCCGCGGGCGGGGCGAAGGCGGCGCCGGAGCGCACGCGTTTGTTCTCGTCCATTGCCTCGGCGCCTTCTATTTCGTCTGCGCCGACCGCCTCGCAAGCATGTGGGTGTTGGAGGTCCGGGAGGTGCGCACGTCCCGCTGGCGCGGCGCCGCCACGCA
>Ga0209187_1004684_pt1 | contig 10173 bp, 13 predicted proteins | sample BantaG_FD_187430 | JGI IMG/M metagenome (GOLD analysis project Ga0209187, IMG submission 187430) | Marine algal microbial communities from Bantry Bay, Ireland - BantryBay_4 metaG (SPAdes) (version 2) | ecosystem: Host-associated > Algae > Red algae > Unclassified | place: Bantry Bay, Ireland... | reverse complement strand
GTTCAACTACAGGTCGGTGCTCGAGTTCGCTGTGTGCTCGGCCGCTCAGGCGCACACGGACTTGGGGTCTTTGCAGCTGAGCCGGCGGCTGCCGGGGACTTTGTCGGTGAGTATGTTGGCGAGCTACTCTCCAACGGGGAGGCACATGCACGAGGGCGCGTCTACGACGCAATAGGCGTCAGCTTCCTGTACTCTGTCACGAAGACGGTCAACATCGATGCCAAGTACAAGGGCAATCGGACGAAGTTCATCAATCACCGAAGAAAGGAGCTCGCCAACGTTGAGGCAAAGCTGTTACACGTGAGCGGCCAAATCAGGGTCGGCGTATTTGCCCGGGCTCCGTTGGCTCCCGGAGAGGAGCTCTTCTTCGACTATGGCTATGACGTGCCTGGGTGGGTGTGAGGACCGGGCGGTCGTGGCATTTTTTGTGTTGGGGGAGATGCGCGCGTTGGAGTGTGCCAACATGGGCGCCGACGACGTCGGAAAGGCGTTCTGCTAGTGCTTGCGTTGGCCTGCGAGCGCGTACTGGAGTGGTTACATGTGGCCTCTGTCTTCGGCGGCGAGGCGGGCGACCTGGCTCTCGTGTTGGGCGAGGTCCCGGCTTTTAGAGATGTCAAGGAGGTCGCCGTGCTCGACGGCGAGGCGGTCGAGCTCGTGCCCGTGCTGGCCTCGGTGCGCGTGCTGGAGTGCGTGAACGACTTTACCGTCGTCGGTGTCAATGCGGTCGTGCTGTTCCTGGTGTGGCACCCGGTGCGCGTGCTGGTGGGCATCAACGAGCTCATCATCGTCGGTGACGAGGCGGTCATGCTTCTGTCGGTGTGGCGCAAGGTGCGCGTTTTGGAGGATGTTGAGGTTGTCGCCGTCGTTAACGGCGAGGCGGTCCGGCTGGTGCTGGTATTGCATCAGGGGCGCGTGTTGGAGGATGATGAGGTCGTCGCTGTCGTCGGCGGCCAGGCGGTCGAGCTGGTGCTGGTGTTGCATCAGGGGCGCGTGTTGGCGGGCGTCAACGAGCGCGCAGTTGACGAGTTGGCGGCATCGAGGCGGTCGAGCAGGTGCTTGTGTTGGCGGCACGGCGGTCGTCTGCGTGCTCGCCGTCTGCAAGGTGGGCGTCTTGCAGGTCGTCAACGTTGTCTCTGTCGTCGGTGTAGGGGTGCTGCAGGTCGTCTACGTGGTCGCAGTCGTCGGTGTCAAGGCGGTCGTGCTGTTTCTGGTGTGGCACCCGGTGCGCGTGCTGGTAGACGTCAACGAGCACATCGTCGTCGGTGACGAGGCGGTCATACTTCTGTCGGTGTGGCGCAAGGTGCGCGTGTTGGAGGATGTTGAGCTTGTCGCCGTCGTCGGCGGCGAGGCGGCCGAGCTGGTGCTGGTGTTGCATCAGGGGCGCGTGTTGGCGGGCGTCAACGAGCGCGCAGTTAACGAGTTGGCGGCATCGAGGCGGTCGAGCAGGTGCTTGTGTTGGCGGCACGGCGGTCGTCTGCGTGCTCGCCGTCTGCAAGGTGGGCGTCTCGCAGGTCGTGAACGTTGTCTCTGTCGTCGGTGTGGGGGTGCTGCAGGTCGTCTACGTGGTCGCAGTCGTCGGTGCCAAGGCGGACGTGCTGTTTCTGGTGTGGCACCCGGTGCGCGTGCTGGTAGACGTCAACGAGCTCATCGTCGTCGGTGACGAGGCGGTCATACTTCTGTCGGTGTGGCGCAAGGTGCGCGTGTTGGAGGATGTTGAGGTTGTCGCCGTCGTCGGCGGCGAGGCGGTCGAGCTGGTGCTGGTACTGCATCAGGGGAGCGTGTTGGCGGGCGTCAACGAGCGCGCAGGTGACGAGTTGGCGGCATCGAGACGGTCGAGCAGGTGTTTGTGTTGGACAATGTGTGCGTGCCTGATTGAGTCCATAGGCACGCCGTCGTCGACGACGAGGCGTCCATGTTGGTGTTGGCGTGGCGCCTCGTGCGCGCGTTGGCGAGCGTCAACGAGGTCACCGTGCTCGGCGGCGATGCGGTCGTGCTCGTGCTCGTGTTGGCCACGGTACATGTGCTCGAGTGCGTGAGCGAGCTTGCCATCATCGTGGGCGAGGCGGTCGGTCGTGCAGGTCCTGTTGTTTTGCGAGGTGCATGTGTTGGCGGGCGTCAACAAGCTGGCCATCGTCGGCAGAGAGGCGGTCGTGCACGTGCTGGTACTGTTCGAGGTGGGCGTGTTGGCGCTCGTCAACGAGCTCGCCGTCGTCAGCGGCGACGCGGTCGTGCATGTGCTGTTGTCTGTCACGGTGTGAGTGCTTGTTTGTGGGGACGCTACGGGTGGTGGCGATGCGGTGGTGCTGGCGATGGGGAAGGCTGGCATGCTGGCGTGTGAGAAGTCGGTCACCGTCGTTGCTGGGCGGCGTGCGCGTGCCCGTGTGTGTGACAGGGATGATGGTTAGCTATTAAGGGCCACTATGCTTCTTGCGCGTCACTACAGGACACAACACACAGCAGTAAAGCAGCAGGTACGACAACACACACGTGCCCCACACAACAATGCACAACAAACAGCAGTAAAGCAGCAGGAACAGCAACACACATCACACAGCAGTGAAGCAGAAGTTGCAACGACAGCAAGGAAGAGGGAGCGTACTCCAGAATCGCTCTGTTGCCCTTTGCGTATTACGTGCTGCACACATGGTTGATGAAGTCGTCAGCGGTAGAGTGCTGGCGGCGGCACACCCGGCACTCAAACAAAACACGGGCCCCGGGCGGGACCACCACTGCGTGACGGCCGTGCTGCGACGCTGGTACAGCGCGCGCCGCGGCCGCTCGCTCGAGAGCGTTCGTGGCGTGACCATGCCCGCCAATCGGCGGCGGGGTGCTCGAGGCGGCACCGCCACCGGTACAGGCAGAAGCTTCCCCCACGTCACGACGATGGACGCCATTTCCGTCTCGGGCATAGCCGCCACAACAAACGGCGGCTCGCGCCACCGCGCCGCCATCCGCATCGCACTCGCGCCTGCGTTTGCGCAGGTGGCTACCATTCTCATCAGCCCTTGCGTCCGTGCCACCACTCCGCCCGCCATGTCTTGCAGAGGAACCGTGACCAGAAGGTCCGGCGGGACCGCCTGCCGCCTGCGCACCTGCATGGGCCTCCGTCTCATGGAGAAGCTCGATGCAGCGGTCGTGGTCACTGCCCGACCGGAAAACCTGTGGCGCTGCCTCACGGAGACGAGGAAGAAGGGCTTGAAGCTCCCCTGCACGACCGGCGTCTGTCAGCACCGAGACGGCCCGGCGGTGGACTGCGCCCCCGACGTGGGCAAAGAGGCCCGCCGCCGAGTCGTTGCACACCAAACACGTCGGGCACGTCCAGCGCAGAGAGGGGGCGTTGTGGTTGCTCGTGACGTCGATGGAAGCAGCGCGTTGCGCCCGCTTCTTGTGTGGGTTCCCGCGGACGTGCTGTTTCCAGCTCGTCTCACCCGTCAGCACGATGGTGCAGATGCTGCACATGTAGGAGCCTGGATGCCTCGGTCCCGGCGGCGGTGGCACACGGGAAGGGTTGTTGTTGTTCTCGTCCATGACGAAACAGGCGTCAAAACAATAGAGGGGAACGCAACAACAAGACAGCGTGGACCGCCAGGTCCCGACGCGGGGGGGGTGCGTGATGTAGAGCGATTGTGGGAACCGGGGCCCGGAGGCGGCGGCGCTGCGATGTCGGGCGAGACCACCTCATATCGAGTGCTGAGGCCAGCCGCGCGACAGCGCTGTTGTCTGCATTCTGTTAGTGGCTGGAGGATTGCATCGAGAGACTTTCCGCCTACAGCAATTACGGCGACTTGGAAATCGTCCGAAGATACCGTGGCCCAATGAGACGTGCGGTTCGATAGACAATTGCGGACTTGAAAACGTGACTGGAACGCAGGTGCGTCCAGCCGTGCCGCAATCCCGTGGCCATCGGTCGCACTCGTCCTGACGGCCAATTTCCTAGGCAATGTCTTATCGGCGACTGCGTAGCCGTCGCGTCCGCCACCAAGGCCGCGCGCAGGGGCGGCTGCCGGCCGTCGGGTTCCGACAGGGACCGCGCTCGGGGACGGCGCAAGCCCTCCTGCGTGAACGCCCGCGGACCGGGGCAGCTGGACAGTTTCTTTCTACGGCAGCGAAGACGACAGCGGCCATTCCGGTAACTGGGCAGCCGGAAGGGGGGAGGGTGGTCAGGCAGAAACCCAGCAACAGAAAGCCGCGCTCAGTGCGTAATGTTCGTCGCTCTCAGTCAATCCCTCGTCTACCAGCCTGGATTACTCGGGTCGTGCCCGACAACGTACCAGGCCGCCCAGGAGGACCAGTGCCGACCGCCTGCAGACGCAGTGGCTGTCGGCGGGGCACCGTGGGCGCCCGCGCTGCCCACGCCTGCAAGAAGGCGTGTCCATCGCACGGCGGGAAAGTCTTCCCCTCTCTCCCAAGGCGGAGGTCGCTTGAATAGCTGAGGCACCACTACATCTGATCGGTGGAGCTGAGTCACCAATACATCAAGTTAGTTGAAGTGCTTTCAAATATAAATCGGTACGAGAGAACGATCGACCGTGAACCTTTGTAGTAAATATGCGATCGTCGTCTGAAGCAACGACGGTCGGGACAAGCGAAGGATGACGATCGAGACTCGACAGACAATTGCTGCTTCCTCTGAAAAAGGCCCGAGCCCGGTGTTGCAGACCACTGGGCCTGACGGAGCCATCGTGCCCGGAAGACATCTGCGCTATTGCACGGTCTTCTCTTTGGGCGTCTTTGTCCGCGAGTACGCAAACCAGGGAGATGAAAAGGTGAAATAGACACACTCAACCATGCCATGAAGGACAGCGACGGTGTCGCCCGCATATGTCTGCACCCTGCAGATCGAGTAGACAGTCGTGCGCAGCCTTTTCAGGCGCATGCATGTCAGAAACGGTTCGTTGGCTCGTGCACCACACGAACCACCCGACTCTGGCACACGACGGACCCATTCGACGCCAAGTCGAAAAGTACACAGATGCCAAGTGCTCTTAGGACTTGAGAGGCGGCGTACTGTCTCGTTCCCAACGGCCTGTGTCGGCCGCGGCGACCATGCGCTTGGCCGAGTCGACGCGTTTGGCTGCTCTGCCAACGCATCGATCGTCTTTTTCCTTGAATCTGGCAATTTTTTGTTCTCAGTGAGACGCCAGGGAGCACGAGATATCCGTCGCGGGCAGCAACGGGTGGCCACGGAGCGACGACTGGTTTGCGGACCCACCTCATTGGTTGGGTTGGAGACCATCAATGTGACTCACGGCACGGCCAACCGGGCCACCCTCGACGCAGCAGCGGTCGGGGTGACCGTCATCATCGTCAGCCTCGTCCCCGTTGGCGGGGGCGCACCGCTCATCCCACGACGGTCTGTGACGCACTGAGTAGGTACGACCGGAGACTCCTCGTGATAACTGTATGCTACCAATCATGCATTGCTTTTCTTTTCACCGTGGTGATCTACAGTGTCGGCGACGGGACTGCTCGTCTCTAGCTTCACTCGGTCCTGTGTGGTGCCGCTTCTTCGTTTTCGTTGGACATGTCTGCGACTGACTGATGGGGGGCCTCTCTTTGCGCATCTCTTTCGATGACGTCTGCGACACTTTGCGCACCGGGGTCTGTTTTTATTTCTTGTCCCAGATCTGGGCGGCGCCTATCCTGCGGGCAGGCCTCGTGCGCTGCGTGTCGCCGTCGGCTCCTTTTCTCCCGGCATGCATTTTTGGCGAGCTGGGAATCCGCTTTGAGTGATTGTTTCATGACCGCATGACTACTACCTCGTGAGGATACCAATAGAACTATGCGACGCAACGAGGAGAACTGAAGAAGGACGCCGTCTAGACCAAGCCCCGTAGTGCCTCGTCCCCGGCGCGGACAGGAGCAACGTTGCTTTGCGTCCCACAAGCGCGAAAACCACAGCGCCTCTTAGCGTGAGAACCACCGCTGAGCTGCGAAGGACCGTGACCACCTCCGGATCCACCAGAGTAAGTAGTGCAGGCCAACGATCACAAGTGCTTTGCGGCATCGGTTGCGAGCTCGTTGCGGCCGACGACATCGAAGCCCTCTCCGCGCAGGACAACGGCGACCGGGCGGGCGTTGTAATCTTTGACGGCCTCTAGCACGAGCACTTTGAAAGGGACGACTGCCATTGTTTGACACGGACGAGCACCAGCCTAACCTCCGTTATGAGCCCAACTGAGACGGCGTCGCTGCAGATTTTCGATGGGCGAGGCCGTCCACGGTCACAAGCCTGAATGCGTGCGGGTCACCGATAGTCCACTGCCATCGAGGCGACCCGTCGAGGCGACCCGTCAGCAAAGGAGTTGGTTCTTTCTGAGCTGCGTTCCTGGCATGGGTTGAGAGACGGGAGGCTGGAGGAAGAGCCGCACGTCTATGGAAACCATCTAGAGACAGTTGGAATGAGTGTGAAAAAGTTGCAAGTGCATACTGCAGAACCCATCCCACAGCCGACGCGACACTTCGACAACAGCCTATATCACGGGTCCACTCGAGGCTCGTCTGCTTGTCGATCAGCAGGGTCCACATCTAAGCAGTGGAGCGAGCACGCAAAGTCGGCGGGCTCCAGTGGACGCTGGGGGCTTGCGGGCACACTAGCTCCGTTGCGAGGCTCCCACCGACCAGCGCGCGGCAACTGAGAGCACGGCTCGTGACCCCGACCGCCACAAACGGAACAGATGCGCTTGCAAGTCCAGCCGTCGCCTCTGCAGCTATGCACTCGGAGAGGGAGGAAAAACGGATCGTCCTCCTGTAGCGTGTGCCGACACGAAAAATCGGCGTGAGGGCAGGTACTGTCGTTGTGATGCCGATGACCCGACGGCACGACCACCAAACAGAAGATGCACTGATTCATCCTGAAAGCACTGGTCGCAACGCAATAACAAGCAAAGACGACAAAAGAAAACGAACGAGCACAAGCGAGTACCGTCAATACGCACAGATCATTTCCCCAGTAACCATCGGGCATGGTGTCCAGCGATACCAACTCTCAGTGCTACAAAGAGCACTGTTCGAACCACACGAAAGCAGACGAACATCAGAGCATCACCACCAATAGCTTACCTGCAAGACGAGGCTGAGAGCACACGCCACAACCAGGCGGCAGCCGAGCAACCACACCGCAGGCACCGGGCACGTCCTGATGCTGACAAGAAGAAGAAGAACCTGTCTCAAAGCGCTACGAGACACGATACTAGGTGCGCGTGTTGGCTGCTCGTCGCCCTCCAATACAAGAGCAACGGAGGCAGCGGCGGCAGGGGCGCGGGACAAACGCACAGGACCACGTGGAAGACTGGAACGTGACGGCTGACGTCGGTTGCTGTGGGGCCGACGACGACTGACTGACGAGATACTCGCTGCATGTGAGCTCACGAATCACCAGAAAACGAGGTCTACTTCATCAATTTTCTCTCCTCAAACACTGAACTCGATCGACACAGTCGACCCGCCCACATTCGTTGAGGGCCAGCACAGCTCGTGTCCACGGCATCCGGATCCCAACGTGTTGGGTCACGCAAGCTGGCTGGAAGGTGGGTGCATGGAGGGTGACTTGACGGACAATGAAAGAAGTGCCTCGCGACAGCAACAGACCCCCCCAGGGTTCAAGGCCAAGCTTTGCCGCTGGGTTTGGTCACAAAAATGCAATGGGCGCCCACTGCGCATCAGTTGAGGAGAACTGGTGCGTTATAGGTTGCACCTGTCGCCGACAATCGCAGTACCATCGACGACAAACGGCGACTATGGCACAATGCAGGTCGTGCTGCTTCTAAGTTGGTAACGTCTGAAGTGTGCGGCGTCGAGAGCCGCCCGCGTCCTCAGTGGGATACTAGTTCGAAATGATCCGCGGTCGCCTGCAACGGGAAGGTTTCCATGGCGTACCGCAGAGACACATGCGATAGCGCAGGAACTGTGCTCGGATGATTTTCGATACACCGGGCCCTCGACTCAGAGTGATGGCAGGGGAAGTTTCCTCAAGACTGTCTCCGCAGGGACTAATTATTGGGCGAGCGCAGTTGGCGATGCAGCTCGCGGCACACCCGTCATGGACATATTCCTCAGCGGCTAAGGGAGCAGTAGCGGCCCTTTCGCCCGGGTCCAACGAAGGCACATTGTTCGCCCCGTGCAACGGGACGTTCGTACTCATGTGCACGGCCTGCGTTTCTTCCGAGACATGTGTGTGCTCACCACGATGAGAATCATGGTCGGAAAGTGGAGGCTTCCGAGTTTTCCCAAGTCAATGATCGGTCGACGGATTGCATTTTGACGATGAGTGTGCCGACGATCGATGGGTTGATGTCACGATCGCGATCGAGCTAACCTTCCATGTCGCGCCATCCAGGCATCCTGTCTGCTGTTGCTTGCACAAATGTCGGATCATTGAAGAATTAGACCGTGAAGCAGAATCAATTTCTTTTCGCGAAATGAAGTCCTTAGATGCGCCTTCGTGGCCAGTCTCCGAGGAAGAAGAGCCGCTCCCGGAGTTCGATAACCTGTGCTGTGTACAATTGCGAACACGCGGCCGACGGCGGCGATGTCGACCGTCGCTGCAGGTCGCACGCGCCGCGGCCAGCGGCGCAGCCGCCGCCTCTGCGTCGGCGCTGGCGCCATCGCACTCAAGGGACAGCGCAAGCGCCGATAACATGCGCGGGGGCGCAAGCGAGACCGGAAAGCTGCCTGTGCCGGCGCCTGCAAAGCTGCAAAAACTGGCAGCAGTCGCCAGCTCCGCGGCCGCGACAACACAGGAGCGAAAGCGGCCGCGTTCGCGAGGCCTCTTTTGCCGTTCGCAACCTCTGCGGCCGGCAGCAGCTGTGGGTACCGCGCTGGCGCCCGCCTGTGTGGGTATTGCGCAAGAGAGGTCAGTTGCGGGCGCCCGGCGCGCTGTGAGAAAGGGTAGTGGTGACGGGGGCGGAGACGGCGGCGTGCCGCACTGCGCGTGCCGACAGCGTTTCTGCTGCCCGCTTCAGTGAGGAATCTCCCCGTGGCGAGTGTCTTTGATATCTCTGTGGCGTCCACGGCTGGTCAGACAGCATCGCCATCGGGCGTCGTGCGCGGCGACACTGCCGGCGACGCGCCACCGGGTTTATGGCCACCAGCTCGCTCGCCAGTCCGTGACGGTCGCCCGGCGGCAGCGGCGGTTTTGCCGACGGCGCTGGGCGGCGTGGGCGCCGCCACCGCGTGACGGTCACCGCCATAGCGGCGGCCCTGGAGCTGCTGGAAACGCGCGGTTGTACCGTGCTTTCGCGGTCCCACGCGTCGCCATTGTACGGCGCCCACATGCGCGGTCGGCATGTGATTGAGCACGCGGTTGATGATCGCGGTGGATGCACCGAGACGGAGTGGTTGGTCCTGGTGAGGGGGTGGGTGCTCGTGAGTCTGCCGGGGCGAATGCTCAGGGTTGGAATGGCACTCCCGCATCACACCCGTCAGCGACTCTTAGCTGCGGTCCATGTCGGGCCATAGGACAACCATTCCTGTCAAGTGGCATTTCAGATATCTTGCGATGAAAGTGCTTTGGAACTGCCGACCATCGTTGAATTTATGTTCATCACATGCATCCGCGTGCTGCTGAAGGCGCCCCGCCTTCGGTGAATGCTTTTCGAAAGGGTCTGTGGACAATGAACTTATTTCAAAGGACATGGCTCACCCGTGTTGTGTGCGTCATGAATGGAAAATATCTGACCATCGGCGTCATGACTGGAAAAAGATCTGACCATCAGCGCACGTTTCGAAGTGTTCGACATGAATTTGCAATCGGTTGACGGGTTGTGAAAGACTTAAGCCGATATTGTCCCGAGAGCTTTTGGAATCGATCGACTTGGGACAGAGACGAAGTGCTGGAGACCCTCAATCAGAAGCTTCCCCACAGCAGCGGTGTTGCCGGCCCGTTTGGTGCGTAAGTCGCAGGGTGTCTCGCTGTTTGTCTTGCCGGCGTGCCTCTGCATCAGCAGCGGTGTTGCCGGCCCGTTTGGTGCGTAAGTCGCAGGGTGTCTCGCTGTTTGTCTTGCCGGCGTGCCTCTGCATCAGCAGCGGTGTTGCCGGCCCGTTTGGTGCGTAAGTCGCAGAGTGTCTCGCTGTTTCTCTTGCGGGCGTGGCTCTGCATCAGCAGCGGTGTTGCCGGCCCGTTTGGTGCGTAAGTCGCAGGGTGTCTCGCTGTTTGTCTTGCCGGCGTGGCTC